>Ga0157363_1003137_pt1 | contig 14822 bp, 5 predicted proteins | sample AttsexASBM1_FD_111477 | JGI IMG/M metagenome (GOLD analysis project Ga0157363, IMG submission 111477) | Fungus gardens microbial communities from leaf cutter ant in Ribeirão Preto, State of São Paulo, Brazil - Atta sexdens ASBM1 | ecosystem: Host-associated > Fungi > Mycelium > Unclassified ...
AGCAACGGAACAGCCAGTATATCAGAATGCCTCCGAAAAGTTTCACAGACTTCGCTCATTGAAAACACAGTTTGCGCGACTCAGCAAGCGATGATAAAGAAATTACATCGTAATAAAGTATTAACAACATTACCGTTCACAAAATGAGGTGATACGACCTTTATAATATATCATTAATATTAAAATCAACTTTTAATATTTTCATTTAGAGCTGCAAAGTTATCTCCATAAAAATAAGATAAGAACCTCTTTGACGGCAAGATAAAAAAAGGTTGAAATAAGGATTAATCATCATCAATCTAATTTTAGATCATAATTTTAATTGAATCAATTTAAATTTAAAATAATCAATATGGTTATTTCAACATTTAAATACTTTTAAGAAATATAGAAACGTTATTCTCATGATATTTTTATCTAAAATTCTACAAGGAATAACAAACACGATTTGCACTGTAACAATAACGTCGCACCTGTTTACAAAAACGTCAACAATTTGCTACAACTTGCACAGCGCTTGTGTTCTACAATAACCGAATGTTACATGTTCCCAGGTTTAATAAAGAGATACTATGGGATTGACGTTATGGTTCTCTCTTTCTCGACTCTCCTCTCTTCATTCCGCTTCCCGTACTCTCTGTTTTCATAACGCAGTCGGGAAATCCATTTGCCGAGACTATGTCAAATGCTGGACGAGGCGGAGGGAAAGAATAATGTGTATTTCGGTAAATATTTGCACGGTGGGGTTTTAGCGAGTAATCTCTCTTGCTATTCTTCTCTTTATCTCTCTATTTCTCTTCCGAATGTATGCGTGTGTATGTGTGTGTGTGTGTGTGCGTTGGAACTATATGCATTAGCCGCGCACAGAATATTTGTTAGTTGGATGATAAGGCCGCATTCCATCGCGTGAGGTACATATCAGCATTTCAAGCACTCAAAATGATAACGCTTATCTCCCGAGGACGAAGGTGTGATGTCGAGTAAGGAAAAAGTAAAAAAAAAACAAATAAAGAGAAATATATGCAAAGCACATCGAAAAATCTCGATCTAGCCGATAGAGTAATAGAGAAAGAAGAGGAAGAAAAGAATTATAGAAAGAGAGAGAGAGAGAGAGAGAGAGAGAGAGAATTTGGTTGAGCGAATAACGTAATTGGATAATCATATTTTCCGCGGCAAACGCAGGACACCCACGAAACGTCTCGCTTAAACGTTTCCAGGCCAACGGCACCATAAAAGTTGTCGGCCGAGCGCAATAAATTCGCAAGTAATATTCTTTTGGGAAGTGAAATATATTTTGTCGAAGCATTTTCTCCATACCGTAGTGGCTCTCGTATCTCGCAACGCAATAGCCTCATGCTCTATACAGTTTATACAGCCGCTGTAGCGGCTAGTAAATTCAAATTTGGCACTGCGATGCGGATTAACGTGACAGCCAAAAAATTGGCATGTCGAAACGACGAAAATGTTTGAAGAAAACAAATACTACAACGAAGATACAAAAAGTTGTTTGTGCATTGAGGAGACATTTACAATTTATACATACGATTTAAAGTTATTGTAATTATTTGTTCATAACAGATAACAAAATAGCAAAGTTATCAAATAACAATCGTATAAATTAAACTACATGAATTAAACGATTTTCTCAAAGTTCTTGAGCGTTGATTTAACACATTTTAAAGTTACGCGCAAAAACTTGAAAGAGCTCGACTACGCGCGATATCTCGGCCATCTCAACTAGAGAAATTATGATTGAATATTTTACGATTGCTTATCCATTCATTTATATATTAAGCACTTAGTGAAGTTATATATTTTCGTAAAATTTTAAATTCTCTGTTTCATATTTCGCAAGAGAAACAAAATACATTTAGTATTGAACAATGGAAATTTAATTGATATTTATCACATTTTGATACTGGTAACAGTATCAAAATGTAAGCACATGCTTCAATTAGTTTACTAATGAACGCAATAAATATTAATAATAGTATCAATATTCGTTATTCGAACTGCTAATAATTTCAATATAATGTAACACAAACTAAATTTATTAATATACGTACAAAAAAAAATGGATCATTAGCGAAACTATGTTATATTTCGATATAATTGCACGTATTATTAATATAATTACAAACATTTTGTAAATTATCTTTCCGATATATATTGTAGCAGAGTCTCATTCATGAGAAGTTACTTCGTAAGTTATTATGATGTTCAGAGTTTTAGTTATTTAGTTATTCTTATATATAGGACAGAAGTCTGATATACCTATATACCTGAGTCGGATGTAACTATATACCCGAGTTCGCATAAATCTGTTGCACTGACAGTGCAACCAATGCGTTCTATGATGAGATACTCGTAAGATACTTGATGGGAGCTATTCTTACATCGTATACCACAGACATTATCGACTTCGAAACAAGTTTTCATTGTGCGCGTTTATATCGGGAGGGAAGCCATGTAGTTTGCGGCATCACGTATAAAGTTCGCCGATAGTGTCGAAAATTTCAAAGACGGCTCACGATTTCCCTAAAATAGCTGATTAAATTAATGAAGTAGAATGTTCTGCCGTCATCGAACGAACGACTACACCTTTGCCGGAAACTTCTTCGACTACGCGACTACGCATTCATGCTCTCTCTAGTCGTACGCTCGTTGCTCGCTAAGTCAAACAACAAATATTGTTTCCGATGCGAGATTATATCTCTACAATATTATTTTCAAGAAAATATTTGCTCACTCAGCAAATAAACGCTCACTTGTTTATTTAAACAGTTTTTCCTCCTTTACAAATTTACATTACCGTTTCATGTTACGAAAATTCGTAATGTCTCGATTTAATTGACAAATATTCAAACATCAGTTAATTTCAAACGACATCTCTTTCAAAATCTTTCGGATTATTTCTCATGTACTACATCTGTCGCGCATCAATGAGAGTTTTACTTGGGGAAAATCATCGCGCTTAAAGCGCGACGTTAATTCTCGCGATCAATTTCAATTATGGACGACAGACACGTTGATCGGCGGAAACGTCGTACGTGCGCGAGCAGCGTGATCGGCAGACACGGTAATTATAGAGGAAATACCCATGAATAACATTACGAGTCTGCGAGGATAATACGCATCGACGGCTGTTTTCGATCCAGCAATCATTGTTTCATTGCGCATCGTACTTGTCAAAATTAATCACTATTATATCGGATATGCGTGGTGCAAATTAGACGTAGACACGGAAAGAGAGAATAGAATGCCGGAGGGTTGATATTAATTCAACAGGTTCTCTCCCTTACCTGTCCTAGCGATCTGCGTGCTCCTTGTGGCCCTCTCGTCGTCCTTCCAGTCGCCGTCGTTCCATCTCGATTCTTTTCTCTCGCCCACCTGTTCTCGATCGCCCCGCGTCGCCGCCGACTCGCCGAACGACGTGCCTGGAATAAATTATTAATCGTATTCCGATCTGTCCTTGCACTTTTCGCCCCAGTTGTCTAAGTTTCCGTAGAGCCAAGCGCGCGACCACCGCTACGATTTAATTAAACGAATGCTCGATCGCAACTGTCGATTGGATAAAAACGTGAATTATTTTGATTCGCGGCATCGATAGTGAACTATCGAATTACAGCCGAAGATAAATTAATCTTAATAATTTTCGCTAAGAAATGAACGTTCCGATATCACTACTTATCTGTCACAATTTTGTAGTAATATATAATAAATTTAATTAATTTTATAATGAATTTATTATCGTTGCTATTGGTAACGGTGTTCAAGCGCTGCTCGTAAAAGGATTGAAATATTTTCAATTTTCAGCAAATCACCTATACTTAAAGGCTTTACGTAAGAATTTTTTTCAGAGTAAAAAAAAGGAAGATACAAGTCCTCGTAATAAATGCTAAATTAATTTTTTCCCTTGCGTAAATCTGTAAAATTTATATTCGTTCGAGGACAGTCATTTCACTGGAGAAAAGTAGGTGCGACAAGCATAATTAAATTCTTGTTAAAATAGCCGTTGTTTTTCGGAGCGCGTAATGGTGGCATTTTAAAGTTAGAGTAATTAAAAAGTGGCGCGCGCGACCGGAGTGTCCTATGCGGAATTACGCAGACACGATGTCATTTACACACACACACACACACACATATACATATATAATAGGCTTTTACGAAAAATGTATAACGCGAAACAGTTCATGAGCCGAGCATATCCTAATCATACAGAGTCGCGTTACGTTTGCAGAGCTTTCATTTAAGGCACTTCATAAATTTGCGTTTAAAAAGACACCACGTATATATACATATATATACATATATATACATATATGCGAATGCGTGTAGCAGTTGGTTGTTTAAATTAATTATTTTGTCTGCGGCTGTCAAATTATAAAAGCTATCAATTTATCGCGGGTTGAATTTGCGTTTTATAAAACACAATTTGTATTCGAGGATTCGTGAAGCAGACAAAAAAAGTTGTTTTTTATATTTATCATCGCTCTCTAACATTCGGAATATCGAGATAAAGTAATAAAAAAGGAATATTAAAAATTATCTCTTGAAAACAGCTAATTTCATGAACGATATAAAAATGCTTTCTCGTGGTTCAACTGACATTCGCGGATTCACATATACGTGTGCCGTATATTTATCATCCCTGTATGCCTTATGGATATCCGCGTAACAGAATAACACGTAGGGACAATATATCGCGTGTTAAATCGCCGCGAGTGCAATCGGAGCGAGTTCGAATCGAGCGACGTAGATACAACGTGGGCTGCATTTCCGTCTCGGAGCAGAACGAGATCGAGATTTATCGTAGTCTACGTGGTGGAGCCAAGCTAGAATTAATGCAGCGTCCCTCCTCTTCCACTCCCCCCCGAGTCATTCTCCGCGGCCGAGGTGCTTTATTCCTCGCGCCCCGTCCGCGTTTTTTCCGTCTGCCAGTGCCGTGAGTGCGTTCGATCGCCGTGCAATGATTTAATGTCGTTACGCAAGCGATTCTGCGATAACGGCCATCGTACCGTCGTGTGTAATACCGGCTGCCAATTGCTCGCAACTGGAAACACCACTGCGACGAACGTGGGATATTAAATCTCTGCGTGGCTGTAACTTTATTACTTCGATACTTTGTTGCCTCGCGTCGGAGAGAAAAATGCGAGGTATAACAGTAAACGAAACCACTCGGTCGACTTTAAAATATAAACGGTAAAAAAAAACGAAAAGGAGAAAGATTAAAATCCTTAAGTTCAAACTATTTACACTTTGCAATTGGTATTTGCTGTGTGTAATACAGATAATATAAATAACCAGATTTGACAAACGTTACTTTTCAATTACTTTGCCGTTACTTTTTATAATAAACGATTTTATGACGATGTTGCAATTTTTATGAACGTAACGCTAACTAACGCTAAGATTGCTTAAGTTAGAAGAGTTACTTTGGAAAATAACTCATCTTCATTACGCGTTTCTTACTGAAAAAAGTAATAAGCAGTTACAAGTAACGAGTAAAAAGTAACGCATTACAAATTAGGAGTTATTTTTTCTCAGTAACGAATTTTTCAACTTATTACAAGTAACGATTGACTTTTCTAACTCTAATGTTACCATTACCATCATAAAAAATTCACGATGTCACTACCAAATCATTATTATAACAAAATAATGATCAACAAAGCGTTACTTGCCAATCCTATAAACACATATAATAACACTAGAAAATTTAAATTAATCAACAAATTGCTGATCGAGATCGCATCAAAAGATTTAGACGAAGACTTCATAGTATTATCGCATTTCCATAAATGGCTGCTTGCGCGTGTAATTTCATCGTCGATGCGTCACGACTTTTTAATATTTAATAATAATAATAAATAAGACTCTTAGTTCTTCTTTGCTTAATGGAGATCGACATTCAAATGATGATCGATATTTTTTATTACGATGATTCACAGTCGCCGTGGAATTCGCTGGTCACAGGATGGCAAAGCGATAAACATTGGATGCACGAGGCTATATACATACACTGCTCGTTTCGTCGAGAAAAATAACCGGCTGCTCGCGAATTTATTCGATAAACGAAGACACAATCGCATGACATTATAACGCGAATTCTTGCTCGACTGGCGTCGCCGTTCGGCGGAAATGCATGCTACCGGCACGGAAGGAAATATCACGTAACTCAGCTTGCGGGAATAATAATAAACTAAAAAATGAAATAAATGAAAGTTTGGTTCAACTTTAAAAACTAGCAACTACGTGCAAAGGACGTTATATCTTTTAACAATGAAATATACCGATTCTTATATACCGATCTATCATAGATTTCACGTTGAGATATATGTAACAAGCCAAATATTTATGTTGGCACAACAGTACAAGGCTTTTATTACTGCCAAATATATCACATTATATTCGTATAAGATCACTTTAAGTCTTATTATTATCAAATTATTAATATTCTTATAAAATTATTAACATAAGAAATTCGTAAATTGCTTGGCAATTTAATATAACATTACTATTTTAGTACTTTTCTCTGCTTTGTCCGAAAATAGGATTTTTCTTTCTCAATTGATTCATATAAGATTTAAGCTTCTATAAGTAAGATAATATTATATTCCTCGGGTGCTTTAGAAATAAATATCTTCCAAAACAGAGGTTGAGAAACGCTGTGACTGAAGAATGTATATTACACGCTTTAAAACATTACAAGGTGATATTGTAACAAAATATCAACGAAATATTACGCATAAAGTAGTCCACAGCTAATGCCAGTAGTTGATAGCCATAAATCTTGGAGATTTCGCAACGGACAGATTCGGAGCGACGATGATAACATCGGCATAATGGTGCGGGTGTGCGCGGGAAGAAGATGCATCGTTTACCGTCGCCGTGCCTTCTCATTCGATGTCTTGGCGAACGCAAAGTCGAGCGTTTACACGCGAAAGAATGCGAGGCCGAGGAAAGATCGTCCCGTATGCGCCAGCGAGGAAGGTGAGGCCAATCTCGTCAGTCAGCTGAGCAAAGATTGACATCACCGCCGCGTGCCGGCGCGCTGATTCATGCTTATTCGGGAAGAAAGTGCTCAAGACTCGATTGGAAGATGGGGATTTGAATAGCCCCGGCGCGGCAATCCGTTTAGATTCGTCAGTCTGTCAATTAAAATACCAGCCTGCGGATTACGTCGGCTTTCAGTGTGCGAGAGGAGCGTGGCTCTCGTGTATTTGCGTAGTTGATTAGTATAGACGCACGAGCGGAATGAGATGCGTCGAGTCATCGGTGAATTTTGGCGCCGACGATTGTTTACGAATGTCGGATACCCATCACGAATCACGTAACGTTGAATTTTCAATATGGACAGTCGTAGATACATGAAAAATACCGAGAGAGAGAGAGAGAGAGAGAGAGAGAGAGAGAATTTTTATTTACCCATGTTAAATATAATACCAAATGTGTGCATACGTAGATAACCATCAATTTTCAACGAATTTTCGACTTTGCGTTGCCGATTCTCAACTTTCAAATTACAAAATTGAAATATACAAAAATTTGAATTATTTGAAATATACTCAATCAGCAAATAAATTTATTGTGTAAAATCCGCTACCGATTTATACCTTTCACTTCCGTAAATTTTTGACAAGCTCTTTATTAACGATGAATAATAGCGAGTTAAAAACCACGGTCCATAAATGCAATACTTTGAACAGATAATTGTTTAGTGCAACTGCGCAAATACAATAATCGTGAATATTAAATACAAATTAAAATTAAATGTTTATGCGATGCGTAAAGGCATGAGGAAAGTCACCGCGAATTCACACAGCTTGCAGCAATAAACGGTGTCATCACTCCCGTCTTGATTTACGATTAATTCGTACGATATATCATCGTGCACGGGTGCGTTTATAACATTCGCAGGTGCACGACAAATGCGATGCAAGATCTTGCACTCGAACTACGTTGCTTGCTCGAACGGCAAGCGAGTAGATAAACGAGTTGTTTCTACGAATGAAATATGCGAGGAAGGATAATAAATACTTCGCACCAATAAATTTTAGCATCATTAAAGTCTCGGTGCGTCGGAATAGGTATTTGAAGATCGCGCGTCAAATCTTAGCACAAACAAATTTGAAGAAGCGTTACTTCTTAAATCATCTTGCAGGCAACGCAATGAACTTCGCACATCGATATCAATAGCGTAATCATATAATCTAAAAACATACATACTATTTATATTCCTTATAAATCTTTGTATTCCAACATTTATCTTTAAACAATAAAATGGCAGTTAGCGATGGCAGGATCGTTTAAATTCATCTATTTGAATTATTTAATTTATTTACGATCTTTTTTCCCCTCTATTATGAAGCGTTTATTTAAATGTTGACGTTTAAATAACTTCATGTACATCGGCGTGATGTGAAAGAAGAGGAAATTAGAATGACAGATTTAATCTCATATTTCCAACGTTGCAATACTCCAATTAATTCGCTATGCAATACGCGACGATGATGAGTGGCCCTTTTTTGCCAACCTTTATCGATGATTAAACTAAAATTCAATTTTCTGTTCTTTGCAGACGCAATTAATCGGAGAGATAACAGAGTTCCGTGACCTTTCTATATTTTTGAACCACGGATACCTCCGCGTTTGAAAACGATAGAAGATAACCACGATTACAGTAAAATATTGCTTACAATCGAGATCCTCTCGCGAGCGTATTTCCGAACATCCGAATACACGGATTAAGGGCAATCTGGATTATCAGCACAACCAATAAACGTACAATCGATTATCGGGACGCCCCGTATTTACAAGCGCCCTACCTGTATTAGTATTTAAAACGCGGCATTATAATAGCGCGTAGCAGTCGATATTAAAAAATGAAAACTGGCGGTATGTATGTATTCCTCTTGTCAATCTCACTTTAAGTATTCATGTCGTTTTGTTACGAATAATATTAATTTGTTGTTACGAATAATATTAAATGAAAACGTTAGATCTCGGAGATTTCATGGCATACGCATTAATATTTAATTAAACGTATTAAAACATTGCAACAGATGTGAATTGACCCGAGACGTATATACGCAAAATTTAATAAAACGTAAAACGAGCATATATTTTAATACAATAAATAATATACATTGTGAGTAATGAAGAGTATATTTAACATTCACAATATCTCTCGATTAAGCGAAAGAATTTGTTATTTATATGTAAGTGTGATTCTGTTTATACATTAATGTGGAATATATAGTATCGAAAATATTTTTCTTTTCGGAAGAGCAATGGAATGTGCGTATATACGCGGCATGTATTCCTAATTCGGAAGCCATTTTAATTCGACTTTCCTTTCCGCGAACAGCGTCTCAATTTCATTTTGTTGCGGAACAATGGGTAAATTTTACCACCTGTCAGCAAAAACAGCCGACAAGAATCGCCGGTGTTCGGGAGATTCCTCGTTTTCGAGAATTCGTAGATTGTCCACAGCCACTATTGATTTCGTGCGAGACGAAAGATCGCTTTCGAGACGAGCAACTTGCTCGAATCACATTCAAGTAATCCTAACGCAAGTAAATTGAAGCGATTAATTTTGCCATTGGCCAGCTGCTGGTACACTTTTTTGTGCAATGTATCGATGCGTGCATAAAATAAAGTTTGTGCTGTCTAAACAAAATGTTCTTCAGAGAGGCGTGATTCGATTCGGTTAGTGTCATGAATATTCCAATTCTTTGAATTTCGCGGAAGGATGCGGGCTGCACAAATAATCGGCACCGTTCGTCTTTATCTAGAAATACTATGCCAAGGCTACAACAGTTGAAGATATTAGGGTGAACCCTGCTAGTTTAAGGCAGCAGAAACTCGCAGGTATAACAAATCTTCGAGACGCGCTTAATCCTTTCGTGAGAATTCCGGAGTTTCCAGTAAATAAAATACTTTATTATCTCCTTTTATTTGTTTCATTCGTCTAATTTTATTCGAAATTTATCGTTTTACTTTAGTATATTCTGAGTAACAACGCATAGCTGATTCAAGAAAATATTTTGATCACATTATCAAATATTATTTTTCATCATCCGAAAGCTGTGTTGTAATTTTCTAATTTTAAATATTACTAGCATCATTGTATGCCAGAAATATAACTGCGCACAATTCTTAATCTCACACACATTTTAATAATGATGATGACACACATTGAATAATGGGCTTCGACAAACTTCATTCGAGATGTCCCCGTTCTATTTTAATCGCGTTAACCTGTTCAATCGCCATTTTCTCGCACGCCTCGAACGATCTAGTTCTGCTCTGTAAATTAACTCTTAAACAAAGAATATCTCTGAATCATCAATATTGCACAGCATATCGATCAGCGCAATTACTGATAAAATAATATCCATCGTAGAAAACGCACTCAGGTAGCTTAACTGTACTCGCGAAAAAAATTGACCGAAATAGAAACCGTTCAAACAAAAACAGAAATAAAAATGAATCGGCTTATTGGCGATCTATTTATATCAATGATGATAGCTACCTGTTCGATTGGTACGTTCTCTCGGTAAATTAACGTGAATCAAATACTGCAGAATCTGAATCGTTGACACAGTTCCATGTCGCTCGCGACATCTTCTCTTCGAGAAAAATAATGCTTGAAATGTAAGTGATAAATCATCTCAATGTCACTCCACTTCATTCTTATACCCGACCCACAGGCTAAGTTCTCACGTTGAAACAGACGTCAGATTTGTATAAAAACGATAAGTAAATAAGCATATGTCCACGAGGGAACGGTGGTTGGGTGATAAAAAACAAACCGCGCTCGATTGTCCATAAATCAACTTATCGCCGCGCAGCTTCCGTTCGCGTGAGATAACCTACCGCGGACTTACACTCGCCACTCGCGACGCGTGCGTTATCAACGCGCATCGATGGACGTCGATCGCGATCGGATTTCGCAACGCGTGCGTCGCGTGCGGGAGAATGTGTTCTGATACATGTGTTACCGCGAACATATTATCGAGGCGATGAATGAACGAATGTGCCACGTGTGTGCGTGCGGTGAGGAAGTGAATGGACGGGCTTGAGACTCGCGTGCGTATTTTGGTGAATGCGTCACGCAGAGCCCCGGCAACGCACGAGGAATGCGCGATGTGCATCGCCTGCAGAAACAAAATCCACGATCGCTGCATCCGGCGGCATCGTTCCTCCGCTCCGCACGCAACTATAAATTGGCACATAAATTCGACTAATCTGAATAATAACGCTATCTCCGGTTCATTCAAGATTACGGATTCCTTTCCAGGTTACGCTGGATATTGTTTAAAAGAAATACTTTTTAACTCGATAATATATAATGCGACACGCGTTCGATTATCTGTAATGTATGCTTCTACAATTCTCATTCGGCGTAGAAATATAATCACGTTTCGTAGAACATGTAGTTATATGTCTTATCGATAATGGAAAAACTGTCACGCAGTACGATTTTATTTTCCAATGAACGATAATTCACAAACGGCTTTAGCCTCTTAAATTCACGTCGCAGCGAACTACGGAGATAAAGTGAATATAAAAAGTGTATATCCCAATAACAATTTTAAGATACTCTTGAAAATTGAAAAGTGGTATTAAAGAAAATCCAAACTTTTATCATAAAGTATACATAGTTTGCCATTTAAATATCTCGTATGTCTAAAAATATAAATTTGATTATATTCATATTTAATAAAAATTTAAAATAAATTTTATGTACCTACTGTTAAAAAATATAACGTTGTACCAGTATATATTTTATTCTATTTATTGTGTATTTCGATATCGAAAATTTCATTTTTTCCAGCCAATCTCATTTCAGTGCTTCGAGATCCCTAGATATTATTATCGAAATTTGCATTTCCGTAAACTTCTGTAACCCTTTGGAACTTACTTCGTAGAAAGTGTGCATAAAATGGTGGCTACATTCGTGAAACAGTGCGATCGTTTCTTGCGCGCTTTATTCGCTTTTCCGCTTGCTCCCCAACGCCTCGTTTTTTCGTTTGCCAACTGCTACCTGTCTCGCTGCTACACCGTGCACAAGTCATTCCTTTATTTTCATTTGCACGTAGCTAAACCGAATTACCTCGGAAACAAGCGCCGTGAAAATGACTGCACGTCACATACATGTACAATTAACGAGGTGAATTTGAAGAATGTTGAATTTAGAAAAACATGATCGCGTATTTACATCGCGATTAAACCGATTCTATCTATCTATTGATAAATCGTGTGACATTTTTATTGCTAAGCGACTACTTGGCGATCTATAATTTCATTTTTGTGAGTGTTATAAAATTTCTCAAATAATTTTAAAATTATTTATCAACCAGTGATTTGGATTATATAATGTTTTAAAACGTTTTTGTGTGGAGTTCTCTGTATATTCTGTTTCTTCAGCAAGTTTCTTAGAATGCAGAGAAAACAAGTACAGAAATTTTCTTTCGCATAATACATGTCATGAGTTATGTAAAAGAAAATTTATACCGTATATAATTATAAGAATCGATCGATTCAAATCTTCGCAAAAATTCTGCAAAATTCTGCGCGCTGTCTATCGCTTGACAATGGAACGAAATAACACAGAAAGTGAATCAGAATATAGCTGATTGATAAACAACGATCCACCTAGCGAGGCCACTCAATGCGGAAAGCAAAAAAAAAAACGGAATGAAAGCCAAAGTTTCGGCTAGCGACTCGAATTCTATCTGACGCAGTGTATGCGTCAGACGTCAAGTTCGACTGGCACGATATTTTGATGTTTACGGAATGAATGGAACTATACGCCGAGCGGACAGCTTTACCGGTTAAAAACAAGCGTAAAACAAACATCAGATTGCGCGACACTTGCTTCGGCGATTGCTCGACATTGATCAACAATACCGCATCGATATTTACGTTAGGTGGACTTTTTTGTTATAACAATAGCGACAACTTTCTGGGGGAGAATAAAATCGATTAATTTTTTATATAAAAAAAGTAATTGTGACATCAAGAATATTTAATGGAAATTTAATGGAATAAGATTAGTCTTTCTTAAAACGTTTATACTTGTAAATTCCTGTTCTTACTCAACGTGGCTATTGCAAAGAATCGCTACTGCAAATCCAAATGTATAAAAAGTGACTTCAATATAATGTCTGTTATTTAGTTTTCCGTGTAAAAATGATACTATACACTTTTAAATCCGTATTTGTATGCAGTATACTGCGTTATTTTCGTACAGAAAACTAATCGCACGCATATATTGAAGTCACTTTTTACACACTTGGATTCGAAGTGCTCAACTAATAATAATATAGTATCACCCATAAATCGTGACATATTCGCGATTCTAAGATCTGTATGATTCTATAACGCGGTGGATATAAATTATAATTAAATCGCAAAGAAATTAAACCAAATTATGAACTGTGATTCTCGCGAATCAAATAGAATACGCGCGCGAACATTTCCCTAAATTAATAGTACCAACGCGCGTAGTAAAAATTCATGGGTCGACCTTACGATCTTTCTATAGAAAGAGGCTCGTCGCGCCTTTTAAGAACGTTCCACGCTCCGTCGCGTTTGCATACGACGACGCGAAACGAATGAACACGGTTCTCATTCGGGCGAGAAAATAAAGTGGCAGTCTGCCAGAGCGGCGCAATTCGCTCTTGCGCTCACAACAATTCAATTTTCACACTTTCAATACGCAGATTTCTACAATGCTCCGTGTGTAGGCCGCCTAAAATAATTCTCATCGTAGCTTTCCATCGAAATGTCCGAAGAAATCAAACTATCGCAATTCGGAAAAGTGCAACGAGAGTGCAGAGTGAACGTGATAATTATAGTTTACCATTCAACATTGAGCCTCATAATTATTGTGAATGTTTGAAGGGATAATTGATTACTATTATTAATATTCTTGGATTGTACAAATTCATGTAGAAATAATATATGATTCTTGTATTTTATATCTTTTAAATATTGTATGCGGTTTTTAATCTAATAGCATTTCTCTCATTAATAATTTGTTTTAATGATACATGAATACGTAATTATGCAGTACTCATCACTGCTATAAATCCCATATAACAATGTTATATTTTGCAATAAAATAATAATTTATAAATTATTGTCATTATTAAGAATTTAATAAGAGTTGTTATTATACACATCGTGTGAGAGCGCTCGGTTTGTAGCTGACAAGTCCCGAATTCGATCCCTTGTTCTATATATACGTCCAGATCCATGTATAGATTTTGAAGGTTGAAGAAATGAAATGAATTGCATCGTCCATAAATATATTATTTTATAATTATTATACATATAATTGCAATTATTACGAAAGTATTAATTTATAAATAACATTAATTTGTAAATTTAAAGAAATTAATTTTTTAGTAATCCGCGAAAAAATGAAGATCTTATCAATTATGATATTTAAAGGTATATGAATGAATAAACGATTTTCGATAAATCTATATAATCCAATATAAAATCAAGATAATAAACTAAATAATATAATTCATTTTAAAGTTATATTAGGTGTAGTAAAAAGAAATCCATTATTTTTCCATTCAATTTCATGCAAAAATAATGGATGTCTTTTTACTACACCTAATATAATGACTGATAGCTAGAAAAAATAAAACTTCCACAGATATATATTCTTTAAATCGATAAATCTACTTTTTTAAATTCTTTTATTTTAAAATTTCTATAAAAAAATCCTTTTCTTTTTCAAACGCATCTCTTGTCTTCTATTTAGATGCTTTTGTCAATATTTTCCGGAAATATATTAC
>Ga0157363_1003138_pt1 | contig 14822 bp, 16 predicted proteins | sample AttsexASBM1_FD_111477 | JGI IMG/M metagenome (GOLD analysis project Ga0157363, IMG submission 111477) | Fungus gardens microbial communities from leaf cutter ant in Ribeirão Preto, State of São Paulo, Brazil - Atta sexdens ASBM1 | ecosystem: Host-associated > Fungi > Mycelium > Unclassified ...
GGCCATACCGCATTACAGTAAAGGAACATGTTTGATTCTCGCACTGGCGCTCGGCTATGCATTGCCGGTGATGGGCGTGAGTTTACTGGCCTTTGTTCTGGTGGACATTCTGCGTTGGCGTAAACAGCAGCGCGTTCCGATGACGGAAGCAGAAATTCTGGCGTCGCAGCAATCACCGCTTGGCATTATTCGCGCGCGGTTTAGGGTCAAACGTAAAGAGATGCGCTATTTCCTGCGTGGGGTATGCATTTTGGCGCTGATTGTTGGAACGGTGATGAGTAACGCCATCATTGGCGGTGTGATCGATCAATACGGCATTCCGTTCAGCCACTGGTCACTCACCATGTACATCACGCAAGGGCTGATGATTGCCTTGTACAGCTCAGTGTTCACCGCACTGATGTCGATTCCGTTATGGTATTTCTTCTTGGGCGAGAGTGACCCGCAAGGTAAATAAATAGAGCTGGTGCGCAGGGATGCGCACCGAATCTCTTCTGCATGACTTAAAAGTCCGCTTTGAGCACCACGCGATAATAGGCTTTTCCCGCTCTCACGTGTTCTAACGCGGCATTCACCTGCGACATTGGAAACTCTTCTATCTGCGGGGCGATATCCACCCGCGCTGCCAGCTTCAATAACGCACGCAGTTGCGCCGGAGAACCCGTAGACGAGCCGGTCAATGCGCGGTCACCCACTATCAAACTGAACGCCGGAACTTCAAAGGGTTTCATTACTGCCCCTACGGTGTGGAACTTACCCTGACGTGCAAGAGCCTGATAGTAGGGCTTCCAGTCGAGGTCCACTGCCACGGTGCTAATGATCAAATCAAACTGGCCCGTTAGCTCACCCAATGCCTGCGCATCACGGCTGTTGACCACCCGGTTCGCACCCATCGCCAGAATTGAGTCGGTTTTGCTGGGGTTAGAACTGAACGCCGTGACGTCTGCGCCCATTGCGCGCAATAACTTGATAGCCATGTGGCCTAATCCACCGATGCCAATCACGCCCACACGGCTGGTGGCATTGATGTTATGCATCAAAAGTGGCTTAAACACGGTGATGCCACCACACAGCAAAGGCCCCGCTGACACGATATCCAGCGCTTCAGGAAGCGGTATCACCCATTGCCAGTTAGCGCGTAAATGGCTGGCGAAACCGCCATGATTGTTAATCGTCGAGACTTTGCCGGTTTGGCAATTAACCTGATCACCTGAGATACAGGCATCACAGTGCTGGCAACTCTTCGCCGTCCAACCGATGCCAACCCGCTGGCCCATGCTAAGCCCTTTGTTCTGCGCTGCATCACCCAGTGCCACAACCCGGCCAATCACTTCATGACCCGCGATCAGTGGATAGCGTGAACCGCCCCATTCGTTATCAATCATCGAGAGGTCGGAATGGCATACGCCGCAGTAATCAACTGCAACTTGCACATCTTCCGCGGCTAACGGGCCGGCATCATATTCATAAGGCACTAACGCCTCGCCCGCTTGCAGGGCGGCATAGCTGGAAATCTTCATCGCTGTCCTCGGGGTTTTACTCGACTGAGTACCAGATTAACAAAGTGATGGGCAATATAATGCTGAATAATCAGGTTATTAGTAGAGGGAATGCTGTTTGGAAGCAGGATGCGTCAGGAATTGTATTTAACCGGTGCGCATGGTGCGCACCGCAAAGCTTAAGGTCGACATGGCTGCCGACCTTGTGGCGAAATTAGAAATCCGCTTTCAGCACAACGCGGTAATTGGCTTTACCCGCGCGAACATGGTCCAGTGCATCATTGATTTTCGACATCGGGAAAGCTTCAACCGTCGGTGCAACGTCAGTGCGCGCAGCCAGCTTCATCAACGAGCGCAGTTGGCCTGGCGAACCGGTTGATGAACCGGTTACCGCACGGTCGCCCATGATCAGGCTAAACGCCGGGACTTCAAACGGCTTCATCACTGCACCCACGGTGTGGAATTTACCGTGCGGGGCCAGTGCCTGGAAATAGGGTTGCCAGTCAAGGTCCACCGCAACGGTGCTAATGATTAAATCAAACTGGCCTGCCAGCGCGTTCAATGCCTGAGGATCGCGGCTATTGACGACGCGGTCGGCTCCCATTGCCAGGATAGACTCGGTTTTGCTGGCGTTGGAACTGAAGGCAGTGACTTCCGCCCCCATAGCACGCAGCAGTTTGATTGCCATATGGCCCAGACCACCAATACCGATCACGCCGACACGGCTGGTCGCATTGATGTTGTGCATCAGCAACGGCTTAAATACCGTGATGCCGCCACACAATAATGGGCCGGCGGTGGTGATATCCATGGACTCTGGTAGTGGAATCACCCACTGCCAGTCCGCACGCAGATGGCTGGCAAATCCGCCTTTGTTCATGATGGTAGGCACTGAACCATTTTCACAGTTAACTTGTTCACCGTTGATACAGGCGTTGCAGTGCTGGCAGCTTTTTGCCGTCCAACCAATCCCCACACGCTGGCCAACTTTCAATCCTTTATTCTGTGCGGCCTCGCCCAACGCACTGATGCGGCCAATAACTTCATGACCTGCAATCACAGGGAACGAGGAGATGCCCCATTCGTTATCGATCATCGACAGATCAGAATGGCAGACGCCGCAGTAATCGACTTCAACCTGTACTTCTTCTGCTGCCAGCGGACCGGCCTCATATTCAAAAGGCACCAGTGCTTCGCCAGCGTTCATCGCGGCATAACTTTTGATTTTCATTACTGTCCTCTGTTTCAGCGGTTTCGACCAAGCAGTTTAGCAGAGCGTAATTCAGGGTTATGACGATTAATCAGTCAATTAGACCACAACCGGCCTATTTGTTGGCGAAAAGCATTAAGCGTTAAAGCGGATCGTGATTGAGTGGCGTACGAAATGCATGCCGTGCAGCTTCAATCAACTGGTTCGCTGTCACGGTAGGGGGCAAACGGGTCAGCACCTTGCTGGCCTGCCAGTAGCACAACACCATCAGTTCATCTGTTTCGCTTTCTGCCATCTCTTGCAACCGTCTACGTAGGGTTAACACATCCAATGTTTGCTGCTCATCCACCATCTCCGCAATGGTTTGATTGATAACCTGATGGATGCTTTTCCAGGGAATATCGGCAAACACATTCAACCTCGTTGCTATGTTATTGGCTCCAGGCAAATGAATAAAAAGTGCGGCGTAAACAGCACAAAAAGAAAATTTGAACTGGCATAACTATAGCCGCTTATTTTCTGTCCAGGCGGCACAACGCCTGACTTTCTTGTAGCTAGCGGATCTATAAAATGATTTTTTTCTTTCAGCCAAATTTGCCACAGGAATGCCCTTGTAACAAAAAAGCATAAGTCGGTGCTGGCTGTTGCTGTTCTGTTTTGCCAAATTAAAGCCACCTTTATCCTCAAAACAGGGAATGAAAATGAGTCAATCCACCGCTTTACATGCCGACCCGCTGGTTTGGGGCCACGGCCCTAAGGTTTTCGAAGTATTTTTGGAACCCACCTGTCCATTCTCGGTACGTGCATTTAACAAACTGGATGCGCTGCTGGCCTTGGTTGGTGAAGATAAAATGACGTTGAAGATTCGACTGCAATCACAACCATGGCATATGTATTCTGGGCTGATCGTGCGCTATATTCTCGCGGCTTCAACCCTGCCAGAAGGGAAAGCAGCAGCCAAAAAGGTACTACAGGCTGTTGCCGATCACCGGGAAGAGTTTGAGTTTACCGATCACAGCCATGGGCCAAATATGGACGCCACGCCTCAGCAGATCCTTGAGCGTTTACAACGCTATAGTGGTGTTGACGCGCAGGCCCCCTTCCTGCGTGCAGAGTTGCAGAACGAGATTAAGTGGCATTGTAAGTATTCCCGCCAGAACGGTATTCATGTCTCACCCACCTTTATCACCAATGGACTGGTGCAGTTAGATATCGGCAGCGGGGATGATATTGAATCCTGGGCGCAACGCATTCTCGCTTAAAGATTCCGCCCGCTGCGGCGGGCTATCCCCATATTTCGCAATAGATTTCGACTTGCACTGATTGCAAAATTTCCGATAATCGTTATCTACCTAATTATATAGCGAGAAAGGGAATGCAAATTAAGACCCTCACAGCCCTGCTGTTAACTGCCGCAGCAGGCCTCAGCCTGCAGGCGCAAGCCAATACCGATATTCGCGTCACTTACGCGGGCTCAATGGGTAAAGTCATGGACCAATCATTAGGTCCAGCCTTTGCTAAACAGAATGACGGCAAGTATGAAGGCCAAGGCCAGGGCGCATACGGTATGGCGCGTCTGCTCGCCAGCAAAAAAATCACGGCTGACGTGTTCGTTTCCATCACGCCAGGCCCAATGCAAATCCTGAAAGATGCGGGATTGATTGATGATGCAGTGCCTGTCGCCAGCACCAGCATGGTGGTGGCTTACAGTCCAAAAGGGAAATTTGCCCAGCACTTCGCACAAGCCAAAGGCACTGATGCCAGCTGGCTGAAAGTGCTGGCAACACCGGGCATTAAATTTGGTCGCACCGATCCGATCAACGATCCGAAAGGTCAGAACATTATCTTTACCCTGTTGCTGGCTGAGAAGTACTACAAAGAGCCGGGAATCGCCGACAAAATTCTGGGTGGTTATCAGAACCCTGCGCAAACGCATCTGGAAGGTGGCCTGCTGGCACGTCTGGAGAGTGGTCAGGTTGATGCCGCTGCAGGTTACGAAAGTGAAGTCATCTCCGCACATCTGCCTTATGTGGCCCTGCCGGATGAGATTAACCTGAGCAACCCAGATATGGCTAAACAGTGGTATGACACCGTGAGCTTCAGTGTGAAAGACAGTACTGGCAAAGATAAAGAGCTGCACACCCAGCCGCTGGTGTATTACGCTGCCGTGCTGAAAAATGCGCCTCATGGTACCGCAGCAGGCAAAGCGTTTGTGGACTTCATGCTGAGCCAGCCAGGCCAGGCCCTGTTTAAACAGAATGGTTATGCTGCGCCGAAAGGCGGTGCCGTTTACCAGTAATGAAAACAGGTCACGCCACAGCGCTGTGGTTATCACTGCCAGCACTTCTGTTGCTGGCAGTGCCTTTCGTCACTCTGATTGGCATCACGCAGTGGCAGCATATGCATCTGGCCTGGGGTGATGGCAATGCCATCGCCACCTCACTGGGTCTCGGCGCGATTGCGCTGCTGTTGATTTTTATTAGCGGATTGCCGGTTGCGTGGTGGCTCTCTCAGGCGCAAGGTCGCGCGCGCGCCATCGTTGAGCTGCTGGTGATGATTCCGCTCCTCACCCCACCCCTGGCGATGGGCATATTGCTGGTGAGTGCTTATGGTCCCTACAGTGTGCCGGGCGAGTTGTTAGGAAAATTTGGCTGGACGCTGGTCAATAACCCTGCCGCTTTCATCCTCGCGCAATGGTACGGCGCCCTACCCTATTTCATCACTACCGCACGTTCAGCCTTTGCCGGTGTGCCACAGGATATTTTGGATGCGGGCCGCACGCTGGGTGCATCGTCATGGCAAGGATTTTGGCGTCTGTCTGTTCCGCTGGCGGCACCGGGTTTAGCCTCTGCTACTGCGCTGGCGTGGGTACGCGCGATGGGCGAATTCGGTATTGTGATGATATTTGCCTATTTCCCTCAAGGCATGCCGGTTCAGCTGTATAACAATCTACAGAATGACGGCGTGGATGCCGTGTACGTGCTGTTATGGCTGTTGCTACTATTTACGTTGCCCGTACCGCTGTTATGTTTTGTGGCATCCAGACGCGTACATTCTGGCAATACGTCAATGGAGTGATTGCGCCAACATCGCGCCGCGACAGGTGAAGACATCACGCTGTGGCGGCGCCATTTATTGCGCAATGACGCCTTACTGAATCGCTTTCAATGCATCCAGTGCGCAAGCCTCATCAAGATTACCGCCAGGTGCGCCACCCACACCAATCGCACCGATCACCTGATTGCCACTCTTAACCGGGACTCCACCAGCTAACAGCAGAAAACCTGGAACGTCACGCATGTTCTGAGCGCCAGTATTGTTCTGCGCCGTTTCCATCACTTTACCGCTCAGATTTTTGGTACTGAGTGCGGTGTAAGCTTTCATACGACTCGCTTCAACGGTGTGTGGACCCGCATTGTCCATACGCTGTACGGCGGTCACTAAGCCCGCGCGATCCACCACGGTGACAGTGACATTGTAGTTTTTCGCTGCACAGGACTGAATCGCGGCGCTGGCCAGCTTTTGTGCCTCAGCCAGTGACAAGTTGGATTCGGTCACCGCGGCCTGGCTGCCAAAAGAAACCCATGCCACCGCAGTAGCGAGTAAAGAAAGGCGAATATTCATGTGTCACTCCTGAGTTATGTTGGGTAACACTTTACGGCGCCATCAGATTGAAAAACATTCGCACGATTACGCGTCTTACCAGGTAGTTATACCTGGTTGAGCTGCTGCCATGCGTGAATCAGTTGTGCCAGGTTGTCCATTTCCAGTTTAGCCAGCACAGCAGCGCGATGAGCCTCCACCGTGCGTGGCGATAATGATAAGTCACGGGCGATCTCTTTACTGGTCTGCCCCGCAATCATCAGTTGCATGACTTCGCTCTCGCGCGTCGATAACAACGCAAAACGCGTTTGCAGAGCCTGTTGCGACTGCCAGCGAAGTGCCCGCTGCTCGCTCTCTTGCATTGCCTGATGCACGGTTTCGAGTAGCGGTTCAATCTCCAGCGGTTTGGTATAGAACTCAAACGCTCCCTGGCGGAACGCGCGGCGGCAAGCTTCAATGGTGCCGTGCCCGGTCATGATAATGACCGGCAGCAGGGGATGCCGACCGCCCTGCTCTGCCAACCAACTCAGGCCACTAATACCCGGCATGCGAACATCCAGCAACAGGCAACCCTGCAGCGGTTCCTCCGCTTGCGTTGCCGCTGCAAACGACGCCAAATCGGCAAAGTCTGCAACGTCATACTCCAGCGTTTTCAAGAGAAAGCCCAGTGATTCACGCACCGATAAATCATCATCCACTAACCAAACTTTTGCGCTCATTCCGTTACTCCGCCAAGGGCAATATAAGGGTAATTTCCGCGCCACCCTCGGCGCGGTTAGCCAGCCGCAACTGACCATTCATACGAAGCATCAAGCTCTCTACCAGCGTCATGCCCAGTCCCATGCTTTCGGGTCGTGAGCTGTAAAACGGCATACAGGCCTGCGCTAATCCTTCGGCAGAAAAGCCGGGGCCGTTATCACTGATGATGATTTTGATTTCGTGAGCAAACAGCTCAGAGGTCACGTTGACCCATGCGTCTGATTGCCCTTGCTGCATGTGAATCGCGTTTTGCAGCAGATTGTGAAACACCTGCTCAAGCCACTGTTCATCACCGATCACGCGTGCATGTTCGTGCCTAAATTGCTGCCGCACCTGCACGTCACCGGTATCCAGTTCTTGTTGCAACAAGACAGTGACCCTGCGCCAGACGGCTTCAGGGCTCACCGCAGTCAATGCCACCGGACGTTCGCTGACGATGTCGCGAAAACGCTGCAGTAAACCGGCCAGTCTTTCGGTTTGCAGGCTGATGGCGTTGAGTGCCTGTGGCAGATTCTGGTGTTTACCTTGGCTGATCAGCAGTTGGCTACTGTGAAGCCAGGTGTTAATCGCCGTCAGCGGTTGATTAATCTCATGGATGATTCCCGCCGTGAACTCACCTAAGGCCTCGCGCCGCGTGCGCTGAAAATAGTCAGCACGTAAACGCATCTCACGGTTTTGTTGCCAGTGCCGCACGAATCCCCAGCCGAGCAAACCGATAACCAGCCATAACAGGAAAGCCAGCAGGAACGGCACTGCATGTAGCGCGCGCCAATCTGGGTTGGCACTGCCTTTAATTAAAAACGGCTGATAAAGATTGATAAATGGACGCCGCCACAACCAGCGCGCCTTTTCGGAGTAGGTTGGAGTCAAAATCGCAGGTTGAGCCTGAAGATGAAAGGACAAGGCTAAAGCAACCTCAGATGATTTAACCGCAAAATGAAGATCCACCAGCATGCGAAATTGGCGATAGGGGTTATACAGCCAGTAGCGCCCCTGATCACTCTCTTCAAATCGTGGCCCCGTCAGTGAACGATTTTGCGTATGTTCAAGCTGCACGATTTGGGGAAATTTCTTGCGTAACTCGACAAGATTTTCGTCACCGGTCAACAAGGGTAACAGCGTTTCGTTCTGCGTTAGATAGGCCGCAATACGATTAAACTGTTGATGGAACTGCGTTTCGCGTTCACGCTGCTGCTGTAAAATTTGGTGGGTAGACACCCCACCCAAGGTCACCATCGTGAGAAGAAACCAGATTAGCCAATACCTTTTAAACCATGGGCGGTGAGTTTGGGGCATAGTTTTCCGTTAATCAGGCAGTAAATTCAGGTAGGTTGTCGATTACGCAAATGCGTCCAGGCATGGTTTTGCAACGTTTTAACCTGCTCACTCATCGTATTCAATCTATTTTGCTAGCTTAGCGCTGATTTCAGAAGTCTTCCTGATACGGCTTTGATTTAGATTGGCTTTTGCGCTGTCGGCGGGTACGAGTGCTGCTGTTGAACGGGTGATAAAAAACCCGCCTGAGCGGGTTTGAAAGGATTAGCTGTTGCGCTGTAAATGGCTACTGACGAAGGCTCTACAGCGGTCAGAAATCGGGTCAGTGAACACCTGCTGAGGTGTGCCAGACTCTTCAATCTTCCCTTGATGCAGAAATACGGCTTTATTGGATACATCGCGCGCAAAGCCCATCTCGTGGGTCACGATAATCATCGTACGCCCCTCTTCAGCCAGGCTACGAATGACCCGCAGCACTTCGCCTACCAGTTCGGGATCAAGCGCCGATGTCGGCTCATCAAACAAAATCGCTTTGGGTTGTTGCGCCAGTGCGCGTGCGATGGCCACGCGCTGCTGTTGCCCACCTGAAAGTTGCGAGGGCCAGGCATTGCGTTTTTCATACAGTCCAACTTTGTGTAGCAACGCCTCGGCTTCTTCAATCGCCTCCTTGTTGCTACGCTTCTGTACGTGTACCGGCGCTTCTATGATGTTCTGCAACACGGTTTTATGCGGCCATAGATTGAAACTCTGGAACACAAACCCAAGTTGCATGCGCATTAATTTAATACGGCGCTGCTGTTCGCGGCTGAGTTTCTCATCCGGGTTGTCGATGGTCACCACCTCCTCCCCTACCGCAATTTCGCCACCCTGCGGCACCTCAAGAAACGGGATACAGCGCAGTAAGGTACTTTTCCCCGAACCACTGGCGCCGATCAGCGAAATCACATCGCCATCTTGCGCCGTCATGCTGATATCGTGCAGCACCTCATGCCCGCTATAACTTTTTCTGAGATGGCTCAGGGCGATAGTGGGTTTACTCATTGACGTGCTCCAACATGATAAGGGGACAAACGGCGCTCCAGCAGCGCCACTGCTTTACTCACCAATACGGTCAGCAGCAGGTAAATAATGGCCGCGCTGATGAACACCTCAAGCGCACGGAAGGTTTCCGAGACGATAGAATCTGCGATACCAGTCATTTCCATCAGGCTGATGGTACTGACCAACGATGTTGACTTGATCATCGAGATAATTTCGTTGCTGTAAGCAGGCAGCGCTTGGCGCACTGCGAGTGGCAAGGTAATGCGGCGCAGTGTGGTAAAGCGCGACATACCACAGACCTTGGCAGCTTCAAGTGACTGAACGCTGACGGCATTAAGCCCACCGCGCAATATCTCCGAGGTGTAAGCCGCATCGTTGAGTACCAGTGCAATCAAGCCGCACCAATAAGGGTCGCGCAGCAGTGGCCAAAATATACTTTCGCGCACTGCGGGCAAACTGCCCAATCCGTAATAAATCATGAAGATCTGGATCAGCAGCGGCGTGCCGCGAAACAGCCAAACATAGAAACGCGCAAAAACGCTGCCAAAACGATTTTGGCGTAACAGATTGAGTAATAAAGCCAACACACCGCCGCCCAACAGCGATAACAAGGCCAGGTTAAGCGTCAGCGGCAGACCGCGCAGCAAAGCGCTAAGCGTATGCTGTAAAAACGTGAAATCCATCGTGGCTCCTTACAACCGCGCGCGTTGTTGCCCGCGCATGGCCACTTTTTCCACATAGCGGAAAACAAAATCGGAACAGGTGGTGATAATCAGGTAGATCACCGCACCGACGCTGTAGAAGAAGAACGGCATTTGTGTGGAGTTGGATGCGGTGGAAATCTGGTTCATGGTTTCCACTAAGCCGGTCACCGAAACCAACGCCGACTCCTTGATCACCGATTGCCACTGATTGCCCATGCCCGGCAAGGCGGTGCGCAACGCTTGCGGCACAATCATGCGACGGAACAGCATCAGCCTTCCCATGCCAGTCACCGTAGCGGCTTCCAGCGTGCCTTTTGGGATAGCGTAAAACGCACCACGGAACACACCGCTTTGATAGGCGCCGGAGATCAAACCGATGGCGATAGCCCCCGCGACAAAGCCATTCACATCGAATGGCCCCTGCATCCCCAACCCTTCACCAATAAAGGAAACCACCTGACGACCACCAAAATAGAACAGGTAGATCACCAGCAGTTCAGGAACGCCACGGAACAGTGTGATATAGCCATTGGCGAGGCGCTGCTGCCAGCGAGCGCCACCAATCTGCATCCAACAGAGAATGCTGCCAAGCATTGCGCCCAGCAGCCATGCACATAATGAAACGGTGACGGTCACCGTGGCGGCGTTAAGTAAAACGCCGCCCCAGCCTTCGTCACCAAAACCTAACAGTTGCCAATCAATAGTCATAAGCGCTTAGCATTACTCCGCAGGCGCGACGTTCTCGCCGAACCATTTTTCTGACAGCTGCTTCAGAGTGCCATCTTTGATCATCGATATTAATGCGGTATCCAGCGCGGCTTTCAGCTCTGGATTATTCTTCTGAATGGCAATAGCAGAACCCTGCCCTAACACACCACCCGAGAAGCCGTAACCCGTGCTGTTCACTGTGTCGGCGTGTTTTTTCACATAGGCATTCAGGTTGGTGCGTGATGCCATCACCGCATCCACGCGGCCATTCAACAAATCGGCGAAGGTTTCGGGACCCGCCTGATAAGTGCGAATGGTGGCAACATCGGCCAGATATTTGTTCAGGAAGTCAGCCTGAATGGTGGCGACCTGGACGGCGATCGTTTTACCTTTGAACTTGGCTTTCAGCGCGTCGATAGCTTTTGTCATGCCCGCATCATCACCCGCTTGTACCACTTCGCCGTTGCCCGGCAGGGTGTCAACCGCACTCCCCTTCAGCGTGACAAAGCCGGAAACGCTCACCGTGTATTGATGGGTGAAATCCACCACTTCTTCACGCTTCGGCGTCACGGTAACGGCATCAATCACCGCATCATATTTACCGTCAACCAAACCGGGGATCATGCCGGACCATTTTTGCGCCACGATTTCATATTTGAAACCTGCACGTTTCGCCAACTCTGCCACCATGTCCGGCTCATAACCGACAATTTTGCCGCTTGGCGTGGATTGGTTAAACGGAGGATAGGCTGCCTCCGTTGCAAACTTCAGGGTGCCAAAATCTTTTGCCTGAACCAGTGCAGAAGCAGCCAGCAGCAACATCCCAGCCGAAGCAGTAAAAAGCCCTTTACGCATCATCATGAAACCTCAGAATTTATTATTGGGAGAGTAAATCGATGGCCAATCGGGCTAATGCCTGAGTGCCTGCGTGAATACTGCGTTCATCGGGTTGGTAGTCCGAGTTATGCAGATGGTCATCGCGTCCTGGTGCACCCGAGCCGATATGAATCTGGCAGCCCGGCGCGCGTTCGGTAAACAGTGAAAAGTCCTCTGCACCAAAGCTGGCGCTGGGTTTAGCAATGATCGGTTTTCCAAACTGGTGCGACAAAATCGGTTCCAGCGCATCAATCAACGCGTCATCATTCATCAACGGTGGTACACCACGCTGATAATTCACCTCGATACGCGTGTTGAGTGATAGCGCCACGCCCGCACAAATACGTTTAAAAGCGGTTTCGATGTGCGCACGTGCTGCGGGGGATTTGGCACGCACGGTGCCCTGAATCAGACAGCTATCAGAAATGATGTTGTGCGTAGAACCGCCATGGATATGTCCAATGGTCAGTACCGCAGAATTGGCCGGATCGAGTTCACGCGAAATGATGGTTTGCAGCTGGCTGATGAGATTGACCGCCGCGATAATCGGATCGGTGCCCATATGCGGGCGCGCAGCGTGTGTTGATTTACCGTGCACCACAACATCAAACTCATCGCTTGAAGCCGTGCTCGCACCGCGCGTCAGTGCAATCTCTCCCGCTGCCAGTTCTGGTTTGTTATGCAGTGTGATCGCAAGATCAACCCCCTCAGCGGCACCATCTGCAATCATCGCTTCTGCGCCGCTATCTGGCGTCTCTTCTGCCGGTTGGAAGATCAAGCGCACGGTGCCTTTTAGCTGCGCACGATAGTGCGGCAAAATGGCCGCCACACCGAGTAGCGTGGCAGTATGAATGTCATGCCCACAAGCATGCATTTTGCCCGGAAAGGTACTGCTGAATGGCAAGCCGGTTTGTTCGTGAATCGGCAATGCGTCCATATCGGCACGCAGCAAGAGCACTTTTCCGGGGCGTTCGCCGACAATATCGACCATAACGCCGGTTCGGCCCACACCCGTTCTCGGTTGGAGGCCAAGACGCAGCAGTTCCTGCTCGACTAACTTAGCGGTACGAATGGTATCGAAACCGAGTTCGGGGTGCGCATGAATATCTCGGCGGATGGCAATAAGGTGCGCTTCCATGCTTTCGCTTCTGGCGCTGATATCCCTGGCTAAAACATCTTTAAGGTCGGTCATGTTTGCAATGATCTTTTCAGGCGGTGAAACCTGGCCTTTATGGCATTTTTATTAAGATTGACCTCGTATTTATTCACAGCACCCATCAGATTGCAACGCGCAATGCTTAGGGTTACTTGCTGAATTTTCGTGATATTTCCTAATTCACTGCGCAAACAGGATAAAACTTGGCTGTTGCATCATCAGTCAGTCATAACATTCATGATCCCGCGTGGATCATCAGTTTTACTGATTTTGTGATTGAACAAAAATCCAGCTGCACATGCTCATTTTATCTGCGCGATTAACCACTCACGCACCGCCAAAACCGTGGCCTGTTCTTTGAGCCGCTGAGGTGAAACCAGATACCACCCCGCGTCCACTGCCATTTGCAGCGCAAAGGCGGGCACTAAACGACCGCTGGCGAGATCGTTCTGTACAAAATGCGGGCTGGTAAGGGCTATGCCTTGCCCATTAATCGCAGCCTCCAACGCCAACGCCGTCTGGTTAAAGCGCAAATGATGTTGATGATGCAAAGTGGCACTGGGGAACATAAATGAAAGAAAAGCCGGCCAAAGATGATGTCCATCATGCAATAACGCATACCGCAGACAATTTTCGACTTTTTGGGGATTACCTAGCTCCGCCAAAAGCGGCGGGCTAACCACTGCCAACACGCTCTGTGAAAACAAAAGCGTGGCATCCAGCCCTGCACCAAACGGCGGTCGGCCATAACGCACCGCCAAATCGACACCCTCATGATGAAATTGCACCAGCCTTTCAGACGCCAGCACCCGAAGGTCAATATCCGGCCATGTCTGGGTGAACGCAGGTAAGCGCGGTAGCATCCAGCGGCTGGCAAATGTCGGGGTCACACTTAAGGTTAAGTGGTTAGGTTCTGGACGTAGCGTGCGCGTCGCCTCATCAATGAGCTCAAAAGCCTGACGAACAGTCGTCGCATAACCCGCGCCTGCACCGGTTAATGCCAGCGATCGGGGCAAGCGCTCAAATAATTTCAAACCCAGGCTACTCTCAAGCCCACGAATTTGCTGTGCTACTGCACCTTGCGTGACACCTAGCTCTTCGGCAGCCAGGCGAAAATTAAGATGACGCGTGACCGCCTCAAAGACTTTTAATCCATTGAGCGGCGGCAATGAGGGGAAACCTTGATTCATCCTGTAGTTTTCCTATCGTCAATTGCGAATCAGACTGACTCTCTGGTACTGAATTTAGCCACTATACTGCGAGATATCGATTTTCTAATCATAAGGGATCAATATTATGGCAGTAGAAAAAGTCGCAGTGATTGTTGCAGGTGGCAGTGGAATGGGTGCAGCGGCAGCTGAAAAACTGGCTAATGACGGCTTCAAAGTGGCGATCCTCTCCTCCTCCGGTAAAGGTGAGGCACTGGCAAATCGCTTAGGTGGTTTAGGTGTGACGGGATCGAATCAATCAGTGGATGACTTACAGCGGCTGGTTGAGGCGACGTTGGCACGTTAGGGTCGGATAGATGTGCTGGTGAATAGCGCCGGACATGGCCCTCGCGCACCGATTCTGGAACTGAGTGACGAGGACTGGCAGCGCGGCATGGAAACTTACTTCCTCAACGTGGTGCGCGCGGCGCGTTTGGTGACACCTGTCATGCAAAAACAGGGCGGCGGCAGCATCATCAATATCTCTTCAGCATGGACATTTGAGCCAACCGATTTGTTCCCAACATCAGCCGTCTTTCGCGCAGGTTTAGCGTCGTTCACTAAAATTTTTGCTGACACCTATGCTGCAGACAACATCCGTATCAACAACGTATTGCCGGGATGGATCGATAGCCTGCCAAAAAGTGATGAGCGACGAGACAGCGTGCCGCTTAAACGCTACGGTACCTCTGAAGAAGTGGCAGCCACCATTGCCTTCCTGGCTTCCCCTGGCGCGGCCTACATCACCGCTCAAAATATTCGCGTGGATGGCGGTGTGACACA
>Ga0157363_1003139_pt1 | contig 14815 bp, 5 predicted proteins | sample AttsexASBM1_FD_111477 | JGI IMG/M metagenome (GOLD analysis project Ga0157363, IMG submission 111477) | Fungus gardens microbial communities from leaf cutter ant in Ribeirão Preto, State of São Paulo, Brazil - Atta sexdens ASBM1 | ecosystem: Host-associated > Fungi > Mycelium > Unclassified ...
AGAGAGAGAGAGAGAGAGAGAGAGAGAGAGAGAGAACAGGCAAAATACATTAAAAATAGGTAAAATTATTAAATACAATATTTCATTGCAGAGTGTAATTTTGAATCATTACAATAATTTATGTAGAATGTTCAAGTATGATGAGTAATGCTGCAAAAAATTTTGACATTTTAGTGTCAAACCTGTTTGAGTGTCCTATAAAATTATTTTGATCCAATAAAATTATTTTTTAAATCTGTATCTGGCTAAATTTTTAAATATTTCTACAGAATTTCATTCCATATACAATAAATAGGTCCAACATTATAGTTTCTGTTTTAAAAGTATTAAGTTCAAGGATCTGTGGATTCCTCGATAATTTCTGTTATCGCGAGTATAGTGTAAAGCTTACTCCCTTATGTTCTGTCTACATTCTGTTCGAAGTTGGCGTTGTGCAATACGATATGTAAATGCGGGCCACTGGGAACAATGGCATAGAATCTCTATGGATTAGCCCTATTCCGAAGTAACTTTTCATCCTGCGATCTCTCGCGTGGAACGAGCACTGGAATGCTTCGTCTGCTCGTTGAATTTTCAATTGCTCTCGCTGTTAATCTCGATTAATCCCTTGGACCCTTTAGTAAGAAGTCTCTCGGAAATTTAATAAAAATACTAAAACTATGAACAGATGTATAAAGCCGCTGGCACGAATATTGAGATCCATACAAGTGATACGACCCATTTCTGCCGCTCAAGTTTTAACGATGAATCGATCCTTCTACGAATCTATGATCGATTCTTCTTTCGCGCAAGTTTGATGTCATGTTATCTATACTATATTACTTTTAACTATTTAATTAGTTTTTATTGAATTTTTTTATATTTCGATGTATAAAATTTAAAACAACAATCAATCATTTAATTACTTGATAAATTATTCAGTTTTGACTGCAAATCTCGTGTTTAAATAGATAATCGCTTATCTAACGTTTGAGCTTTGACAGAGTATATATTTTTCTAAGTACCCTAATAATATGTTTATTCTTTTTTTTTCTTTTTCTTTCCTGTTATTTATAAATAGGGAATATAAAATAATATATACATCTGAAAAATACGTTGTTTATTTTACTCTACTTCTTTTATTAACTCTCTAGGGGCGATTGTTGCAAATGTAACATTTACTTTAAAATTAAATTTGGAATAAATTCAAAATCTATGCAAATTAATTATACTTAAGAACTGAAGATGGAAATGTAGCATTGAACATGGAAATATAATTCTATCCGAAAATATCAAAAGATTTTTTAAAGTCATTTTTTAGCAAAAGCAATAAAAAAATTATTTTTTATAAGACGATGTCATCTTAGAAAGTTAATAAATGTTGGCCCACATTATTTTTGCTTTTGATTCTATTTCTTCTTGGAATAGAATCTTTTATACAATAATCGAATAATTATCAATAGAATGTTGTGTTATTCTTTTAGTAGAACATCTTTTAATTGCATGTAAATAATATTGGAGAAGGGTTTTTCTATTTTATTTGAAGGGTCATTCTATTTTCCAAAATTGTGTGTGACCTTTGTTCTCTAAAATTTTATCTTTCCTAATCAATGCAATTATATAATTTAAATATCGTTGAATTGTTTAGAGTTTTGAAGGGCAGAGTGAAATTTTCTCCTCAATTACAAATGCTTCTGCTAGAAGAATGGTATAAAATTGTATTGTAGCAGTTATTACATTATTCAAGCATATATTCCAACAAGAATAGAATATGTAAGAGCAAATAGACTAGCTCTTTATTAATAAAACTAATAGATAAAACAAGTCGATATATTTCTCAAGTGTTCACATTATTTTTGTCTATTTTTGTATATTTTTTTATTTTCTTGAAAGATGTGTACGATTTTGATTTTTAAAAATTTATATAAATTATGTAATTATGTAAATTTATATAAATTACTAAAAATTGAAGTATTAAATATTAATATAAGTATATAATGTTATATAATTATAAATTTTAAATATTATAATATATAAATGTTATATATTATAATTATAAATTATAATTATTAATTTTTAAATGATTTATAATTTTTTATATTTTGGCAAAGTATTTCTTAAAATTTTTCTATTCTCCTTTATCAATCTGTGCTCGAAATGTTCAGAGAGTTAACTTAAATTTGTAGCTATTTGGTAGAGCAATAAAGTACTGCTGAACGGCACGTCAATATTTCAACAACAAGTAACGAGCATAAATGCGAAGAGTCGATCGAGCTGGTCGTAAACGTGTCTTATCCTATTCCTGATTCTCATAGTTGGCTGCGTCTCATGACTATACTACTTGCGATCCGACATAAGCGCGACAATAGATGTTAAACGGTACGACAGTTACTCTCTAAAATGCATTCGCCACAATAGTTGCTGTCATCGCGATGTGTAAACAGTTCTCATTTTAATCGCGAATTACTGGAAATTATTCGAAAAAAATCAGGTCTTTATTGACTCTTTATATAGACTCAATATCTATCTTGTCATTAATAATTTTTCTTACTGATTTTAGTCAAAAATATTTTGTGAGTAAATTATCGATGTGAGTAATTTATCGATAAATTCTCTATCGAGATATATCGAAATTTATACCGATTCATAATTTTTTTATTAACAGTAGATACCATATTTCACTGTTTAATACTATATTTCTATCTTCAATATTAATTATAAATAAAATTTAGACTGATAACAAATTAAATAAGAGAAACATTTCTATTTTTTTACCAAAGCGAATTTTGAATATTCATTTGCAAATTTTTGATATATTTTTTAGTCTTATAAACTGCGCGTTGATTTTGTCGGACTTAAAACGCAATCATAAACTGAAGGTAGAAATAATATTACAATAAATTACATTGATTGTCAATTTAATAATAATGCTAATTATTTGATCTTCAATACTAAAATATAACTTATCTGCACAGGTCAAATTTATTCCAATTTAATTTTGATTTACAAATATACAACATTTGCCTCTGGATTCTAAAGAATTGTACATATCATGTAAAAGCACGATCCATCCAGAATTTCTTTTTTTTCAATCAATTATTCAATCAATTATTCCAGAACTAAAGACGTATTTGCGATATCTAAATTTATTTTACTTTACGATTGTAATTTGAAAAAGAGACAAAACAAAAGAAAAAAGAAGGAAAAGAAAAGAACACAGTGGTCTGGCAGCGACATTGCATTACGGACCACCAAGAACGCTTCGCTTTCTTTCTGCCAAGGTTTTCTAAATTTAGCATTTCTCAAAAGACGCGCGTGAGAGAAAAGACTATGCAGTTTATCTCTTTGCACATTTTCTGACAACAGCAATGCGGTGAAGATAATTACATGAAGAAGTTTTGACAGTTCGCAAATGCGATTACGAAATTCGACAGGCAAAGATCAATTATATTATCGCTGATGTAAGCGATATTTTCTTGTGGAATGCAGTCGTACATTCTCGCTTTTTTGTACCATAAATACCAATGAATAGAAATGAGTGAATGTCAGAAAAACAAAGAACAAAAACAAGTACAAAGACATATAGAACGTGTTGAAATAAATGTGGGCATTAATAAAGGAATTTAGATAAATGATATTACATTATTTTACATGCTAGTGGAACTTATAAGTCGCTCTACGCTATTCTTTTTGGTTGACAGCAAAATGAAGAAATAATGATATAGTAGAATGAAACTGGCAATGAAATTATTGGACGTTCCTCGGAACATTTTTGAATTTTATATTTCTTTTGCGAGCGAAAATGAACATATTTCCGTATAGCAACATATTTCCTCCTCGCTTCGTAAAAATGATGACATGGAAACGGCGAATATATTTCTATAAAGTGTTCCAGCTCTTTTTTTGATCACTCTTTATCATTGATAGTAATATTCAACGAAGTCAGCAATTAGCGATGCCATTTCGAGGCGTTCAATCGTTAAACGGATCGTGGCCTTTCACACGCAACTTTAAGAGACGAGCTCTCGAACGTCCTCGTTGCAATTCGATTTTCTCAACGTTTCGCTCTACATAACTCCTGCTTGAGGATCAGCTTAATCAGAGCTTTCGCGAAAATCACGACTTTCTGAACATTAATCTTTAAGCGAGATTTCTTCGAGTCGTAGGATCAGGGCACAGGATACATATGATCGCAATTTGAAATGAACTAGAACGAAAATGAGAGGAAAACGTTAATGAACGGGTTTGCTCGTGACACTCAAGACCCCGGCCTCGTTATACCGCAATTTCAAGTAGGGCTCATTCGCGGAACGAAAGAAATAGCTTGGCTATATAAAGAAAGTAAGGGTCGGATAATATGTATGTGCGTATATACATATGAAATATAATTATTATTATTAATGTTGGCCGTATATATATATATATACTCTGATATATATATACTCTGCCAGTATTGCTTTAATTATTAGTTCATGTTATACGTAGATATACAGACATAGATTACAGACATTTCAATATTGACAGTGTAGTATATCAAGTCTATTGTAGCAATAATAATTATAAAAATAGCGTTTCTAAGCATAATTGTAATTATCTTAGTCAAATAATATTAATAATGATAAAATATTTATAATTTAGACTTTCATAAATACAAATAACTTAATTATTAATTAATTAAAAAGGAAGAAGTATACTATCAAATTTAATCTTGAAATAATATGAAGTATATAGTTCTCTTCATAATATTGTATTTATTAATAAAATATATAAGGACATAAAATTATTTAAAAATTGAAATCACTTGTTACTCTTTCTATTATAATAATTAGGGAGTTCGAATTGACAATGAGAATTTTTAAAAGTTTATCTCCGCTTGTCCCGCATATCCTAAAGACTATCTAATTAGAAAGTGATCATATAATAAAAGGGTCAGTTTTAATTGACCCGTTTTCTAGTAATTTGCGTTTTTCTAGTTAGTAATAGTAAAGGAGACAATAGCAGTATCTTTTTCTTCTTACAACACTGCAGAACGAGATAGCACGTTCTTTTCTTACTCACAGGATTTTGCCAGAAAATGTACGACATAACTATTATGGCCAGTCTCTAATTAGAACGTCTCTAGCTTGTTCTTTAGCTTTTAGCATAGCGGTTGAGTCTTTTGATGACCACTAAAGGCATAGCATTTAATGATCTCATTCACATGCACATAAAATTTACATATAATTTTCTATAAATTGTTTAAAAAAGCTTATATGAATATTAAAGTAGTTTTAAATGTGAAAAGCACGTTCTCTTTTTTAATTGTTAATGACTTTCGATTGACAACGATCAGTTGTTAAAATCAACGGCGATTTATTCACAGATTTAAATTCCGTAACAACTGTCTCTGTTAAATAGAAGATATTACCGGGAGAAGCGACAGCAGAAAATTAATGGAAAGCACAGATTCATCGTGATACCTACGCTGGATGCTCGTACGGAAGGAAACGAAGAGAAAGAGACAGACGAATGGGCGAAAGAGTGCATCAAGTGTAATTCATGTCTTCGTCGCGTGGCACAAGGTCGAGAGAAATCGATACAGCGCAGACAACTCGGTAACGATGCCGCGAAATGATAGCGACCGTGGCACAGTCGGTGGTGACATTCTTATTGCATATCGCTTATCGCCGCACGGTATTAAAAGCCAATGATAAAAAGCGCCACTTCTCTTTTATATAGTCTGTTATGATAATTATATGCACGCGAATGGCAAATGTTGTTCATGAAACATTCAGTTCAAACTATCACCAACATAACTTTGCTAATCGTATTGATGAAAACAATAGCTGCGTTCAATATAAAAAGCAGCTTTACAATTGTACTGATTTTTTAATATGATTGGTTTATACATTTAAATCCAATGAGGAACTAAAAACCAATTATTGTTCTTGTTTCTTCAGTTCATCATTGGATCTAAATGTACAAACCAATCTTATAAAAGAATAGTATAATAATTGCAAACCTGCTTTTTTTGCTGAATGCAGCTGATGTCATGCAAAGAATTCTTCTGTTCTTTCACAAGTTCGCAAACGTGTATTTTCTAAGTTGCAGGCTTTAAAAATTTTATATCGACAGAAAAATTCTGAAAATTAAATAAACTGCAACGTACGTTGCAACGTAAACATTATTTGACATCGTTCGCATACAAATGTAAATCGTAGCCATTCTTTGATCCAAGTTTCAAAATGAAACTTTGACTGTATTTTAATAATAGATATGCATTTTCTACAAAACTCAGGAAAGTTATCATTTCTTTGAAAAAAAATTTTAGAAAAATAATTCTTTTTTTTCATAAATTTAATATAAATTGTTATAAATATTACTGTTCAATGTTATAAATATTATAACATTAATTTAATGTTCATTTTGCGAATGAAATTGCGAGCAAAAATTCTGAGAGAAATGGAATATTTTAGAATGTAATTAATATTTTAGAATGTAATAATAGCAGAAAAGCTTTTGTAATCTGTAACTGCTCATAATTTTACGTCTCTTAATCATTACATATTGCAAATCCGGGGTTATGATTATTATTATGATTACTATTAGTACTCACGAATTATTATATTCCCGGGAAACAACGTGGGTGGAAGATAAAGTACGCAAAGGGCAGCAAAAAATATATCGCTGTTTACCACGATTAGCGGTATATTCTTACCTGATTGGCCCAATTTGTCAATTTGCTCCCTCGACGAGGGGCACTCGGATCGGTCCTGGCGCCGACCCGATTTTCAGAAGCGCATACTGCGCCGGATATTGCTAGGATAATGGAGCAGGCAGAGTAGAAGACGCGAGGGAAGAGAGACGTGTACCGGCAAATTTTCATCGAAAATCTCTACCGACCTCGAGCCAGTTTTTCTGACGTTCTCAAGAAATATGATCGGCACTCGACCGCATCTTTCAAGATTTATGCGCAATGATGCACTGTACATATATAATACTTCGGTGACTTGAAATGCTCTTTTCGAATTTTCGAACAGGCAAAATATTCGAAATTATCTCCAACGGAATCAGAAATTTTTCAATAGGCACTTGTAGCATAGTTTCTGAGGCGAAAAAAGAAAAACATTAAAACAAAAACTTTGTTTTTTAGAAGAAATAAGACCGAAGAAGTTAGTTTGCAAATAAATTATTGAAATAAGAGAGGAGAGAATATATTATTTGACACACTAATCTTTCTTTCCAGAAAACAAACAACTTTTATAAATTATAAAAATACGTATTTTATAAATTATATAAAAATTTATTTTATATTATCATGTTTTACAAATATTAATTTATAATAGCATATATGTAGAATGTTATTAATCTAATACCGAGAAACAAATTTTTATGATTATAATTATATGATTATATGATTATAATTTTATGATTATATTTATGATTATAATTACTATTATAGTTATTATTGTTATAATGTTAACAATAATAACAATATGTATAATTATATCAACAAGTTTATACAATTGATATCAAAAATGGCTATAAATTAATATAGTTATTATCATAAAAATTGTTGCAATTATTATAACTTTATTATAATAACTTTATAGTCATTTGTTGGAGCAATTATTATGGATGTCAATAATAATTATAATTGGTAATTATTTTCGGTATCAACTATATAATACATTCATTTGTTGCTAATAAAATTATATACACTTAATTATTATTGTATAACATTATAACAATAATAACTATAATTATTGCAATGCGTAATTATAGTCACTGATATCGAAAATTTTTCTCTCAGTGAATCTAGTAATAGTGCTTTTCTTAGCCTGCTTGTTTGTGCATGGATTCTTCACCTTTATAGGCTGATATATCTTAGACGCTTTAGATACGTAACATTGATATCGATATACGCTGTTACGGAAGCAATCTTTTTTAGATAAATGGGATTGTAGTGCAATGTTCCAAATAAATCAACAACGCCCTTCCGGCATTTATCCCATCGTCTATTTAACCTTTCTTTTTTCTTACGCCATTCAGATTTCCCATCGTCCATTCAATGTCGCGGTTATTTTCGTTGACTTTCCGGCACTCATTGCATATGCAATCGATTGCGAAGTAACCTCGGCATCGAATTTTCTCGTACTCTGCAATATTTTATTTAATTCATTAATTTTGACGACACGGAACTCAAATGAACAATACACGAATCAGTAAAGTATTTAGAAAGAAGAATTCATGAATACGTTCAAAGTGACGTCACATGACGTCTTTAATATACGTTAATAAGATGTTGTTAAAATATCTTGTTTAGATATTAGAATGCTTATAAGCATTTTTACTAGACTTATTGTCTCTAAGAAATAAAGTAATGATTTGTTTGAATTAGTTTATAATTGAACGTTAGTTTTATAGCTTTATAGTAATATTTATTATAATATTATAGTAATATTTTACAATTTCGCCATCTATGTATTAAGTCATATTCTTGGCGTGCGAACTTAACAATTTATGTCGAGGAGAAATTTATTCTCGACTCTAAAAGACCGTCGGGTTCTAATCGTTTCTTATATCGTTTCTTGCATTTTTCGTTATAATATCTACTATTATTATGATGGTAATATGATGCCAGAGGATTTGGTTATCGTCGTAACGTGATCCATCGTTAATGCCAATGTTTAATGGTAATATGATTTTCTAATATTGAACAAATTAAACAGTATGAAAGTACGACATTCAGAAATTGTAATCAGATCCAAAGTTGATAATTTCTTCATCACTCTTTTACTATAAAAATAAAATGAAGAAAGGAAAAAAGAAAGAGAAATACATAAAATTTAACAATAAAATAGATTTATTAAATATAACCGCATAAGAATCTCAGAAAAAAATTGAAAAAAATGAAGAAAAATGGTTAATACATTAATCTTTTTATATCTTTATTTTATATTTATAATCACAATAATTTTTGAACAATTAGCAAATATATGATGTAAATATATCTAATGTACATACATGATTGAAAATAATATCTCAAAAATTGTAAGATTTTTTAAAAAATAGATGTTTGTTCGAAGCGGAAGATTTTCTCGCGTAAGATCTTAATTTCGGGAAACCCTTTTTCACTGATCTCTCTTTTTTTTGCACGCTCCAATTCTCTCCATCCCGTTACTATTGTTTTTCCCTGTTCTATTATTCAGCGATACCCGCTGTCCTGTCCCGTTCGATTGACCGTTTATTCTCGTCGACTATCCCTGCGAGCGTTACAGGTATTGATGCAAAGCGATTACAGATATTGATACAAAACGATGCGTACGTGAGAAGATGGAAAGGGTGAACAATCGTCATCCTACAGCTCACGTCATAGCTAGCCTTTTCTGGCCTTTGTTTGTTGGCGCAAAATAACGTTCATGCACTTCATATTTTAGTTCTTGAGATTATGTCAAAACTCCGTTCATTATTTTTTCCCGAATCGAATGCATAAAATATCAAAAGCTCGGGGCTCCTTTTCATAAATGTCAAATTTTCATTCAGCTAACCAGGTCTCGATTTCTCATTATTTGAAACTCATTCAAACTCGAGATGTGTTCTATATGACTCGCCATTTTGTGTATAGATTTGCATTTATAGATTAGTATTTTTTTCAAAATGAGATGAAGAATCAATGAATATCAAACAAAGTATACGTACATATACAAATTTGGTCAAAAATATTAGATATTTGTTAATCATTATTTAAAATTCTAGCTAAAAAATTAATTTATATTTGTTGTAAACTATCCTTTGTTTCAAGAACTTTTTAAACTTATTTTTGTATGATGTCGATAATCAGGAGGTAACAATGCAGATTAAAGAATTCCAAAAGAATGAAGAAAATATAAGTATCTAATATTTTTGGTCTGTATGTTATAATTAACAATATTGAACATTACTAATCCAATCTAATAATATTATAATTTACTGTACTTTGTATTTAGTTCTCGTGGGTATAGGTGGAAAATATATATGAGAAATTCTGATAGTGAACAATTCAGAACTATTTACTTTTTTCTCAATTAATCGTATTGTCATATAAAGCCTACAGCATACGATATACATTTTTTCTTGTTGAATTGCTTGCGTTTTAAATCACTAGAATTGCAGCACACAGAATGCAGAATTTCCAGATTTAAAACAAGCAATCCAGCAGGAAAAAATTAGATCCCATGGACTTAAGACACGATCTGTCTACTTGAAGCTATTTTCTATACACTGCAGTGACGTGACTTGAATAAACACGCTCGAAATAATTAACAGCGCGTAAAATTATCGCCGGTGTTCTATTTAGATCAACGGAGCTTCGATCGCTGTACGATTAACGTGCGAAAATAAAAACAGGAAACGATAGTTGGGTCTCACGTTGAAGCCAAAAGTCGATAAGCGAGAATCGATAAACAATAGATTTACGTCGCAGTAAAATACCCATTAGACCCCAGTTGCATTCGAAGAATACGCGTCGGTCAATATTTACTGCATTGCTCTGAACCGAGCTTTCTTTAAAGACTATCGATCATGATCAATTAATTGACTATATGCTATTATAGAAAGCTATAAAATTTCTACGATCATATTAAAAAAATGTATCTGACACAATTTTTCTTTCAAAATTTATTTTTTATTATAATAATATAAATATAAATATTATAAATTATAAATGTTACAAGTATTAAATTACAAATGTTAATAATTTACAATTAACAGCATACAGAATTCTACTTGAATTACTAATTATTATTCATTCTATATTATAATTTGCTATGTTAATTTATTATGTACATTTCGTAACATAAGCACACTAGTACCTGCGGATATACACTTGAAAGTATAATATTAGGTGTAGTAAAAAGAAATCCATTATTTTTGCATAAAATTGAATGGAAAAATAATGGATTTTTTTTTACTAGACCTAATATGAGATTCCGAAAGAGATAATGTTTTCTTTTTCTTTTGATCATACCATATTTACGAGACTATACCTTCATTTTTCGGTAGTTTCCTCACAAAAGTTAGTTAAAAAAACGTTTCATGGCCAGATGGATATTATTGACGCTCATAAAAGGGCATCATACAATATTAAATCTCGTTTCCTCACACTTGATCCGTCAAATATTTAGCCCTGTCGAGAGAGAAGACAGCATATCTCCCGAGTTTTGTGACATTCTTGAAACAACCATGGAATTTGCTGTATGCATGAAAGATTAAATGCCACTGATTTACGAGCGTCTCTATTGCGTTTCCATCAATTTAATATTACGCGAAAACGTTCCATCTTTTTCCACGTTTGGAAAACGTACCGAGCAGGGAAACGTCTGCGCTTATATCTCTTTATTGAATTATTCAAAACAGCTTCGGCCTTTATCGTAATTGCATTCTCCTTTAACTCTGTGATGGTACACTGAATTAATTATAAATTCAATTGGCAAGACAAACTGACTAAATGGATTTGTATAAATATTTATTATTCTTATTATTTTGTTATAAAATCGATATACAGAATTTACTTAAAATAAATTTAATAATATGAAATTAACTTAATAAAATTAAGATTTGTTTAACAAATTTTGTTCCAATTGTTGATTATAAAAAAGAGCATGTATTATTTTTTTTTTTTATTTAAGAGCGATTAGATAACATTTCCTCAATTCAATAAATTCTTTCGTAGCTGCATATATATATATATATATATACATGGATTTTTCTGACACCGATTTTCTCCCACGCGATCAGTGTTATTTCCGCTGCCGAAGAGCAGAGATACGATGAAGATTAGATCTCACGTTAAGCAATAACTTTGATCCTATTCATGTCCTTTCGCCTCCTCCCGCAGCATTACGCGATTGCAATTAAGTTTTCACTCGGCAGTAAGTCCGGTTTCGTGTAATTGGAATGTTGAGTTCCATACTAAATCTAGATTTGCTGGATAAGCTTTCGCACATACGACGTTTCGAAAAATCGCGTAATCGAAAAGCTGAGAGGGATATATCATTTTCACATATATTGCACTGGGAAATACGCGAAATTCCCTTAAATGGTAATTTCGCGATCAGCATAATTTAACATTTTGAGATATTTCTATGCGTGTTAATTAAGATAACGAAGTTATTTCCTCTTCTCTTTAAATAAAATTAACAATATATGCTTAACAATATATCCCGTACGCTCGCTTAACTACAGCGCTGTTGTGGGTAATTTGAGATGAATAATAGTTTGGGATAATACGTTTCAAGGGTGTCATCTCATCCGCCTAATTTTCTGACATGTTGTCTCTCCTCGTTTTGAAATTTTAATCGTGCACGCGAAACATTTTCACGTTAATTCCTGAATTACAATCGCTCATTTTTATTTTATTATCATCTCAATGATCTGAAAACAATATATCTACAAGCACGTAAATTATAAGCTGGATCTGCCAGAGAATTACGTGACATATACAAGTACGAAATGTAATTAACTCGTTCTATCGATCATTTGCAACTGTTTACTGTCAGTGTTAATACTGAGTATAATGCACGTTTTCCCGAATAATCATGAATGTCATCTTTTGATAAGGTCTTTTGACAGAGAGTAATTAACAAATGAAAAGAGCTTAATCTTAATTTTGAGAAACATATTAATTAATAAGGAGCGAGACACACACACACACACACACACACACACACACACACACACACACACACTCTATTTTTACTATTTGTATACTTTTGTTTTTTTCTTTTTACTTACTTAAGTAAAAAGAAAAGAACAAAAGTAAAAGTACAACAAAAATAATACAAATGAAATATAAAAATATAAGCTAAAATTATATAAAAGCAAAAAAAGAAAACGAAGGATAAGAGAGAGAGAGAGAGAGAGAGAGAGAGAGAGAGAGAAGGGAAGAGGAATCAAATAGAAACGCGTTGTGCATTGACACATATTTCATCAAAACATGGAATCATACGAGAATTTTTTTATATTTGAAATATTGGCAGAAAGTGACAAATTGCTAGATGTAGAATATCAATATTTTTCTATCTCTAAATTTGACAAACCTAAGGAAGTGCATTTGTTATGAACAAGGAATATACGATGAAATTTGTAGAAAGAAATGTAAAATTTTTATCGATTTAAATTTTTTTAAATGCACAATTCAGAAAATGGAGTAATTATATAATGACTATTGACAAATTAAAAGTGCATTTATAACTATTTGATTTATATTTTCATACGATAGTTGAATGATATTAATATTTTTTCCCGGAAGACTTGTAAAGTAAAATTGCCTAATAAACATACATTTCTTGAATGGGATTGTCTTTTATTAAGTTACGAGTTTTGAATGAGATTATATTGTTAGTACACAATATACATTTAATCCCAGAATCCAAACGTGGATTCTCGGATTAAATATACTGATATATATATATATACGTAATACTCGCGAGTTAACTCGGGTGGAAGGTAAGCGGTTGCCTGATGAAGTCTTCCGATGTCCCTTTTTATTTTAGTCAAAGAGCATCAGGCAAGCCAGAAACTGGCGATAAACCTCTTTTACAGACGCGATAATCTGAAATGCGACTCGCGTTGTAGTCGCGGGGGCCACCCTTACTCGGGGTATGTACCGAGTGCACCGCGTGATAATAAAGTATATATACACGTGGATTGGAGACGCAGACTCCGCTGTATCGATCTGCCGCTCGGAACAGAGACGAGAACAGCGGGCGAGCTTGTCACCGGCACGAACGGACGGCGGATCGAACTATTTGCTCCACCAGATGAATCCTTCGAACGAGTTATTTGACAGCGATTTATCCGATAGATACCTTAACCGTATGTGCAAAGTGGGCCGCAACCCTAGAGAACAGCTCCGCTTCGGAAAACTACAACTTTATCGTACATCAAATATTTTCTCCGAATTTTCCCGTTCTACTTTTTCGAAACAAAAAGCAACCTGAGGTGAATTAATTAGCAACTAATTGGACTTAAATTGAATGACAATTGCTCGAAGAGTTTAGGATGCCGATTTGTTATTGTTTTACACTTGTAATATTTTAATGAATAAGGAGCTTTTAAATGTTTTAAGATTTATCGCATTATATTAATTCCTATGATATGATGCCTTTTTGTACTTATCCTATGATATGATGCCTTTTTGTACTTATCCTTTCTTATATTATCCGAATTATTTCTGCGATGCAGTTATTGCGTTTCCGTTTTTCAATCACGACGCGAATCACGATCTCAATCCGAGCATTCTTCGAGTTCTCTAAATTTTTTCCCGCTGCATCTTGATTTGCTGTGTGCAAGATCGTGATTAGTGTTTAATCTCGTTTAATCGGTCAATTAGGATCGTTATCGACGATATGTCGGTTTTGCGGTTGACCGACGCAGTTGCTAATTACGATTTCATTGTTACGTGACACGGCTGTTAATTTAAATCATGCATCATCGAATATAATTTGCAACTGCAGCCTTGAGCATAAGCTATAAAGCATCTTCAGTTTATTGTATTTTCTTGGAAAAAGTGATAATAAAATCCAGAGCAAAACTAACAATATATAAATTTTATTATAAAAATTAATAATTTTTCAATATAACTATTTTTTTAATTTATATTTTATTGATATATACTTGCATTGGCATTTGTAATTTTATTATTTAATAATTTATTTATTTAATAATTTATTTTTAAAAAGTCGCAACGAATGATTATCTACAAGTAAAATTAAATGTCACCTAACTTTTATTTTTATAGTTTATTTATATAGCTTTGACGGAAAGAATAAAGGATCTCCTCAAATTGATATAAACATTCTATATTTACAAATGC
>Ga0157363_1003142_pt1 | contig 14809 bp, 14 predicted proteins | sample AttsexASBM1_FD_111477 | JGI IMG/M metagenome (GOLD analysis project Ga0157363, IMG submission 111477) | Fungus gardens microbial communities from leaf cutter ant in Ribeirão Preto, State of São Paulo, Brazil - Atta sexdens ASBM1 | ecosystem: Host-associated > Fungi > Mycelium > Unclassified ...
CCGCCGATCGATATCGCCGCGATTCCGCTGGATGACAAGAAAAGCTTCGACATGCTGCAGCGTTCGGAGACCACCGCCGTGTTCCAGCTTGAATCGCGCGGCATGAAAGATCTGATTAAGCGCCTGAAGCCGGACTGCTTCGAAGATATGATCGCACTGGTGGCGCTGTTCCGTCCGGGGCCGCTGCAGTCAGGCATGGTAGACAACTTTATTGACCGTAAGCACGGGCGTGAAGAGATCTCTTATCCGGATATTCAGTGGCAGCATGAAACCCTGAAGCCGGTACTGGAACCCACCTACGGCATTATCCTGTATCAGGAACAGGTGATGCAGATTGCGCAGGTGCTCTCCGGCTATACGCTGGGCGGCGCGGATATGCTGCGACGCGCGATGGGTAAAAAGAAACCCGAAGAGATGGCCAAGCAGCGTTCGGTATTCAAGGACGGCGCGGAGCAGATGGGCGTCGACGGCGAGCTGTCGATGAAGATCTTCGACCTGGTAGAGAAATTTGCCGGTTATGGTTTTAACAAGTCGCACTCCGCCGCTTATGCGCTGGTCTCCTATCAGACACTGTGGCTGAAAGCGCACTATCCGGCCGAGTTCATGGCAGCGGTTATGACCGCCGATATGGATAACACCGAGAAGGTGGTCGGCCTGGTGGACGAGTGCTGGCGCATGGGGCTGAAGGTGCTGCCGCCGGACATTAACTCCGGGCTCTATCCCTTCCACGTCAATGACGAAGGGGAGATCGTGTACGGCATCGGCGCCATTAAAGGCGTGGGTGAAGGCCCCATTGAAGCGATTCTTGAGGCGCGTAATCAGGGCGGCTACTTTAAAGAGCTGTTCGATCTCTGTGCCCGTACCGACACGAAGAAGATCAACCGCCGCGTGATGGAGAAGCTGATCATGTCGGGGGCGTTTGATCGGCTGGGTCCACATCGCGCTGCGTTAATGAGCGCGCTGGGCGATGCGCTGAAAGCTGCCGATCAGCACGCCAAAGCCGAAGCCATCGGGCAGGCGGATATGTTTGGCGTGCTGGCGGATGAGCCGGAACAGGTGGAGAACTCCTACGCTAGCGTTACGCCGTGGCCGGAGCAGGTGCAGCTGGATGGCGAGCGGGAGACGCTCGGCCTGTATCTGACCGGCCATCCGATTAATCAGTATCTGAAAGAGATTGATCGCTACGTTGGCGGCATGCGCCTGAAAGACATGCATCCAACAGAACGTGGTAAAGTAATCGTCGCGGCGGGGCTGGTGATTGCCGCCCGCGTGATGGTCACCAAGCGCGGCAACCGAATTGGTATTTGTACTCTCGACGACCGCTCTGGTCGTTTAGAAGTGATGTTATTTACCGATGCGTTAGATAAATACCAGCAGTTGCTGGAGAAGGACCGTATCCTGATCGTCAGTGGACAGGTCAGCTTTGATGACTTTAGCGGTGGACTTAAAATGACCGCCCGTGAAGTTATGGACATCGACGAAGCGCGGGAAAAATACGCGCGCGGACTTGCTATCTCGCTGACGGACAGGCAAATTGATGACCAGCTTTTAAACCGTCTCCGCCAGTCTCTGGAGCCTCACCGCTCCGGGACGATTCCGGTGCATCTCTATTACCAGAGAGCAGATGCGCGGGCGAAGCTGCGTTTCGGTGCAGCGTGGCGTATTTCGCCCAGCGATCGTTTACTTAACGATTTGCGGTCGTTAGTAGGGTCGGAGCAGGTGGAACTGGAGTTTGACTAAAACAGGAACATTATGAGTCTTAATTACCTGGATTTTGAGCAGCCAATCGCAGAACTGGAAGCGAAGATCGATTCGCTGAAATCGATTGGTCGTTCGGATGAAAAACACGATATTAATCTGGATGAAGAAGTGCAGCGTCTGCGTGAGAAAAGCGTCGAGCTGACCCGTAAGATCTTCTCCGATTTGGGTGCATGGCAGGTTGCGCAGCTGGCGCGCCATCCGTTGCGTCCTTACACGCTGGATTATGTCCGTAACGCGTTTGATGACTTTGACGAGCTGGCGGGCGATCGCGCTTACGCGGATGACAAAGCCATTGTCGGCGGTATTGCCCGTTTAGACGGGCGCCCGGTGATGATCATTGGTCATCAGAAAGGCCGCGAAACCAAAGAGAAAATCCGCCGCAACTTCGGTATGCCTGCACCAGAAGGCTATCGTAAAGCGCTGCGTCTGATGGAGATGGCAGAGCGCTTCAAAATGCCTCTGATTACCTTCATTGATACGCCAGGTGCTTATCCGGGCGTGGGTGCAGAAGAGCGTGGCCAGTCAGAAGCGATTGCACGTAACCTGCGTGAGATGTCCGGGCTGAAGATTCCGGTGATTTGTACCGTAATCGGTGAGGGCGGCTCTGGTGGCGCGCTGGCTATCGGCGTTGGCGATAAAGTGAATATGTTGCAGTACAGCACCTATTCGGTGATTTCACCGGAAGGCTGTGCGTCGATTCTGTGGAAAAGCGCCGATAAGGCGCCGCTGGCTGCCGAAGCGATGGGCATCACCGCCGATCGTCTGAAAGAGCTGAAGCTGATCGATTCGATCATTCCTGAACCTTTGGGCGGCGCGCATCGTCACCCGGTGGATATGGCTGCGGCGCTGAAACAGCAGCTGCTGGCGGATCTGGCCGATCTCGATGTGCTGAACACCGAAGAGCTGCTCAACCGCCGCTATCAGCGTTTGATGAGCTACGGCTACGCGTAAGGGTAGCTGGCAGTGAACAAGCGGACTCCGGTCCGCTTTTTTTATGTCTGTTTTCTGCCTGGGGGATTACCGCGCTGTTAATCTGCGTAGGGTGGCCATTTATGGCCACCTGGTTCGCGGGCGTCGCTGCAGGTTGGGGAGTCTGGTCCGGACAAGGCCAGCCCGATCGCAAAGACACAACGCATCCCTGCAGATCGGCCGGGCCATCCCTGGCCCGGACGCTTTGCTCTTCGGGCTGGCCTGGTCCGGCCCGCAGCGTTCTGCGTCGCAGTTGCCCCACAGCGTTCTGCGTCGCGACAGGCGAGCGCAATTAATTGTAGCGGCGCGATTAATCGCGCCAGACCTATTCAGCCCCGCTTTCCGGAACATTCACCTGCCACTTTTCGCTATCCTTATTCAGTGCCACAACACCACAGGAGGTGAGCATTGAATATTATTGCGATCATGGGACCGCACGGCGCGTTCTACAAAGATGAACCGATTCGCGAGCTGGATGCAGCGCTTAAGCTTCAGGGTTTTCAAACCGTCTATCCCAGTAACGCCAGCGACCTGCTGAAACTGATCGAACACAATCCGCGTATCTGCGGCGTCGTCTTTGACTGGGATGAATACAGCCTGGCGCTGTGCAGCGATATCAATCAGCTTAACGAATCCTTGCCGCTGTACGCTTTCATTAACACGCACTCCCAGATGGATGTCAGCATTAATGAGATGCGCATGGCGCTGCAGTTCTTTGAATATGCGCTTAATGCTGCCGATGACATCGCGCTGCACATCCGGCAATACACCGATGAGTACATCGATAAAATTATGCCGCCGCTGACTAAAGCGCTGTTCACGTACGTCAAAGAGGGCAAGTACACCTTCTGTACGCCGGGCCATATGGGCGGTACCGCGTTTCAGAAAAGCCCGGTCGGTAGCCTGTTTTATGATTTTTTCGGCGCGAACACGTTAAAGGCGGATGTCTCAATATCGGTGACTGAACTCGGCTCGCTACTGGATCACACCGGCCCGCATTTAGAGGCGGAGGAGTATGTGGCGCGCACCTTTGGTGCCGAACAGAGCTATATGGTGACCAACGGTACCTCAACCTCCAATAAAATCGTGGGGATGTACGCGGCGCCTGCGGGCAGCACGGTACTGATTGACCGCAACTGCCATAAGTCGCTGACGCACCTGCTGATGATGAGCGACATTATCCCGATTTGGCTCAAGCCAACGCGCAACGCGCTGGGAATTTTAGGCGGCATTCCGCAGCGTGAATTTACCCGCGACAACATCCAGTACAAAGTGGATAACACGCCGCGCGCCAGCTGGCCGGTGCATGCGGTGATCACGAACTCTACCTATGACGGCCTGCTGTATAACACCCAATACATCAAACAAACGCTGGAGGTGCCGTCGATCCACTTTGACTCCGCCTGGGTGCCGTACACCAACTTTCACCCGATTTACGCCGGCAAAAGCGGCATGAGCGGTGAGCGGATTCCCGGCAAAGTGATTTATGAAACCCAGTCAACGCACAAACTGCTGGCGGCGTTTTCTCAAGCCTCGCTGATTCATATCAAGGGGGATTACGATCACGACACCTTCAACGAAGCGTACATGATGCACACCACTACCTCACCGAGCTATGCGATCGTCTCCTCCATTGAGACGGCGGCGGCGATGCTGCGCGGTAATCCGGGCAAAAGGCTGATTAACCGCTCGGTGGAGCGGGCGCTGCATTTCCGGCGCGAAATACAGCGGCTACGTGAAGAGTCAGATGGCTGGTTCTTTGATATCTGGCAGCCTGAACAGGTTGATGAAGCAGAGTGCTGGGCAATCCAGCCGGGTGACGAGGCGTGGCACGGCTTTACCCAGGCGGATCGCGATCACATGTATCTCGATCCGATCAAAGTCACTATTCTGACGCCGGGCATGAGCGAGCTGGGTGAGATGGCAGAAGAGGGGATCCCGGCGGCGCTGGTGGCAAAATTCCTTGATCAGCGCGGCATCGTAGTAGAGAAAACCGGACCGTACAATCTGCTGTTCCTGTTCAGTATCGGCATTGATAAAACCAAAGCGATGAGCGTACTGCGCGGCCTGACGGAGTTCAAACGCGCTTACGATCTCAATCTGCGGGTGAAAAATATGCTGCCGGATCTTTATGCCGAAGATCCGGATTTCTATCGCAATATGCGTATCCAGACGCTGGCGCAGGGTATCCATCAGCTGATCCTGCAACACGATCTGCCGCGCCTGATGCTCAAAGCCTTTGACGTGCTGCCTGAGATGAAAATGACGCCGCACCAGGCGTTTCAGCGCCAGGTTAAGGGGCAGGTGGAGACTGTGGATATCCGTGAGCTGGTGGGGCGCATCTCTGCCAACATGATTCTGCCCTATCCGCCAGGCGTGCCGCTGGTGATGCCCGGTGAGATGATCACGGAGCAGAGTCGCGCGGTACTCGATTTCCTGCTGATGCTCTGCACCATCGGACGGCACTATCCCGGCTTCGAGACGGATATTCACGGCGCCACCTTAACCGAAGATGGACGCTATCTGGTGCGCGTGCTACGTGAGGATAACCCGCGTTAAGTTCGGATAAATGCCTCTTTTCAGCATGGCACAGGGCACGTAGGCTAAGCGGCTCAGAATCATACCGGAGCCGCTATGCTGCAGATAAAACAGATCCACCACATCGCCATTATTGCCACCGATTATCAGCGCAGTAAGGCGTTTTATTGTGACGTATTGGGCTTTGAGTTACTGGGTGAGTACTACCGTGCCGAACGCGATTCATGGAAAGGGGATCTTGGCCTGAAGGGTGTCTATACCATTGAGCTGTTCTCGTTCCCTTCACCGCCGCCGCGCGTCAGCGGGCCGGAAGCCTGCGGCCTGCGCCATCTGGCGTTCTGCGTAGAGGATGTGGAACAGTCGGTTGCTGCGCTGGCGGACAAGGGCGTCGTGTGCGAGCCCATTCGCATTGACGCGCTGACCGGCAAAGCCTGTACCTTCTTCCCCGATCCGGACGGTTTGCCGCTGGAGCTCTATCAGGCGTAAAATAGCGCCCGCTGCGGGCCGCAATCAGGCGGCTCGCTCTGACGGAACGCGCGCATGTCTCTTCCTTCTCTTACTGCCCAACTGCAACCCGACGGCTGTTATGCCGTGGCGTTCAGCGGCGGGCTGGACTCTACCGTACTGCTGCATCAACTGGTGTGCTGGCAACAGCAGCACCCGCAGCTGCGCGTGCGTGCGTTGCATGTACATCATGGCCTGAGCCCTAATGCCGACAGCTGGGCGGAGCACGCTCTTCGCATCTGCCAGCAGTGGCAGATTCCCTGTGCGGTGTTGCGTGTGCAGGTAGATAGCCGTGACAGCGGTATCGAAGCGGCAGCGCGGACCGTACGCTATCAGGCGCTGTTTGCTGATCTGCAGCCCGGTGAGCAGCTGCTGACGGCTCAGCATCTCGACGATCAGTGTGAAACCCTGTTGCTGGCGCTGAAGCGCGGCAGCGGTCCGGCCGGGCTGGCGTCGATGCCGGCGCAGCGTCAGTGCGGTGCGCATCAGCATCTGCGTCCGCTGTTGTCGGTCAGCCGCCAGCAGCTGGAGAGCTATGCGATGCAACATCAGCTCAGCTGGATTGAGGACGAAAGCAATGCCGATGTCCGCTACGATCGTAACTTTCTGCGCCAGCAGATTTTGCCGCTGCTACAGGCGCGCTGGCCGCACTTCAGCGCTGCCGCTGCGCGCAGTGCCGCGCTGTGCGGTGAGCAGGAGCAACTGCTTGATGAATTGCTGGCGGAGCAGCTGGCACAGCTCACCGATCAGCAGGGCGCGCTGCATTTCCCGCCGCTGTTGGCCATGAGTGAAGCGCGACGTCACGCGCTGCTGCGCCGCTGGATTACCCGCCAGGGCGGTGCCATGCCGTCACGTGAGGCGCTCAGGCGTATTACCGATGAGGTCATGCACTGCCGGGAGGACGCACAGCCCTGTCTGCGCTTCGGCGCTTTTGTACTCAGGCGCTACCGTGAGCAGCTTTTCTGGTTGCCGCACCAGACCTCATTACGTCAGCATGCGCTGGTCTGGCATACGCTTAGCCAGCCGCTGTCACTGCCGGATGGGCTGGGAACCGTGCAGGCTGATTTCACGACGTCCGCGATGCGGCTGCCGGCAGAGGATGAACAGATCAATGTTCGCTTTCAGGCGCACGGCTATTATCACCTGCACGGCCGTGCTGGCGGCCGCGAGATGAAAAAACTGTGGCAGGAGTTAGGCGTTCCGCCGTGGCAGCGTGAACGTATCCCGTTGATTTACTACAACCAGACGCTTATGGCTGCTCCGGGGCTGTTTATTACCCGAGAAGGCGCAACCCGCGATAAAGCGGGCTGGCAGGCGATCTGGTCACAACAATAACAGGAAGAGCAATGATGAAACACTGGATGGCAGCTGCATTGCTGGCTGCGACTTTACCGGCCTTTGCAGAGGGCGATGCCAATGCCGGCGCACAGAAAGCGGCGAGCTGTATGGCGTGTCACGGTGCGGAAGGGAAAAGCGCGGTACCGCTCTATCCGAATCTGGCCGGACAGCATGCGCCGTACTTGCTGCACTCACTGCAGGCTTACAAAAAAGGGGAGCGCAGCGGCGGACAGGCTGAAGTGATGAAAGCGTTTGTGGCAGGGCTGAGCGATCAGGATATGGAAGATTTGTCGGCGTATTACAGCTCGCTTAAGCCTTAAGCGGGAAGGGCGGGAGAGGTTTCCCGCCCGTGAGAGGGATTACTCGTCTTCGCTGACGATGACCGTACCCAGATCGGGATGGCTGAAGCTGGCGATATGGTCAAGCCGCAGTTCGCGGGTTTCACCGGAAAGATCCACCGCCAGATATTCGACGTTTTTACGTGAGAACATATCCACGGCTTTCGCCTTGAGCCGATCGCCATTTTTCAGTTCCAGCGACAGCGTCCAGTGTTTGGTGCAGGCGAGTTCGAGGTTGTCGTAATCATCGCAATTGATGGGTTTGTAGGCTTCATTCGTCAACATAGTCGCTCACCAATAAGTTTGCAGCGGCATACGCTGCTTGTTCCCTGACAGAAGAGTTTAGCGCAGAATTAGCGGCAATATCATTGAGTGCATTCAGCGCGCAGCCAATCGCGTCCGGCACATACCCCAGGTCGCCGCTACCGATTTCGGCATACTTCTGGCGAACTAACTCACAATACTTTTGCACTTACACCTCCTCAGCAGAGCATTAATACTCTGGTTGATATGCGACTATATCACAGGGTTTTCATGGAAATCAGCCTGGGGGCCGCAGGATGGAGACAAAGAAAATGAGAAAAGTGACAGCCAGCACTGGACTCAGCAGTTCAGGCTGCGCACAAAAGGTTAAGTTGATGAACAGGTTATTTAACGATACAACGCCGCTGTTAACGGCGGGTGACAGATGATTGTGCTGTCACGTTCGGTTGCACTTCCCGACAATGAGGTAGAGCTCAGTGCCATTCGTGCTCAGGGGGCGGGTGGCCAGCATGTGAACAAAACCTCTACCGCCATTCACCTGCGCTTCGATATTGCGGCCTCATCGCTGCCCGCTTTTTACAAAGAGCGCCTGCTGGCGGCGAACCACCACCTTATCACTGCCGATGGCGTGGTGATCATTAAGGCGCAGGAGTACCGCAGCCAGGAGATGAACCGCGAGGCGGCCCTGCAGCGGCTGATAAATCTGATTCAGGAGTTGACCACGACTGAAAAAGTGCGGCGCGCCACGCGACCTACGCGGGCATCGAAAGAGCGGCGGCTGGAGGGAAAATCGCGCCGCAGTAGTGTCAAAGCCATGCGCGGCAAAGTGCGCTAAAAAAAACGCCTCCGGCTGGAGGCGTTTACGCTTACTTGTTAAGGGCTTTTGTCAGGAAATCGATGATGTCGTGCTGCTTAATCATCTGCTTCTCGCTGGCTGAGCGCGATTTATACTCAATCTCTTCGTTATCAAGATTGCGATCGCCGATGACGATAGTGTGCGGCACGCCAATCAGCTCCATGTCCGCGAACATCACGCCCGGGCGCTCTTTACGGTCATCAAGAATGACGTCGATGCCTTTAGCGCGCAGCTCGCTGTAGAGCTGCTCTGCCAGCTCTTTCACGCGGAAAGATTTGTGCATGTTCATCGGCAAAATCGCCACTTCGAACGGTGCCAGCGCCGCCGGCCAGATGATGCCGCGTTCGTCATGGTTCTGCTCAATGGCTGCAGCCACCACGCGGGTGATGCCGATGCCGTAGCAACCCATGGTCATAACCTGGTTACGCCCATCTTCGCCCTGCACGGCGGCTTTCATCGCATCCGAGTATTTGGTACCCAGCTGGAAGATGTGGCCGACTTCGATACCGCGTTTAATCTGCAGAACACCTTTACCGTCCGGACTTGGATCGCCCTCTACTACGTTACGGATATCCTCTACGCGCGCTTCCGGCAGATCGCGACCCCAGTTGATGCCCGCAAAGTGCTGACCATCAATGTTTGCGCCGGCAGAGAAGTCGCTCATTTTGGCGACGGTACGGTCGGCAATCACCGGAATGGTCAGGCCAACCGGGCCGATAGAGCCGAAGCCAGCACCGACGACGGCGCGGATCTCCTCTTCGCTGCCCATCTCCAGCGGTGCAGCCACGATATCCAGATGCTCCGCTTTGATCTCGTTCAGCTCATGGTCGCCGCGTACCAGCAGGGCAACCAGCGCATGGCCGCTCTCCCCGGTCGCTTTGACGATCAGTGTCTTAACGGTTTTCTCAACCGGAATCTGATGCTGCTCAACCAGCTCGGCGATGGTTTTAGCATTCGGCGTAGCGAACTGCGTCATCGCTTGCGTGGCAGCCGGACGCTCACCCGCAGGGGCCAGCGCTTCTGCTTTCTCAATGTTGGCCGCGTAATCGGATTCGCTGGAGAAGATCACATCGTCTTCGCCGCTCTGCGCCAGGACCTGAAACTCGTGCGAACCGCTACCGCCGATGGAGCCGGTATCGGCCTGCACCGCACGGAAATCCAGACCCATACGGCTAAAGCTCTGGCTGTATGCGCGGTACATCGCGTCGTAGGTCTCCTGCAGAGACTCCTGCGACGTATGGAATGAGTAGGCGTCTTTCATCACGAACTCACGTGAACGCATGACGCCAAAGCGCGGGCGCACTTCGTCACGGAACTTGGTCTGAATCTGGTACAGGTTCAGCGGCAGCTGCTTGTACGAGCTCAGCTCGTTGCGGATCAGATCGGTCACCACCTCTTCATGCGTCGGGCCCAGCACGAACGGACGCTCATGGCGATCTTTAATGCGCAGCAGTTCCGGGCCGTACTGCTCCCAACGACCGCTCTCTTCCCACAAATCGGCAGGCTGTACCACCGGCATAGAGATCTCAATCGCGCCCGCGTTGTTCATCTCTTCGCGCACGATGTTTTCGACTTTTCGCAGTACGCGAATACCGGTTGGCAACCAGGTATAGAGACCGGAAGCCAGTTTGCGGATCATACCGGCGCGCAGCATCAGCTGGTGGCTGATCACTTCCGCGTCAGAAGGTGTCTCCTTCAGGGTGGAGAGCAGATATTGAGTAGTACGCATTGATTACGATTCCAGTTGTACGGAAGGACACGGACAAAAATTTGCTGGCGGCTAGTGTACCAGCGAGATCAATCACTCAAAAGCTTGTTTTCACGCGGATCGAGGGCGATCACCTCAGTGCCTGCCTCATCAATGCGCCAGCGCACATTAAAATCGAGCAGCCAGGCGGCATACTCGCGATCGCGGCTTTCACCTTTGCGGTAAGCCGGGCGCGGATCCTGTGCCAGCACGTCAGTGATAAAGCGCATCAGCTGAGGATGATGACGCTGCTGTTGCTGGATCTGCTGCTGTGCCAGCGGTGAGAAGCGTACCGGCATACTGGCATCGGGCGCGGTCTGCGCGAAGCCAGCGCGCGCATCCGGCAGCGCTTCGGCAAAGGGCAGATAGGGTTTGATATCCACTACCGGCGTGCCATCCACTAAATCAAGGCTGCCCAGCTGCAAAATCACCTGCTGCTTCTCACAGCGTATGCCTTTCAGCTCTACCAGCGACATGCCGATCGGGTTCGGGCGGAAGGTAGAGCGTGTCGCAAACACCCCCATGCGCGCATTGCCGCCAAGGCGCGGCGGACGCACGGTAGGGCGCCAGCCGCCCTTCATCGTTTGATGAAAGACAAACAGCACCCACAGGTGGCTAAAGGCTTCCAGGCCGCGCACGGCTTCCGGCTGATTATAAGGCGGCAGCAGATGCAGCTCGCCGCCGCCATCCCGGATCAGCCCCGGCTGGCGCGGCACGGCGAACTTCTCTTTCCAGGGCGATCGAATCACGCCAATTTGCGCGAAGGCAAATTCACTCATTGATTCGAGACTTTCAGCGCGGAGCCCTGACACACCGCCTGGCGGTAGCAGCCTGGCGTGCTGGTCACGATTTCGCATTTGTGCAGCAGAACCGCATTGGCCTTCATGCCAGCAGCTTTAATCTGCAGGCGCTTACGTGCGGTATTGAGATTGGGTGGCGAATCCTGGTTGCTGCTCTGGCAATCTTCACCAGCCACTTCACCCAGATCGCGGAACGGGTTGCTCACCAGGTCAGCGGCATCGGTGTAGATTTTTACCGGCGCCGGACGTGGAGCTGGCTTGTGCTGGGTTTCACTGGATGACTGCTGCGGGCGAGACGGAGCACTGCTTATCGGGTGATATTCACGAACACACCCGGTCAGCATCAATGCCAACAAGCAGAGCGGTAAAAAACGCATGGCAACATCCTCATGTAATAAAAAGTGGCGTTATTGAAACAAGGACGACCACAAATAACAAGTGAGCTGCGACATGCAGAAATAGAAAGGGCGGCCGAAGCCGCCCTGCAAGGCATGAAAGGTGAAACTTACCAGCCTTTCACTGCGCCGCCGTTGAAGATTTTATTAGCGGCTTCAGAGACCTCGTCAGACTGGTAAGCCTGCACGAATTTCTTCACGTTTTCCGCGTCTTTATTGTCTTCACGGCTCACGATCAGGTTCACGTAAGGGGAGTCTTTGTCTTCAACAAAGATGCCGTCTTTCGCTGGCGTCAGGCCAATCTGGCTGGCATAAGTGGTGTTGATTACCGCCAGAGCGATTTGTTGATCGTCCAGTGAGCGTGGCAGCTGCGGAGCTTCCAGTTCAACAATCTTCAGGTTTTTCGGGTTCCCGGTGATATCCAGTGAGGTTGGCAGCAGGCCAACACCATCCTTCAGCTTGATCAGACCCACTTTCTGCAGCAGCAGCAGGGAGCGGCCAAGGTTGGTTGGATCGTTGGGGATAGCGATTTGCGCACCGTTCTGCAACTCATCCAGCGATTTGATCTTTTTCGAGTAACCGGCGATCGGGTAAACGAATGAGTTACCGACCGATACCAGCTTATAGCCGCGATCTTTGATCTGCTGATCCAGATACGGTTTGTGCTGGAAGGCGTTGACATCGATATCGCCTTTGCTCAGCGCTTCGTTTGGCAGCACGTAGTCGTTAAACGTCACCAGCTCAACATCCAGGCCGTACTTGTCTTTAGCTACTTTTACCGCCGCTTCCGCGACCTGCTGCTCGGCACCGACAATCACACCCACTTTAATATGGTTGGGATCTTTTTCTTTCTGATCGCATCCTGCCAGCGCAATCGCGCCAATTAACGCACCCAGAGCGGCAATCTTTTTAAAGGTAATAGCCATATCCATTCCTTAATAGAGAAGTATTGATGTTGTTTGCTTATTTATGGGACACAGCGCGCACGATGCGGTCGCCACAGAATTGGATTAAATACACCAGAACGACCAGCAGAATCAGTACGGTATTCATCACGGTGGCGTTATAACCGATGTAACCGTACTGATATCCGATCTGGCCCAGACCGCCAGCGCCAACGGCTCCGCCCATTGCAGAGTAGCCGACCAGCGTAATCAGGGTAATTGTAGCGGCATTCATCAGACCCGGCAGCGCTTCCGGCAGCAGCACTTTACGCACGATCTGCAGCGGCGTAGCGCCCATTGCGCGTGAGGCTTCAATCAAGCCGGTTGGCAGCTCCAGCAGGGCGTTTTCGACCATACGTGCAATAAAGGGAGCAGCACCGACGGTGAGCGGCACAATCGCTGCCTGCAGACCAATCGACGTACCGACAATCGCACGGGTAAAGGGAATCATCCACACCAGCAGGATGATGAACGGAATAGAGCGGAAGATGTTTACCAGCGCAGACAGCACGCGATACAGCGCCGTATTGGCAAGAATCTGCCCCGGACGCGTGACGTAAAGCAGTACGCCTACCGGCAGACCGAGCACAAAACCAAAGAAGCCGGAGACGAAGGTCATCATCAGCGTTTCCCAGACGCCACGCGTCAGTAACCACAGCATCGCTTCAGACATAACCCAGCACCTCTACTTTTACATGATTCTCTTTCAGCCAGGCAATCGCGGCTTGCGTATCTGTTTCACTGCCGTCCATCTCAGCCAGCATAATGCCGAACTTCACACCACCGGCATAATCCATCTGCGCGCTGATGATGTTGTTGTTCACGTTGAAGCGACGCGCAGCTTCAGAGAGCAGTGGCGCATCAACCGATTTACCGGTGAATTCAAGGCGCAGCAGCGGCACACTATCCGCGATGGCGGTTGCACTCATACGCTGTTGGTAATCGTCCGGAATATCCAGGTGCAGCGTGGACTGAATAAACTGCTGCGCCAGTGGCGTTTTCGGATGGGAGAACACTTCGCTTACGCTGTCTTTTTCAATCAGCTCACCGTTGCTGATCACGGCAACCTGATCGCAGATGCGCTTTACTACATCCATCTCATGGGTGATCAACAGAATAGTAATACCGAGACGGCGGTTAATGTCCTTCAGCAGTTCAAGGATAGAGCGTGTGGTTGCCGGATCGAGCGCGCTGGTGGCTTCATCGCAGAGCAGCACTTTAGGATTGCTTGCCAGCGCACGGGCAATCGCCACGCGCTGCTTCTGACCACCGGACAGATTCGCTGGCCAGCTATCGTGCTTATCCGCAAGACCAACCAGCTCCAGTAACTCTTTCACGCGCTTCTTTATCTCTTCGCGCGACAGGCTGCCCAGCTCCAGCGGAAGCGCAACGTTGCCAGACACGGTACGGGAGTTCATCAGATTAAAGTGCTGGAAAATCATGCCAATCTGACGGCGGGCCTGAGTTAACTGTCCGGAGGAGAAGGCGGTAAGATCCTGGCCATCAACCAGTACGCGACCGGATGTCGGACGCTCAAGCAGATTGACGCAGCGAATCAGCGTACTTTTACCGGCACCGGATGAGCCGATGACGCCATAAATTTGTCCGGCAGGCACGTGCAGGCTAACGTTGGATAACGCCTGCACAGTACGTGACCCCTGCTGGAACACTTTGGTAATGTTTTCGAGTTTAATCATTTGTTTAATAGTTATCGTGTTGCGTTGTCCGTGGTGTATCGGCTTTCGCGCAGCCGCGCTGTGCGAAATTTGAATGGATGTTAAGGCATCCAGACGGCTAAATCAATCGAAGTCAATCAATCTGCGATTCTCCCGGCACACACAATCATGCGATACTGCGCGACATTATTTGCAGCAGGAGTTTCTACGTGGCGAACAAAGTCCCGGCTATTTTTCTTGATCGTGATGGCACCCTGAATATCGATCACGGCTATGTGCATGAGATCGACAATTTTCAGTTTATAGATGGCACCATTGAAGCGCTGCAGGCGTTAAAGAAGATGGGCTATGCGCTGGTGCTGGTGACAAACCAATCCGGTATCGCGCGCGGCATGTTTACGGAAGAGCAGTTCATGCAACTGACCGAGTGGATGGACTGGTCACTGGCGGACCGTGACGTCGATCTCGATGGTATCTATTTCTGCCCGCACTTACCGGATGCCAAAGTAGAAGCGTATCGGCAGAGTTGCGACTGCCGTAAGCCGCAGCCAGGAATGTTGCTTTCAGCTCAGCAGGAGCTGGATATCGATATGGCCTCTTCTTATATGGTTGGCGATAAATTAGAAGATATGCAGGCAGCGCTGGCGGCAGGAGTAGGAACAAAAGTACTGGTCCGCAG
>Ga0157363_1003143_pt1 | contig 14807 bp, 13 predicted proteins | sample AttsexASBM1_FD_111477 | JGI IMG/M metagenome (GOLD analysis project Ga0157363, IMG submission 111477) | Fungus gardens microbial communities from leaf cutter ant in Ribeirão Preto, State of São Paulo, Brazil - Atta sexdens ASBM1 | ecosystem: Host-associated > Fungi > Mycelium > Unclassified ...
AAGTTCACAAGAGAACTCAACAAGGAGTCTCTGCTAAATTAGAGTCCTATATATATGTTTTACATGTGGTCCATGCTAACAATAATTAAACCTGCCCTCATGTCCATGCTTCGTCCTCATGTCTATCTTATGTCTTACTCAAGGCTACCATGTTGTATATATATGCCCTGACATCATCTTCTAGATCCTTCCACCATGCTCTAGACCTATGATGTCACATCATGTGACATGTCATGTGACTGCAGTGTCACATGCCTCTTCATTGTCCAAAAGAAAAAGAAATGAAAAACAAATCCATATAAAATCAGAAAAAAGAAATAAAAGAAAATAAAAATTGTTAGTGTCCAAAGTGTTCCATAACAAGAGATATGCAAACTCATGGAACAATCTTGGGTTCAGCTTATATACTACACTGTCTGTCTGCTGCATAGTCACAACTTCAGATGAATGGATAAAGTCTGAGATAAGAATAAGTGCTGATTGATATGTTGCTGTTAAATACCAGAGATTGAGTTTAATAGAAATTATCTCTATTGATTATCAGACTAGTGAATTAAAGTGTAACTACTAGTCTTATATACAAGTAGAAAATATAGGAGATGCTCAGGGTTTTAGTAGTATAGTCCCTATTGCCCCAAGCAGAGGTTTTAGTAGTAAGACACTAACAGGAGTAAGATAGGAGATCTCTGCCATGGAAGACTAAGTCAGATAGGAGTATTCCTATTATGAAAGACAGAATATCTGGATTATTACATCACTGCTATAAGAATGTGTTGTGAGAAGGATGGCTATTATATAAGATAGACTTTTTTCATAGAGACAGAGAGTATGATATCACTATAGAGATATGTCTTTAGTATGGGTGGACCTGATATATGACAGTATTTCCCTCTTAGAATTGAGCCTTTGAAGTTCTATTGAGTTTATCCAAAGAATCTGTGATGGTGCCTAGGTCAACAATATATAAACAAAAAAGAAATATTTTTCCTTTCTTCTGTACTATTATATCTTCTCTCATTCCCTCCAACATTTCTCAAAATAACACTGAGACTTCCCAGGTTACAGAGTCAAGATACAAGAAGATGAGGTGAAGTGATAGCTTCTTAAGAAAATTAAAGGAAAACAACTGGGAAAATACTGCAGAAATGCTACAGTTAAGATAGAAGGTGTTAATACCTGTAAGAGATGTATATGCACTAGGACTGCTTGGTGCACAAGAGCAGATAAGTAAAAGAATTTCTTTTTGTTTTTTCTCTACTAATACCAATATCTTCTTAGAAGACGAGATGGAGCAATAGCTCTCTAAGAAAACTCAAGGAAAGCAATTAGAAAAGTACTATGTGGATGCCATGGCTAAGATAGAAGGTGTTAATCCCTGTGAGAGGTGTATGTACACTGGACAGGACTACTTAGTACACAATAGCAGGTAAGTAAAAGAAACCCTTTGTTTTTTTCTTTACTGATAATCATCTTCTTCATAGTTATTTCCTTAGATGCACCAGATGCACTGCTATCAAGCAGCAGTATATCTTCCATACCAACAACAACTCCCCAGTAATGATCCATACCTATGGTGGAGTATTAAGTGCCATTGAAAAGACACTTCAAGAACTTGTTGAAGAATACCATGGATAGCCAGGAGAGGAATATGGCCCAATTAGCAAGAATTAGGGCTGTAGTCAAATAGAGGTAGGATTTGAAGAATGTTCCATAGGATAGTGATGAGGAGAGCAAAGAAGAAAACAGAGATAATGATAAGGGGTCCAAGAATGGGCCTGAATAAAGTCAGGGAGAGGTAGAGGAGGTGACCCCATTATCTGCCTTCTGCTAAAATAATAGGTTTGTTTTTTACATTAATTTAAATTTTATTTTCTTAAGTTATTGTATTTATACTGTGTGAGTAAAAAAATTAAGAAACAGAAATGAAAATAAAAGTCTGAAAGTTTGAAAAGAAATTCTGTAAAGAGTACATAGAAGCTGGAGTTAAATGAAAATAAGTAGATAGATTTTACTAGGAAAATAATAATAATAATTCCCATTAAAAGGACACAGAGGCAGAGGATGAGTGCAATAGTGTGATCAAGACAAAGGAAGTACACCATGCTTGGTAGGATATGCAATATAGAAATTGGATATCAAGTCGGTAGCATGAATGAGTTTAGATGTGGGAATCCACTTAGATTCATCTTTAGTGTCTTCATACCCTAGCCAGATCACCTTGTATAGGAGCTTGCATACCTATTGGTAATCAATTTAAAAAGTCCACTATCCAAGAAATTTTATACTTAGGTTCCCTATCAATTATAACTGGTGTAGGAGCCAGTTATATTCTCTCAGAGAAAGAGTTGGACATGGCAGGTTTGAGCATGGACATATGGAAAACTGAATGGACAGAGGACATAGACTCTGAGAGATGGAGGATTAATAATAGCATACCAGGCTAAGAAATAATTTTGTAAGATCTGAGATATTTTTCAGAAAGCTTTTTTGAAATCTGAGTAGTTTTGAAGAACTAAGCCTTAACAAAGACTTTGTCTCCTACTTTGAAATTAGGTGCTGGGGAATATCACACATCAGCAGATTTCTGATAATACTATTAGACCATAAAGATCTCAGCTTTGAGAATACTCTGTAATTTATTGAGGTCTACAGCAAAATTACAGGCTTGAGAGGAAGCAATATTGCATTCAGGATGAACTGTGATGTTTGGATGATATTCCTTATTAGCAAAGAATAGAGAAACACTAGTAGTGGCACTTAGAGCATTGTTGTAAGCAGACTCTGCAAGAAGTAGGAGTTTGGACCAGTTGTCTTGTTGGTGATTACAATATACATGGAGATATTGCTCAAGGGTCTAATTCATGTGTTCAGTTTGTCCATTACCTTTGGGGTGGTAACCTGAAGTGAAGTGAAGCTGCATGTCCAGAGTAGTACCTAAAGAATAGAAGAAGTTCAATATAAACTCTGAGCCTCTGTCAGAGGTGACATGGGAAGGAATACTGTGTTTAGAGAACACATGGAGAATGAACAGATGTGATGGTATTATGGGCAGGGATAAAGATTGCTTGCTTGGTGAGCTAGTCAACTATAACTAAGATAGTATCAAATCCAGAGAATAATGGAAGTTTCTTGATAAAGCCCATAGAAATGAAATTCCATGATCATTCTGGGACAGGAAGTTGTTTGAGAGATCCATAGAGCTTGTGATGTTGTGGCTTAGATTATATACAAGTGACACAAGACTTACAGAATTGTTGTATATCAGCATGAAGGCTGAGCTAGAAATATCTATGGCAAACTAATTCCAGTGTTTTGTTTTGACCAAAGTGTCCAGCAAGGATGTGATCATGATTATACTAGAGAACATGTGTGCAGAGATTACTGGTGGATAGTATATAGATTCTGTTATTGAAAAGGAGAAGACTGTTGGGGTCCATAGATTATCAGCTATTTATGGAGATGTGTTTTGTAGCAATTGGGTCACTAGAAAGAGCTGAAAGAATGTCTCAGTGCAGAGTGTCCAGATCAATGACTGTAGCTGTGTGAAGAAAAGAAAAGAGGAGGAAAGTAGCTTATATAAAGGCCACAAGTTGTCCTTGAGTAAATATTAGTTTAAAGTTGTGAGGGTTGATTATGATATAGCCAGTATTTCTCTCTTTAAGATAGACATCCCACTGTCTAGTGAGAGTATCTAGTTTGGTACCAAGATAACCAGGACAGAACCTAATAATAAGGTTGAACTGAGAGAGATACTTGAACTACTGTACTTGCCTCTAGGTTAACACCTTGGTAGTAGAAAAGTACTCAAGGTTTTTATAATCTGTAACAATGTTGATGGGATAGGCTGAACTCTCTAGATAGTGTTGCTAAATTGTGAAAGCTTTAAAGATGGCAAGCAATTACTTGTCATGTGTGTTGTAGTTTAACCCCATTACAGTAAAAGTATAGGAGTAAAAGGCGACTGGATGAACTTTATTTTCTTTATTAACAATGGAAAGGATTGCAGTGAGAGTATAGTCTGAAGTATCAGTTTCCATAATGAGTTAAGCATTAGGAATTCAATAAGTGAAAATGGAAGCAGAGGTAGATGTCTTCTTAAGGGAGTTGAAAGCATTATGACAAGAGAAGTCAAACTTCCAGAAAATGTCCTTCCAGATAAGTCAATGGAACAACAATGTTTGAGTAGTTGAAGATGAACCAGCAATAAAAGTTAGTGAAACCTAAGAAAGATTGAATATTCTTGACTTTCTTGGGCTCTGGCTAGTCTTGAATAATCTTTACTTTGTCATCAGACATGGTAAGGTCAGAAGAAGAAAGGATGTATCCTAGATATTCTACTGACTTGGAGTGAAATTTGCATTTCTCTACTTTGGTATAAAGGCCAGCTTTGCAGAGATGCTTAAGTATCTCCTTAATATACTAATAATGTTCAGACATGTTATTTGAGTAGATAAGTGTATTGTCTAGATATATCATAATACAGATGTCCAAAAGGTCAGAGAAAATGTTGTTAATGAATTGCTAAAAGGCTATAGAGGTATTAGTAAGACTGAAGGGCATTACAGACTACTTGAATGATCCATAATATGTTCTAAAAGCAGTCTTTCATTCATCACCATCAGCAATGCAAACAAAGTGGTGAGTATAGCAAAGATCTATTTTTATATACATTCAAGCTTTGTGAGATAAGTCTAGCAGATCAGAGATAAGCAGAAGTAGATAGTAATCTTTTTTGAAAATATAGTTAAGACTACAGAAGTCAACATAGAGGTATAGTAAACTATCTTTCTTCTTAATAAATAAGACTGGTGCACCATGTGGAGAGAAAGTTGGTCAGATGAAACCCATATTAAGGTTTTCCTTAATGAATTCCTTGAGAGCCTCTTGTTCAGATACCAAAAGAGAGTATATAGGGCCAACTGGAGGTTGAACACCTTCTTCCAGGTTGATTTGGAGGTCATAAGGATGATGAGAAGCAAGTACTTCAGCTTTGGTTTTGCTGAAAACATCAGTAAATTCATGATACTTGGAAGAGATATTAGAAAGATCAGGAGGCTCTGCAAGTTTTGTGGAGTTAGCCTAAATGTTTGAAGAGTGAAGATAGAGTTCAAAGTTGTTAGAGCCTAGAAGTTTTGATATGTGCAAGAATGCTGCAGCACTAATGATAGTAATATTAGGTCATTCAGAAATAAACACAGAGGTCTCAGATGCAAGTATAGAAACTGCAGAGTGTCAGAAGATGATGAAGATACCAATGGTGTATTGGTCATGATGCAAGAGGAAGTAAGATTTTCCTATAAAGATAGACAGAAGTTTATTAACCTATTTACTCAGTCAATCAGTGGATTGTGTTAGATGAGCCAGTTGTATCCAAGAACCAAAGAGTAGGAAGAATCAAGTGGAGTGATATAGAAGTCCAGATTCATACAATTACTGGTTAGCAAAATTATGGGCAAGTTAGCAATTTTGGAGATAGTACTGTTTGATGAACTATCAACAAGTGGAGAGCAACTGGAGGAGTTGCAGATATCTTTAAGTGGTGAGTATTCACAAATTTTGAGTCTACAAAACAATGAGTAGACCTGGAGTTGACAAGAGCTCAGAACAAAATTTTATTAAGGTAATCCTGACCAAGGATTGAGTAAGAAATAAGGGAGACAAAGAAGAAGTAAGAATCAGATACATTAAGTCAGATGGGACTCATTGCTATATAGGGAAGTTTAATGTAGCCCTCAGTCTGTGCAGAGTTCTGGGGGTTACTCTCTATTTTTCCAAGGGTTTTGTAAAAGCAGTTGCTGAAGCATTATGGTCTTTAAAAGTGACCATGGTCTACTTCTTGGAACAAGAGTCCATTTTGTGGTCTCCTGCTCTGCAATAGAGGCACAGATTGTTTTGAAGGCATTTCTTGTGCTTGTTACTAGTCAACTTTCTATTGCTGGCCAGCTTGAAAGGAAAATCCATCTGCAGAGAATTGGGTTGTTTCTTGAGAGCAGGAAACAGAGATAATTTAGCATATGAAGCTACTGTAGATGTGTTTGCCTTGTTTTAGGAGGCTATGGCATTATCAGTAGAGGGAGCTTTGCCTTGCTTCTAAAAGTGAGACTTAAAGGCCTTTTTTTCCTTCTTCCTGGCATGGTAACATTTACAGTCACATTTCTAGTGGTGATGATCAATGGTCATTACTAAAGTGTACATGTTTTGGAATGAGGTAGGTTTATCTTGTTTCTAGATAGAGATGGGATTCTAGATCTGATTTGGAAGACTCTAGTAATAGCAGTGGCACAGAATGCTATTCCCCCAACCTAGTTGAAAGGCATAATATATGAAATCCATGTTGTAAGTGGAAATCTTGTCACTAGACTTCATATGGAGATTATCCAGTATGTTGGCTACTTTGCTAATAGGGACTGAAAGATCAAAATGTCAACATAATTTGTCAACAAATAGGTTCCAGTCCTGAGTAACTCCAGTGAAATAGATTACTGCAAATTTGATTTTTGCAATATTTGTGTTGAATTGCATGGAATTAGCACAGAAGTAGAGACAATATTGAAACAGGAAATTATTGAGCTTATCAAGTGAGCTTGTCAGGCTTGGTGCTGCTGAAAGTGTCTGAGATGTGGGCTTTAGTTCCCCCTGAATTAGCATTAGAACTAGAAGTTTGATTAGCTGTAAGAGTATTTGCAAGTCATCCAAGTACATCAGCTAACTACTTGTTAGTATTATTACTATGACAGGATTTTGACTGTGTGCAAGTAACAGAATTAGGTCTATTAGAAGTCAAATTAGTAGCAGGAGCATCCTTCCAATTAGAATTGTTGTCCATAGGGGCAATACTTGGCCCAGTAACAGGTAAAACTGTCTGGGAAGGTTATATAATATAGATAGCAGACTTCAGAGATAATCAGCCTCTTTGATGAATGCATCTTGAATATCATAGGATATTTGGCAGATATGCCCCAGAGATGTTGTTACTGAAACATGAGATTATGTTGAAAGGTGTCCTAAGCAGTGGGACCAGAGTTGACTCTGAATGGATTTAAGAGCTATGACAGGAGAAATCTATTGAATCTTGAAGTGTAAAAGAGTTGTTTTGCAGATGGGACTGTGACAGAGAATTTTGCAGATAGAACTGCTCAAAAGCAATAGCAGACTTAGAAGTCTAATAATACTATCAGGCATGATTTACACCAGAGTAAAAGTCTGCAGTGTTGGCTCAGAGATGTGCAAACTTGTAGAACAACCTTGGCTTTAGATTATATGTTGTGCCATCTGTCTGCTATGTGGTTGCAACTTCAGATGAATGAATAAAGTCTGAGATAAGAATAAGTGCTGATTTATATGTTGCTGTTGAACATCAGAGATCAAGTTCAATAGAAATTATCTTCATTGATTATCAGACTAGCAAATTACAGTGTAACTACTAGTCTTATATACAAGTAAGAACTATAGAAGATGCTCAGGGTTTTAGTAGTATAGCCTCTATTGCTCTGAGCAGAGGTTTCAGTGGTGAGACACTGACAGGGGTAGGACTCTGCCATGGGAGACTAAGTTAGATAGGGGTCTTCCCATCATGGAAGACAGAATATCCAATTTGTTGCATTACTGCTGCTAGGGCATGTTGCAAAAAGAGTGGACACTATGAAAGACAAGCTTGTATAATAGATGTTGAGGGGACAGTATCACTATAAAGATGTATTTTCCAGACAGATAGACTTAGCATATGACAAGTTATAATAATATAAGGATAAAGGAGGAAGATAAGTGAAAAGCAGCTTTTACAACACTAGAATGGTTGTTTGAGCCAACAGTCATGTTTCTTAGATCAACAAATTCACCAGCTATATTCCAGGCCATAATGAATGAGTTAATAAGAGACTTGATTAATACAGGGAAGGTGGAAAGCTTTATTGATGATGTGATAATAGGAACAGAAAGTAAAGAAGGACACAATAAATTGGTAAAAGAAGTATTAAGAAGAATGGAAGAGAATAATTTGTATATGAAGCCAGAGAAGTATAAATAGGAAGTAAGAAAGGTAGACTTTTTAGGAGTGGTAATTGAGCCAGAAGAAATAAAGATAGAAAAGGAGCAGTGTTAGACTAGCCAGTTCCTAAGTCAGTCAAGAATGTACAAAATTTCTTAGGGCTGGCAAATTATTATAGAAGATTTGTGGAGGGTTTTACAAAGATAGCAAGACCATTATATGAACTGACAAGGAAAGAACATAAATGGGAATGGGGAATTAGGCAGGAGAAATTGTTTGAAGTATTGAAGAAAAGGTTCACAACTGAACCAATATTAGTAGTACCAGATTTGGATAGAAAAATAAGAATGGAGATAGACACATTGGATTATGCTATAGAAGGAGTGTTTTTTATGAAGTGTGAAGATGGGAGGTAGAGACCAGTGGCTTATTTTTCTAAATTGTTGAACAAAACAGAGCAAAATTATGAAATTCACAACAAGGAAATGTTGGCAGTAATCAGGGAATTAGAAGCATGGAGAAATTTGCTAGGTGCTAAGTTCAAGTTTGAGGTCTAAATAGACCATAAAAATTTGGAATATTTCATGAGAGTATAGAAGTTAAATTAAAGACAGGCTAGATAGGCCTTATACTTGTCTAGATTTGATTTTACTCTAAGGCATATACCAGAAGTTGGAGTGGGAAAAGCAGACATGTTGAGTAGGAGGCCAGATCTGAAGATGGGGGTGGAGAATAATAATGAAAATCAGAAGTTGATCAAGGAAGAATGGATTAGAGAAATGATAGAAGTAGTAGTAGAAGAACCAGAAATGATATTAGTAGAAAAGATAAAGAAAGCAAGAGGAAAAGATAAAGAAGTGGTAAGAGTAGTAGAGAAAATAAAGAAAGTAGAGGTAAAAGTGTAGTAAGGTGAGGAGTGGGAAATTGAAGGAGATCTAGTATTGAAGGAAGGAAAGATTTATGTACTAAAGTATGAAGAGTTGAGGGTAGAGATGATCCAGTTGTATTATGATATAATAGTAGCTGGATATGGAGGAAGATGGAAGACAATGGAGTTGGTGACAAGAAATTATTGGTGTCCAGGAGTGACAAGAGATGTATGGGGGTATGTAAATAGTTGTGATATGTGTCAGAAAATGAAGAATTGGATGGAGATACTAGCAGGGAAATTGAAGTTAAGTGAGATCTCTAAAAAACTGTAGACATACTTGATGGTAGACTTTATCACTAAGTTACTACTAGTAGCTGGAAAGGATGCAATCCTAGTGGTCTGTGATAGATTGTCAAAAATGACTCATTTTGTGACAACAACAGAAAGGACATCAGCAAAAGAGTTAGCAAGGTTATTTAAAGATAACATGTAGAAACTGCATAGACTACCTGAGAGTATAGTGTTAGATAGAGAACCACAGTTTGCAGTGGAGCTAACAAAGGAGTTTAATAAAATGTTGGGAATTGAGACAAAGTTGTTAACAGCATTTCATCCTCAAACAGATAGTCAGATGGAGAGAATGAACTAGAAACTTGAACAGTATTTACAGTTCTTTGTTAATCATAGACAAGATAATTGGCCTGAATAATTAGCAACAGCTGAGTTTGCAGTAAGCAATAAAAGTTATTCAGCAACTAATATGTCTCTGTTTATGGTGAATCATGGTAAAGAACTGAGAATGGAAGCAGACATCAGAAGAAAGAGAAAAGTAGAAAAGACAACAGAGTTTGCTAAGAGAATAAAGAAAGTATAGAAGGAAATAGGAGCGGTATTAAGAAAAGCATAGAAGGAGATGAAGTAACAAGCAGATAGGGAAAAGAAAGAAACAGAGGAATGGAAGAAGGGGAATAAAGTAATTTTGAGTATAAAGAACTTGGTATTCAAAGAAAGGCTAGCAAAGAAACTAGTGGACTAATACATAGGTCCATATTTCATTGACAAGGTAGTGTTTACCAATGCAGTCAAATTACAAGTGCCCACTTCAATGAAAATCTATCTGGTAGTGAATGTTAGTTGGATAGTATGATACAGAGAACAGATAGAGGGACAAAAAGTAAAAGAAGTAAAACCAGTAGAGGCAAAAGGATTTAAGAAGTGAGAAGTGGAGAAAATACTAAAAAAAAAAGTGAAAGGAATAGTGAAGTATCTGGTATAATAGAAGGAGTTTACAATAAAACATGATATATAGAAGAGAGGAGAATTTAGAAAATACAAAAGAGATAGTAGCTGAGTTTGAAGAAAGGTTAAATACAGAAGTAAGAAGACAGGAGAAGTTGGATATGGTAGAAGAGAGAATTTAGGGAGGGAGAATTACTGGAGAAGTATATGGTGAGAATAGTATATGGATGGGATGATGGAAAGTTTGAGAAGAAGTATTTAAGAAAACTGAAGAGGAACTAGCAAAGGTAGAAGTCAGTTCCTCCAGAGGACAAATCTTAAAAGGGGAGTAATGTTAGAGTTGTAAACAGTAGATTTAATTTATTCTATTTTGCTTTTTCTTTATTTTATCTTTTGAGTTTCTTTTCTCTTTTCTTTATTTTCAGACTTAGATAAAAGTGTGATATGATATCACACAAGTTACAAGTCATGAAGGTGTGACACATGTCACAGTGTTATCACATAGGTCATGGTCCCAGTCACACAATAATGTGATACAGAGGAGGTCATAGTAGGTTCTGGAACAGATGATGTTATATAGCATAGCAAGTATATATACTTTAAGGTAGATTAGTAGTAGTATATACATAGACCACAGTCTGGAGTATATAAGAAAGACTAGTTTGGTACTTAGAATTCTATTGAGTTCTTTTGTGTTACTCAATACAAAAGTAATCTTAAGTCTTAACACTCATAGTGTTTTTTTGTGCAGGTATATACTGCTGTATAATAATAATATACTTTATACAAGCTAGAGATCTATTGTAGGAGAAGAAATTTTAGTAAAATAAGAAAAAAATAAAATTATTTTACTACTTACCTATGATTTTATACCAGACATAAGTGTCTAATATATATATTTTTCACAGGAATTTTTACTCTTTACCTTGATTGCTTCTTTCTTATAACCATTTTTAGCTTGTTTCCCTTTAGCTTTTTTTGACATTTATGAATAAGCCTTGTTTTCTGAGAAAATCTTAGCAATCTTCTTACTTTTTTTGGTTTTCACTAGTAGTGAGACCTCTATACTTTCTAGCATATCCATATCTGTGCTTTATGCCAAAATTTCCTTCTGAAGTCTTTTGAGTTTTTTCTCTCACTATTATCTTATATCTTATTTCTTCTACCTTCACTTTTGCTTTCTTCATCTCCTCTACTACTCTAACTACCTCTTCATCCTTACTCCTCTAACTTACTCTAAAGTCTATGTATTTTCTATGAGACCAATATTATTACAATCACATATTCAATAGATGTTCACCTCATGTTTTTTAAGACTTTGATTCATATATACTACATCTCACATCTTTCTTATAGTTTATCAGTGTTATATGTCAAGTTTATCCATTCCAAAAACATGTTCCCATAGCAATGATACAACAATTCAGGTATCTAGTCTTCCATAATAGAGATACTTCTATCAAATTTGGTCTTCTATAGCAACATTCTCCTATCCAACCTCTTTCAGTGTTTCATTACTGAAATATTCACTTATTGCTATATACTAAAACCCCCTAGCATCTCTTATACATCTGACTTGTATATAAGACTATTAATTACACTGTAATTTGCTAGTCTAATAATCAGAAAAGATCAACTTTTATTGAACTTGATCTCCAGTGTTCAATAGTAACACACCAACATTAGTACTCACTCTTACTTTGAACTCTATCCAATTCTCTAAAGTTGTGACCACATAACAGATAGATGGTATAATATATGAGCTGAAACCAAGGTTATTCTGACAAGTCTGTATCATCAAGCTTCTAACACAGAGTTTTCCATACTTTACACATTCCTAAGCCAACTCTGTGGGCTTTTGCCTTCTGGTGTGAACCGCACCTAATAATTAGTCAGTATCTTATATAATAGTAGAGGCTTTCTTATGTTTCTTTTATACTTTTCTCATTGTTTTCCTTAAAGATGTCTTTTTCTTTCCTCATAGTCATAAGGTATATATAGTTGTAAATATAACCTTCTCTGTATCATGTAATTATGTGACATGTGACTGTGATAGATGTAACATGTATGACTATTATATATGATATCACATCATACTTTATTACCCAAGTCTGAAATAAAGAAAATAGAAATAAAAACCAAAAATATAAATAAAATAAATAAAAAGAGAAAAATAAAAGAGAAATAAACACAAGTCCTATCAAAGTTGAGAACAATAGACTTGGTTTTTATTTTATTTTCTTTCTCTTTGATTTTTCTTTTCTATTTTTATTATTTTAGACTTAGACAAAGTATGATGTGATATTATGTATAATAGTTATACATGTTACATAATTATTAGACATAGAGAAGGTTATAAAAGATTCTAGAACAAATAATATCATACAGTATGTTTATAATATGTTAACCTTGTGAATTATATATAGTCTTTAAGATAAGTTAGATATTATATAGTACAGACCATTAACCTAACATATATAAAGGTAGATACTATATACTAGAAACTCTATTGAGTTCTCTTGTGTTACTTAATACAAGAGTGTATCTTTCATCTTACTTTGAAGCTTAAGTCATAACAAGTCTGATATTCACAACTCTAACAAACAACTAGGAAGAGGTTCTTACTTTTTTTATATTTAGCTATTTACAGACCAATTCATATATGACTAGAATAAAATTCTATGAGTGTTATTATCTTTTAAAAGTAGTTAAGCTATGAAATGGTCTGAAGATCTGTTTTGAGAAGAATCTAATATAGGAATCTTTATTTTTACATGGTCAGAGTTTAAAAAACTTTTTCATGCTCATTTTTATCCAATTAATGCTGTCACTAAAGCTGTTAATAAGTTAGAAGAGATCAGCTATTACTAAGAGAGCCATACTATAAAGAACTATCTTGATGAGTTTCAAACTATAATCTCAAAAGCTAGCTATACCAACTTTCACATCATAGTATAGTAATCAAGTTCTATCACAAACTCTGAACTATGATTTAGAACTAGATTGTAACCTTACCAGTAAGCAGGCCCAAAAATACTGACTTTCTTGCTTGGTTCAAAACTATGTATAGAATATATCATGCTCAACAAGTGAACAAAGTATTCTAGTCAACCTAGCATAACACTTTGGTTTTCTTCTTCAATCTCCAAATACTACAGGGTTCTTCAGTTATTTCTATTTCTAAACAGCTATTTCCTGTTCTATTACTACTCCCATACCAACTACTGCTGGTATTTCCTCTAAGTATTCTTATAGATATAGATGCTATTTACAAACTCTGTATTATACCAACTAAAAAATACTATAATTATAGGGATCTAAACTATATAGTTCACAAACTCTCAGTAAGGTTGAACATATAACAATTGACTACTAAGCAATAGAAAAAACTAATGAAGAACTTACACATATTAAATGGTATTGAAATTAGCCAATAATTAGAGCTTATAGATATTGACAATATTGATAGTACTGTAAACAACCAGGATTTTGCATAGAGCAGCTAGCAATTTATGTGCTCCAACTACCAATAAATAAATAGGTATATCTGATAGATCATAGTCTTTGGGGATATATTTATCTATCTCAAGTACAGTAAACCTATTTAATGCTTTCAATGCCCATGAAACCTTCTTGTATTCCATATCGTCATGAAAACCACTGATACCTCTAAAACATTCTCTGTACAAGCACTAGTGGACTCCAGAGCTATAGAAATCTTCATTAATTAAAGCTTTATAGAAAAATGCTACATAAATACCCACAAACTCCCAAAACCTGTACCAGTCTACAATGTAAATGGCACTCCTAATAAGAACAGTGAAATATCTGAGATAGTGGATGTAGTCTTGTATTATTAGTCATATTTCAAGTAGACTTTTCTCATAGTCTTAAGTTTAGATAAGTAAGATCTTATTCTTAATTTCACATAGCTTAAGAATCATAATATTAAGGTGAACTGGCAAAAGAGATAAGTGGTTATAACATAATATCCCATATGCTGTATTAGTTGCCAAAATATTTGGAAGACTAAGAAATACTAGGAACATACTCTCAATATATATAGATTTGATCTATTTCCTATCTTGGTAGATAAATAGAAAGATCCATCTCAAACCCTATTAACTCCTACTAAGTACTAAATCACTTTTATATGACTTGATGGTGTCCAGAATCTTCAGCTCTCAATCTCCAAGTAGAAGCTTCTCCTTTCTAATATCTCTCTGAGGCTTTGGACTGGAACTAGGTTAAAAACAGTACTTCTGCTATTCCCTTGTATGTTTAGTAGTTTAAATTAGTGTTTTTCAAGAAAGAATTTGATATCCTTCTAGAGTACTACAAGTGGAACTATGCCATCAAATTAATTTCTGGAGCTAAGTTCAAGATATGCAAAGTATATACTCTATTCTCTATAGAGCAATTAGAGCTGGATATATTCATTGCCAAAAACCTCTGTACAGAATGAATAAGACCTTCAAAATCCCTTATAGCTGTGCTGGTTTTCTTTATTAGGAAAAAGAACAACTCTCTTCAGTTGGTACTATTATAAAATAAACTACTTACTTATTTGTGATATCTGAATCTTGAATGCACTCTCAGAGATTTAGGAGTGATTTAGAAGTTTAATAATGATAACAATGATAATTAAGATTAATACATATGTCAATGATGAAAAGATAAAGATTGATGTTGTTAAGTCTAAGATCTAAT
>Ga0157363_1003144_pt1 | contig 14806 bp, 12 predicted proteins | sample AttsexASBM1_FD_111477 | JGI IMG/M metagenome (GOLD analysis project Ga0157363, IMG submission 111477) | Fungus gardens microbial communities from leaf cutter ant in Ribeirão Preto, State of São Paulo, Brazil - Atta sexdens ASBM1 | ecosystem: Host-associated > Fungi > Mycelium > Unclassified ...
CACACACACACACACACACACACACACACACACACACACACACACACACACACACACACACACACACACACACACACACACACACACACACACACACGCACGCATGCACACGCACATTGTTATTAATAATAGAATTGAAAGTATTAAAAGAAACTTAAATCACAAAAAGAAGATGAGAAAAATAAAGAACCGAATAATGAAGTATCATGATATCTTTCGTAATACCTTTTATTCCTGGCTTCACAAATAAATTTACAAATTAACAAATTGAGAACAAGAATATTAAAGTTTTTTTCTTCCATAGTACTAACAAATTAAACAATATATTAAAGTTCAAAAAGATCGTCGTATACAATCAACAAAATGTAACGTTGTCTACAAAATCGATTGCAATGGATATGATGCATCTTATATTGGACAAACGGATAGACAATTAAAAACAAAATTACAAAACATTGCAAGCATATTAATTGAAATATAACTAACCGTTCTGTGATAACTAAACATAAGTTGCAGACGATTTCGATTGGGATAATATCAAAGTTTTAGATGAAGAATCATATTACAATAAACGACTGATCTTGGAAATAATAAACATTAAAAAACAAAACAACAATCGAAATCTTCAAACTGATACGAAAGGTCTTGATAAGGCATATATGTCTATTATAAACAAAGTTTGACTTTGTATATAATGATGACACATCAATTTATCGAAAATTCAAATCAATAAGTGTCAAGAAGTCATACTGCTAACATGTCTTAGATCAGTCTTTTATAATGTCAGTTTTTACAATTTTCAATTTTTAATTTTTAGACTGTGAATAATTTTACTTCACTCTTAATGTATTATATTTAAACTTTTTATATAAGACTTATTCTTACCATATTATTTTTTATCTTTTGTATTGTATTCATTATATCATTATTTCTTCTTTCTTGAAAAAAGCTATTTCGATTATTTTTATGGTGATAGTCTATACGTAATCATCCTTATGGTCTTATGTAATTTATTCCGAATTATATTTAATTGCCTATAACTATCTTTTAACTCTAAACGCATTATCTTTGTGATATAATTTAGATTGATTTTGTTAAATTCGTACATCGTTGCTTTATGAAAAAATATAATTTCTCGATCACCTTTTTCCCATTTAAGAAATCTAACAGAAAATATGTTATATACAAAACATGATAACTAATTACGTTTATTATTGTACGAGATCTTGACTAAGAAAATTATACTTATAACTGAAAATAATAAACGGCTTTATAATATAATGTATAAATATAGCAGATGGGAGGAATTAGATAAGCAATATCGACAATTAAATATGATAAGATAAAAAATAATTAAAAATTATATTATAATTCACTTTATAGTATAATCTCACTGTCATGTTTAATTGTAAGAGAATACATGGATATGGATCCATAAAATAAGCCTCGGATCTGCTATGTTCCACATAATATTGTATTATCGTAATCTTGGATACAACGAAAATGCAACTATATTAAGAAGAACAGCTAATGAAGAAAATATAATTGACGAAAAGAGAATTATAGTTTATATAGGTTTAACATTGTATTAAACATAATTAAAATTACATAATTTAAATTTGTAAAATCACTGCAGATGACCAAAATAAATGTTGAAACGTCGTTTGATTAGATTCGATTAATGGAATTTTTAATTTGTAAATCTTTACACTGATTTTATTATTCACAACAAAATAACTTGTGTAAGGCTCCAATAATCCACTCATTGTTTAAGTTCAGTCATTATTGAATTTATTTGAGCCGTTTTTCTATTGTAATAATTTTTAATTTATTAATTCTCCTGAATTAATGCCATTTCTCACTTAATTTTTGTGGAAAATGATTCAGGACTTTACTCTACAACATATTTAAAAGACGCTCGGATCAGTGAGGTATAACCTCACCTGATAGAATTAATTCCATTAAACTTTTCTGAGATCAGGGGATGTATGGAATAGTGAACCAAGAAATCATTCAAAAATATTATTATTAGCATTGTTATTGTTGAACTGTATTACAGACAGATAAACAACTAATATCTAGAATTTCTGAGCACTAAAATCACATTCGCTAAAATAAGTCTACTTCTGTTATAACCGACCATAGATTGCAGAAAGATTACGATTTTGTTTGACAAAATGTGGAATTTTTTTACAAAGAGCCTCGTTATAAGATAAAAAATTAATATCGAACATGTTTTTTTACCCATTTTTATGCAATTTTTAATATTTTTCTTTATTATTATTGTCACATTTAAATGAGAATTTTCAGTATGGCGATTTATTCGGAGTTCTTATTGCGTAAATTGCATCATACTAAAAAGTTATTATTTAACACATTATAATTCATGCAAACAAATTATTAAAAAATTATATAAGAAAGAAAATCGCAATTTATTATACCGCGAAAAATTTAAAAATATTCTTATAATTTCTGAGTTATTAGTCTTTATAAGTTAGTAAAGTGGTGTGATTCCGGCAACCTTATTCTAATATTTGAATACAAAATTAATCCCCGTTATATTAATGTAACAAACAATAAAGAGTGACACAATATTCTATATTTTTTTCCTTTAGCTGTTGCACTATTGAGAAATGATATAGATGTATATGTTTAACTCGTACAGTACAATGGATCGTGGAAAGTGGTTCATTAATATAATGCGATATAATACGAATGCTTATGTTCAAATCTTCGTCAATTATTTCCGATGTTCTTTCTCTATATCAATCATATATTCATATTCAAAATATTGCTAATGAATGACCGTACTCCTTTGTCGCAAGTTTTTTAAAAATTAAATATTTGATTTGGAATCATAGACAATTCATTGGACCATATTCTTCCAAATAGGATAAGAAATGACAATTATGTCAAATTTTTAACCAAAACTTATCGGACGTTGGTTTGAAGATTTACTATTACATATCCATGAAATAATGTGATTTTAATACGATGGAGTACAATCTTATATGGTAGATATGCGAGACATCTTAATAAATATATATAATAAATTTTTTAAATTCTTGGATTGACCGAAATAGTCATATCACTCTTTAAATCCACTATATTTCCTATGGATTTATTTAAAAAATTTTATTTACTGAAATCGTACGGAAGCATTAAAAGATTTAAAAAAAAGTTTAAAAAAACAGCTTTATTTTATACTATAGCAATTGTCACATCAAAAATAATCCAATGAGCATAAGAAAATCTTATCCATAGAGTAAATTTGTATACAAATTAAAGTTCTGCATTTTAAGTACATGCTTTAAAATATTTAATCGATCATTTTCAGGACTACAAACATTTTCAAAACATGAAACCAATAACTTTGCATTAAAATTATTCACGTGTTATCCAATTTACTGTTATCTAATTAATTATATTTATATAAATATAAATATAAATATCTAACTTATAAATATAATTATAAATATAAATATAAAATATTGTATAAATGTAAATGCAGTATATTAATTTTATACATAGCTGGACTTAAAATGTGAAAGTCATGACTTATTTATGAGTCCGCGACTGGAAGAATTTTACAATACCTTTCACAATTTCGTGGACAAGATAGCCAACATTGCTCATCATTTACCGCCATTAGAATCATGGATACATCCTAAAGAATGGCGAAGATTAGAAGAACGCATGATCGAAATCGATATTACAAGGAACGATTACACGATGTTTACGTCACCACCTGCTTGGTATTTGAATGAAGTGCATCAACAGTTGAACGTGATTTTGCAAAAGTCATTTCGACCTTTGAGTAACTATTTAGAAGAATTGCGGTTACAGTTTAGTTATGTCTTTTACGAAACAGATCAAATTTATTGTGATGCGATCCCCCCTGAAAAAGAACTGTCATTCGATGAATATGTTGCAAAAGTCGAAGATTTTAATCAATTGATACGCGTGATAAATGGAATGGTACGTAATTAAATACCTAAATCAATTCTTTAAAAACAACAAATCTTCAGACAAATGAGAGTAAATTATTATTTTTTTTTTAAACATAATAATCTTACCATTAGTAAATTTTTAATGTATCGGAGGCGTTATTCGAAGCACTGAGCAGGTACGCTCCAGCGTAAGGCGCAGAATTTGGAGACGCCAAATTTTAATAGGCAGCGTTACTCGTGTAAATATAAAGTTTTATCTTGATATTTTAAATAAATTAGCTAAAAGTGATTTTCTGGAAATCTTTTCAAATTTAGCAATAACGTTACAGATCTTATTAACAATGTCAGTGTTAATGTCTGTGGCAACTACAGAGGCATTTTTTTCAAAAATAAAAATAATAAAGAATTATCTGAGAAATACAATAACGCAGATATGATTTAACTATGATATCAATTGAAAAAGAATTGGCGAACAGTTTTCATTATGTAATCAGTCTTGCAATTACCTAACAATTAAAGACGTATCAGAATATTTTCAAAAATTAAAGTCAGAAAAAATAAGCTTGTTGCATTAAACATCAAATATATTATTACAAAAGAAAATATGAAATTTATTGCATTCGTATTTCTATGTCATGCAAATTGATGGAAATTCCTTTTTTTTAGTTGTTGATTTGTTGTCGTTGGCAGGGGATTGGTGCTTCAGAGACTTAGCAATCCTTGTAATGGAGCGCAAATTTCAGCGTAAGGTGCCAAAGGCTGTCATAACGCCTCCGTGCATGTTCTTTATACCATGAAAGTCCGAAAGAAAATATACATGAGATTCGAATCTCATGTATATGAAGAACATACATTAAAAATTAATTGTATGTAAGATTATGCTTTATTTACCGTGTTCACACGATAGAAGATTTTGAAGACTGTTTTCTTTTTTACTTTAAATACGAAGACATATTTGAAGACTGTTTTCTTTTTTATTTTTAATATAAAGCGCCACTACAGTCTGAACATTAAGATGTTGAACTATTATATATATTCATTTAAATGAATTAATTTCAGAAATTATAATTATGATATGGTTATCGGACTTTCAATCTGAAATATTAATAATTCTCCCAAATTTTCCAAATTTAATCTTAAAAAATTGTAATAAATTATTGCGAAAAATATTGCATCAGCCGGAAATCGAATCCGGATCTTTTGCATTCCGTGCGAGCGTCCTAAGTCTTTATAAGATTACCGAGACCTTAGTAATATTCCTCGCAATAACCAATATGTATAGGGAATTACGCATTGGCGAGCATGTATAAATAACAATTGTACAGATTGTAAATAAGACCGTTTTATGATAGATACATTACTTTATATACGAAGCATAACTACGGTCTGAATGTTAAGATGTTGAACTATTATATATATTCATTTAAATGAATTAAAGAACTGGAAAGGATGTGGACACAAGGAAACAAGCACAGGAGACATCGCGCAAGTAATATATCTATAAAGTGAAACTTTTTTATTCATTAAAACGTGCTTACATATTTCGGATCATTTTTGAAACTTCCTCAGTGACAACATATATAAAAACTAACATATATAAAAACTGTGAATAAAAGTTATCCTGTCATGGTTAGCTTCCCTACATCGAGAATTTAAATGTCGGAATTAAAACCAAAAAGAGTTAAAGAAAAAGGAAAAAGAAAAAAGAAAAGAAATTATCTCTCTCTTCCTCCCGTTGCGCTCTTTTTTTTTCTTTTTTTGCACATGATTTTATTAAATAGACGGTATTTACGATTTTTTTATGGTAATAATATGACTCGGCAATAATTTTAATTTAGCAACTGATAATATATTTAGTAATACAAATGACTAAGCGTTCTTAATTATCGAGTCATTATTGAAACTGTTAACTATCGAACATTTATTAAACTATATACATAGTGAACAACTATCATTATTGATAGATTCTTAATTATAGGGATAGGGGAAAGAAATTAAAATGCATTAAAAAAATCTATTTTATTTTTTAAACTTCATATATTTTTTTCTGGTGTTGCGATCCCACCAGTTGTATATTTTAAATACATTCTGTAACGCACAATTTTTAATATCGTTATCTCATATGGTAGTATTAGTAACATTTAAATTATGTAAAGAATCTATACCTTCATAATCAGCATCCAGAGTCTCAATTATCGAGTCGTCGCTATCGAGTATATCAGCCAGCCATTCACGTTTTTTTAATGTATATAACGTCCTTTAATATATATAAGAGTCTTATTGTCGTCATTCTCTTGCGCATCAATTACAGCCATTGTAATCAGGCATTTTACCATGTTACAGAATTATCTCGTCTTCCCATTCTATGGTGATAAATACTCAGTCAGGAAGCGCAATACTTTTCTGACTTTGTCAAGAAGTTCCGACATAGGACACGTAAAAATATAATGAGAGAGAATAGAATTGAGAACTCTTTTTCTTAACACGGCCATTTCCTATACAACAAATTTCTTTCCAATGATAAATCCTTGCAGATCTACAAACATTGGTATAGTCATGGTAAACGACTTTTTGAGATCGTGCTCCACAAGACCACAAAAGATCTTGGATTTTATCTCATATATTAAAAATAGGGGGAGGATATTTTTTTGGTGATGATAATTTACGTAATTTTGCGTATTACATTTGACTATATTCGATGACACAGTCGTGTATGATAAGGCAATAGGTAGTTGTATTCGCGGGTACATTCTCTTTGAATTTAAATTCTAATCATATATTCATGATACTCTTGTCGAACTCATTTTGTCGCAAGTAATCAATGGTTACTAGAATAAAATCTTTCAAAAAAGAGTGTAATTGGAATGATAGTTCATTCTTTTCACGAGAGATTTAATAGTAAGACATATGGAAAAATACATATTATATATAAATAAATACATATTATACAAAATAGCAGATCTGCATTTGTAAAAGTCTAGATTTAGATCATCGTACGAATAAAATTCAGTTCAGATAAAGTTTCACATTCGTTATTTACAAGTATCGAAGTAAATTTTACGTGCTGTCATGATATTTTTTTTATCTATAGATCAAAGATAACATATAGTGATTTTTTTAGCTGAGTTGCAGTCTTGATGGTCCAGGAATGCTTCTTTGTATTCGACAATAGGGGATACTTATATAAATCCCATGAACGGAAACTCATACTCAGATATCGTCCGTTCTCTCTAAAGCGCGAAGCATAGATAGTTATTAACTTCGTTCAACGCAATGTGAGGTATGCGCCACTGTATACGCCACTTTGAATAATTCAAGCGTCGGCTCTGTCGCTGAATCTCTATGTAATTGTTACCGTTGCGCACTCGTATCAAAATTAATTCGTGACAAGGATTATCACACGTTTGTAATCCTCGCAAAAGCCCAACAATATGCTGAATGATACACAAAAATTAAAATATCCATCATCTGTCATTAGGCTTTTCGCGGTATCAGAGATAAATCCAGCATTATGCAAACTATGTGCAATTTCTTTAGAAAACGTTGCATAACCCTTCATAAGATTAGTTATTCCAACGTTTTTGCTGCGATCAATCTCCATATCGTTGAGTTCATATCGAATTTTATCGAACATCAACGCCATCCAAGAGTTAGTTGCTTTTGTACATTTTTTTTTTGTACATTTTTTTCAATCTATCTTCATCATAGAGAATGCTTTTACACGGTAACGTATATAAATCCTGCTGTTGTATGGGTATCCTTATCTTGTCGTCCAAATGTCATTGACAGATTGTACGTATGAAACTCGAACTTGTCAATGCAATCAAAGATTGGATCGTCTCCAATATTCAAGATATCCTATTAATCTAACCATCTCAGATATTTCGTACAACAAAACCCAATGATTGGATACAAATTTAATGTTTGACACAGTGAGTTTCTTTCTATTGGACGCTCAAATATTTTTGATCGCTGTCATCCCTCTGGCAAAAATTATGTCCCTATCTCACTTAGAAGCATCTCACATTATCACGTTGTCATATTTCTTTCGCTGTCGCCTCTATACCTGCAATCTAACGATGATTTCATATCCGCGAAAATCAAGCAATCGTCCGTCTTGATCCACAAATCGTTCGCGAATCGTCAGATCCGTACGTATCGGAAGATAAAATGATTCGTGTCGGTCTTTCCGATATTTTACATCCTGGTAACACGCTCAGCAAAAATTTATCGTGTGAATGGATTTATCATTGCTGTGTGCCCTCGTAATCACGTTGCATTCAATGCGAACGATATTTATTGATGATATTTATCGATATGTCTGATTCGTACCACTGTTGCGGTTCCAGCACGCGATTCGATGAAAATCCCAATTAAATTGTGACCCAATTAATTTGGTAAAATTATTCAATAAGCTCACTCTTCATTGTATTGTTATTGGCATGAATAGTCAATGGGTATTGTTCATCCTCTTTGCGAAGCGTTTTCTCTCTCGCAATATCATTAGGATAAAATTGTAGAATTGCATGTCTTAGGCTTGTTTATGTCATGTATTTCGTATGATTTTTCGGGAATGACAATTCTTGGTCATCTTTGTCAAAGTAAAATTTATTATTCAATGAATTTACATTAGATATCGTATGATAGGTTTCAAAATCCATTAAACCGAGCTCGTAATCATCATCGCTCAAATCTACGGCCGGAAAGTAGCAAGCCGCGAGGACATTATTCTTATTAGTGAGCGTAAATGTCAGTGACATGTTTAAATGAATACTGAGTTATAAGGAAGCAATATCAATTCTTAAATTGATCCTCAATCATCTATAAAGATACAGTTGTCCACAGTTGCTTTAATATTGATAAGACGTGCGATTTTACTCGATTTATGTTACGTCCAAATATCGCATCAATTCCTTCGGTGATCGAAGATTGTCGAAATTATCAAAGTAAACAGCATGATCTCCTCGCTTCGTGTACGCTACCTAATGAGTATCTGTCCATCAGCGTTATCCAAATTCACTGATGTCGTTTCGATACATTCCTCCTGTTGGTAAAATAGTACGTATAAAAATACTTCTAAAATATGGAATACAAATACGTTTTGCCAGTTGTATATTAGTAGCCAGTAGATACACCCTTCGATAATTTTGGCAACTGTTTAACGTTTTTTTTAAATCTTTTTTTTTCCGTTGTGATTTCTCGTCCACGCTTGTATGGAGGTAAACTCCATGATCTTCCATGATGTAGTTATGACGTTTCAGTTTCTCCAACTGACATTGCGCGGTTTTATTATCGTTTATAGCTTTTGCGACTCCTGCGCCGCTGATCAACGAGCCGAAAACTTCTAATAGCGGTAGAATAGATAAGATACCATCGCGTGCTTTTGCTATCGATACTTTCGTTTTTTCGTCGTTTCAGCTTCTTCTTCGTTTTCATGCCCATATCAATTTTCGTTTTGGCTTTTATAGCCGCCTAAACAGCTGTGGCAGCAGCTCTCTCTCTCAAGAGTCGAATCTTTCGCGGTAATCCGTTTCCGCGCCTCTTCAGCGAGTATTTTGTCAGCTACGCGTCATTTCGTGAGATTTTTGTTCTGCGAATAAGTTATGTCGTGTTCGCGATACACCGCGTCCAACGGATTAATGTCTTGATCGCCTCTAACCAATCGCTTTTCTAAATGCGTACCTGGACTCCAAAATTCATATCCGGGGATATGCAATTCGATCGGAAGTGCGTTTATCGCGTGATTTAAAAAATCGCAGTTTTTTGTTGTTGACATTTGCTATAATTTCTTATTAGTTGCGCTGGACCATCAATATGCGATCGATGGCAGGACAAATGTAAATTATAATGTAAATGTTTCAAGCACCGACAATATATTGGGTTGATTGGGTTGATGAAGGGAGAAGATATGGTATCGTTCAGCCTCAACATAATAAAAGTAGACAGATCCGCTGTCTAATTAAGAATGGAACAGCGGAAATTCTTGCATCGGCAGAATTGAACCCTCGTGATTCTTTAAGACGTCGAAAAAAGGATTCTGGTATTAGTCGTAACATTATCTGGCTCATTTTAAAAGAAAAGAAATTGAAACCTTATTGAACCTTACAGAATGTCTGTACATCAATCGTTGACTCATGATGATTTTGAACAGAGATTTGCATTTTGCAACTGAATAAGAGAATAACCACCAGATTTTCATCTCAAAATTTTATTTTCTGACAAAAGTGATAGATCTGTCAATACTTGGAAATTCCGTTATTGGTCAAAAAATAATTCCCATTGGTTAAGACAAATAGATCATCAACATATTTGGAAAGTCATTATTTGGTGCAGCATTATTGGAAGTCAAATCGTAGGTCCTATTTTCTTTGTGTTTTTTACAATCTCGACAGTAATAGATATTCAATTTGATTAAAAACAGAACTTCCTGTCTTATTAGAAAATTTTCCATTGAGATTGCGCTTAAATGTGTAGTTCTAACAAAATGGATGTTCGCCACATCAAGAATTGCCCATATAGTACTAAACACTATGTTTCTGAACAAATGGATAGGCAAATACGGTCCGATCAATTATCCACTTCGATCATCTAATCTCACCGTTCTTGATTATTATTTATAGTGAAGGATAAAAGACTTGGTATACCGTGAACGTTCAACTACTAGAGATGATATGATTCGTAGAATAAACAATTCGATCTTTGGATGCTAATGAAATTTTAATGCAACTAATTTCTTCCAAAGCAGAGTAGATGCTTACATCGTAAAAAACGGTAGTCATTTTGAACATCTCTTATAAACAAGCAAACATTTAGAAATGACAATATATGCAAGTATGCATACGCGCGAGCACACACACACATACATACATACACACACACGCACGCACGCACGCACGCACGCACGCACGCACGCACGCACGCACGCACGCACGTACAAAAGGTGTAAATTCCGACCTTCGCAGTACACCTTGGGTAATCAATAACAATAATTATATTATGCCTCTCGAATTTTAAACAATATAAAAAGATAAATATAATAGGTTAATGAGAGTCATAGTTGTGAAATTTCAACTTTTCAAAATAAAGAATACATTAGTCCGACATCTGATTATTGATTGTTCACTAAATAATTGTGCCGTTTATCGTTGCTGATTCTCATTAGCCTATTGTATTTATATTTTTATCTTGGGTAATGCTAATGCCGGCGGTACTGTAATTTTTAATCTTCATTCGAGATTTACTTAATCAAAAAATACTTTATTATAGGGTTTGGAAAACTCTTAACCTCGGCTATTAGATTCTAGAATAAAAAGTAGGATGTTTCATTTGAAAAATCGATGTGACCTTGATCTAACCTTGTCAAAGGCTACCCAAGGTCAAACTGATATGATCAATGAATAAATCTTTTTAAACTCCATAAATTTGGTCTGAACATATTTTTGATTGGATCTTATTCTGCGAAGATAAAAAGAGTGGACGAGTCTGAGACACTCTATATGTATATAGTCATTAATTACTTACTTAATAAAAATCTTGTAATATTGTCTATTTAATGAAAAATAGAATTATTAAAAAAATTATCTTTTAAGAAAAGGTAAAAAGGTATATATTAAGTACATGCGCCGTATAGAAAAAGATTTTATATAAAAAGGTAGCAGCTGTCAGTAAAATATTAAAAGTAGCATCAATTTCTAGCTGTCAATAAAATCAGTAAAATAAAGCAAAAAAAATTATTTTTATTGAAAAGAGGAAAAAATAAGGCGTTAAATATATGCTGGAACAAAAAATTACTTTAGCGTAAAAAGGAGATGTAGGTATGATTTATATACCATTAATTTCTATTTAAATATTTCAATGAATTCTAAAACAAATATAGTTAAATACATCTTTATTCGTTTTTTAAGAAACAAAAATGTACCTTCGACGAAACGTACGAAATCAATATGAAATTAAAATTCGACAAATTAGATAAGATCTAATTGGATTCTTCAAAAACAAGAAGGAGATACAATAAAGGACTTACAATGAAGGAATCAAACATTCATATATTTCAGATATTTTTATTTTAAAAAAGTAGAATCTAAATCAGGTTCACAAGTCTTTGTGTCTACTAACAATTGGTCATTCAGCAACTCAATCCCCTCTTTTCCTCTGACATAAACACATGAAGTTAGAATCAATCCCTTGGATTGTTCCTTAAACATTGGCAGTTCATTATCGATTTTCAAAGAAAAATAGTTTGTTAATCTCTCTTTGATTGCCAGTCCTCAACAGATTACTTCGTTTCAATTATAAAGATTCAAAATCATAAAAAGTCATAAAAAAGTTTTTAAAGTCATAAAAAATGTTGAAAACAATCTTAAAAAAATACCTACAAATTTACATCTAAACATAAGAAACACTACCATCCCTTTGTTGAAAAAACTAATTTTTTATTGGTGTCGAAAGATAATCCAATGATCATAAAACTGAATTCATTGTTCAGCAATAAAAAAGTTTATGAATGATAACCAGAATATCATCATTACTAAACCGACAAAGACAATATTACTGTGACCCTGGACAAAAATACACATACATATACACAAAAATCAACATATAATGATAAATGATCAAGACATACTAAAATAAAGAAAAATCCGGTTAATTCCAAAGGTTTGTGATTTGATCATTAGTAAAAGAAAAAGAAATTCATACACGAAGCGATATATAAAAAATTGAACATCACTGATGGAATTTCACCTAGAACGTATGCACTTCCGAAAGTCCACAACCCTGAGTGCCCTCTCATAATCGAATCGACAGTTCTCTATATAATTTAGCAAGTTTTCTACATGACATTTTTTTCTAACAATATATTTAAACCTTTTAGTGACAGTTTTTGATAACAGTTTTCAATTAGTTAAAAACCTAAATAACATATATATTTCTTCCAATTTTTCTCTTTGGATGTAAATTCACTTTTCACAAATGTTCCTCTGGACAAGGCAATGAAAAGTGTATCTAATAGATGGACTGATATTTAGAAGATAAATGCAACATCCCAAAGAACGAATTCATGAATTCTTTAAATTTGGTTTTAGATTCGAAATATTTTCAATTTGATAACTGTTTCTATAAATAAAAATTTGGTGCGCCTATGGGATCTCCCTTTTTTCCGACCTTGGCAGACTTAGTTTCCCAAGACCTAGAAACCTTCGCTTTAAAAGATATTGGCATTAGTTTACCTTTTTTTACTTCAGATATATGATTTATATATGATAACGATATTATAACGGCGGTATTATCAAATAAAGTTGAGGAAGTTAAAGAAGTTTTTTATTCATTCCATCCTAGAATCCAATTCACAATTGAATTTGGAGCGGATTCGATCAATTTTTTAGATGTCACCATCATTAATAACAATGAATAATTTAGAATTTGATTGATATCATAAGCCCACGTTTACAAGCAGGTCATCATCTAAATTTTTTGTCAGCACATCCTCTGTCTCATAAAAGAGGAATTATAATGGGAATAGTTGACAGATGCTTTTTGTTGTCACATCCCAGATACTATTACAAGAACCTTAAAATTATAATAAACACTTTGCTTGAGAATGATTATCTACTTGATTTTATTTTGGAGATGATAAATTTAAGATTAAAAGATTAATCCACAAACACTCAAATGCACAAAACAACACTAACTCACCATCAGAACAAGAATGTATAAAAATGCTAACTTCATGTTCAATTTCATGTTACTAGTAATGCTCCTGAATTTATTCAAGATCAATTGAATATATGGTAATACGAACCAAGATATTTCTTGGTTCGTATTACCATATATTCAATTACCATATATTCAAGATACTTCTTGGTTCGTATTACCAATATTCAATCTCGAATAAATTCAGGAGCATACTAGTAATTTGATTATGAAGTTAGCATTTTTTAGTTTGAACAAGCTCGGAAGATTTGTGAAAGTTCATAAAGATGTTCTCTCGTTATTCAACCGAACTCCACTCATTATAAAGGCCTCAATGTACGTTGACACTTACCCTATATATCCTGTTACATTCTCACCTATTCATACACATCTCTCTTGTTCATCGCACCCGTACGTCCATCTCTACCATTTTGAACACTTTAATATTCCTAGAAACGTTCCGATTTTTTTAATACAATCCAATGCATCTTTACTCACTCATGCACATTATTATCTATCTTCATTATCCTTTACCACTAATCCTTACGTCAAACATTTCAATGAATCCCGAAACGTCTCAACGTAGTTGTAAATGCGTATATACACGTATGGATATATATATATATATATATATATATATATTAGGTGTACAACTTTGCTTCCGCCGTTATTTTCCGAAATTCGAGGCTTTATTATAAAAAACTGGTTATACATTTATGATTCAAAGTATTGTCCATCGCTAGTCACTACTTTCTCCTATCTTTCGGGTAGCGTACGAATCCTGTGTCGAAAAAACTGGTCATCTTTTGAGGCTATCCACGAATCGATCCAATTTTTTACTTCTTCTATAAGACCGGAAGTGCTGGTCAGCCAGGTCGTGTGCCATTGATCGAAACATGTGATAGTCAGAGGGAGCAACGTCTGGAGAATACGGCGGGTGGGGTAGGACTTCTCATTTCAACGTTTCCAAGTATGTCTTGACCACTTTCGCAACATGGGGTCGAGCATTGTCATGCTGTAAAATCACTTTATCGTGTCTCTCGTTGCGGCCGTTTGTCTTTCAATGCTCGGCTCAAACGCATCAATTGCGTTCGATCGCCTGTGATTGTTTCAGTCGGTTTTAACAGTTCATAATACACTACGCCGAGCTGGTCCCACCAAATACA
>Ga0157363_1003145_pt1 | contig 14804 bp, 8 predicted proteins | sample AttsexASBM1_FD_111477 | JGI IMG/M metagenome (GOLD analysis project Ga0157363, IMG submission 111477) | Fungus gardens microbial communities from leaf cutter ant in Ribeirão Preto, State of São Paulo, Brazil - Atta sexdens ASBM1 | ecosystem: Host-associated > Fungi > Mycelium > Unclassified ...
AATGGGCGTCTTGCCCAGAATTCTCCTTTCTTTGCCCGACAGGTTGCAAAACAGCACCAGCATCAGCATCGCGAGAATCACCATCATTCACTCACGGTAGACACGTCGCATTCCATCTTTGCATCCGCGGCATACTAGGCGCTTCTGCATCATATTCCATCCGTTGCGTGGTTCTTTCGCCATTGGCCACTTGTCTTGTCAATTCGTTCCACAGCCTCACCGGCAACCCACTTCCATTCATTTACCACATCGTTGTGTCATTTGCCTTATTCCCTCCCCGGCACTATATGCACATTGTTGGGGTAACCCACTAGATAGCCGAAATGGGATCAAATTTCCCTCAGTCAGGCTTGCTTCCAAAATCCTCCTCTCACCAGGCTCTGCTCTTACATATATGGCTACTTGCTTCGGCAAACTCCTCGGTGTCACACTGTCAACTTCTCCCTCAGAACTCGTTTGATCTATTATTTTCCTCTCAAGGTTTGCTGAAACAAAATAAGATGATGATGATCAAGATCAGTATTCGACTCTCAATTGGCGGCGCACATCAAAAAGGGATGCGTGTAACTAGTGGTTACAAGTTACGTCGATGTGCCACCCCATTTTAATATGTGTCGTGTTGATTGGTTCTCTGGGTTCTCCGGATTCGGTCTTGACACATGTAGTTTCACTACGCAGTAGTATCACATATTTAGAAGTTTCACAATGAAATCTTTACACATGGATTTCCCCCCATGCTTGTTGTGGTGAGGATAAATTCATAGTGCCCACAATCTTGATCTCGATTTCCGTTATGTGGGGTGATAGAAATGCTGTGTGGGTAAGGAGACGGAAGGCCCACAGGAGAGAGTGTGTGATAAGTTCATATGAAGTGTACAGTGAAGGTATTGGGGAACGGTGTCCGTTCATTCAATCCGGTGTATTGTGGACATGTTCTGTTTTTATTTTTTATGTTATTGATTAACCATTACCTTGGAACTTATATACAAATACTTTTGCATAATATCAGACCACTTGTGTTGTGGTTACTGTAATGATCTAGGTTCACTTAGTAGCCCTTGTGAGAATCACAAGAGAACTCAACATCCTTACTTTATTACTATACTATATACATGAGTTCTATATGTGCCCTACACTTGGCAATTATAAGGTGTGATGTTATTGTTCTAGTATCTGTTAGGGCAACTAGAGCAAAAACATAGAGTATGCTTCAAAGCTCCAGAAAAGCCCAATATGTATTATAGTGATATGACTTACCTCCAGGAAAATCTAAGAGAACAGAATAAGATTCATAGAGATGGCAGCTATTCCATATAATTATACCTCAGGAAATAGAGAGTGGGTCAACATCTGAAGGCATGAAGTTGTAGGGAATAAATAACTCACAAATGAGTAATGTCATGGTATGCCTTGAGCTCCAATATTTCATTTTGATATGGTGTCACCATGCATATGATCATGATATGGAAATAAGTAGAAGATACTGGAACAATGATGTTAGTAGACATGGATATAGCATGGTATTCCCATAGTAAACACATGTAGTTTATGATAGGATAATCTTTTGTAATCATCTCTTGAGCTACTTTAATACTACTGAGTATAGCTTGAGTTATCTTGACTTCTGGTTGCTACAACAAGTAGTAAAGCTCTGACCATGGAGTTTGTGCATAAGCAGAGTTTGAGTTTCAGTACAGTGTTTTACCCTAGAGTTTTAGCTATGAATGTTGTGGCAACCACTAATCTAAACAGTTAGTAGCTCACTCAAGTAGTCTCAAGTCACAAAGAATCTTGTGGAAATCACAAAAGAACTTGACAAAAGGTTTCTGATATATTACTATGCTATATGTCAGAGAAGATTCATACTTGAGGGTGAAATTCCATGGGGTTGGTTACTATTTGACAAGTATGAAAACTTATCAAAGATCATGATATTGCAGGCTTTCAGAACAACCTTGGCTTCAGCTTATATGCTGTATCATCTGCATGCTGCTTGGTTACAATTTCAGAAGTTGAAGTGGAGTTCAATAGAAGGAGTACTGATAAGAAAAAGTATGTTGACTTAGCACTGAAGATTTGTTATAACTTAAGACTTAGTGACTGGTCAAAAGAGAAATCTTATATAAAGTTTATATAAGAGAACTCAATAAAGTTCTTGTTACAAACTAATCCATCTTATATCCACAGACTGTTGTCTATGTGCACACTATAACTAACCTACTCTGAAGTCCATATGCTCTCTATAAGGCTAACATACTGTAGCTATACTGTACAATGTCATCTATTCTAGAACATTTTATAATCTTCTCTGTATCATGTGATTGTGTGACTTGTAACTGCAACATATGTGACTACTCTGTAACTAGTATTATATCTTTATTATACTAATCTCTATCTCTAAGTCCTAATAAAGAAAATAAATAAATGAAAAGAAAAAAATAAGAAAGAGAAATAAACAGTCCACTGTCTTCAATTCTAACGATATTAGTGTTAATATGGAAACTATGGTTGATTATCAGACTAGAGATTTATAGAGTATTTATCAGTCCTTAAAATCTTGAGTGGTATAATTACTACATAGTTATGTAGTTTATTCACATTAAGTGAGGTCAGTGTCTAGGCCCAGCTCTAAGCTAGGCAAATGTTTGATCAAGTTGATTTATAGAGAAACACTGACTGGAAACAGAGTTCAAATAAAAGTAAACTCTGCTATAAGAATAATATATTATAGCTATTATGATCATTACAATCTATATCTCATGTTTAACAGGTATTTGTCTTAGATTGGACATATATTGGGGTTTGTTTCATTTATGACTCGTATTTACTGTGTCTTGTACTTTTCTCATGTTATATCAGTAGTATCTCATGTTCTCTTTATTTTCTCTTTATTGTTTCCTCAAGGACACCTTACTTATTCCTTATGGTCATTAGGTATATATAGCTATAGATACAGTTCTGTGTCTTTACACTTTACCAATTGATCATCTCCTTTATTTTTTCTCAAGTCTTTGCCTTAGTTGCAACCTAAGCTAAGCTTAAGATTATAATAATAGCTATATATACTAATGTTACCATTCCAGTATCTTTTACTTTATGTGATCATTATTACATGCTCTGTAACATCTCAAGAAAAATTGAAAGTGAAATATAAAGGTTGCAAGTATATTATAAAAGTACCTCTCTTTAAGATTCTGTTACAGGAGAAACTTACTCTCCTTTTCATCTTGTCTAAATTTTCTCTAACTTCAAATATTTGTTCTTGAATTTTCTATCATCTTATCCAAAAAGCAACTTTGCTATATACTTTTCCAGTAAATTACTTTTTATAAAATCTTCTACTTCTAGATTTTGTTTTTTCTATTATACTCTTTCATTCTTATCTTCTTTTCAAATTCTTCTACCAATTCCATCATATTTCCTAAATTCTCCAACCTTTTCCAAGTATCTTCTTTTACTATACATCTCTTTTACCTAACAAAGTTTTTCTCTTATCTCTCTTCTATTTAAAATCTTTTCTACTCCCTCACTTCCTTTATTTCTTCTAGATGAGATGAAATCTTTTTTTGTTTCTTTACCTATTCCTAATATATTTCTTATATTCACTACAAGATATTTTTATTAATATTAATAACTTCAGCTCTGCCACATTTTCTGATATTTTTTTTAAAATTTATAAGATCCTACAAACCTTTCTGTTAATTTTTATCTCTTATCTGCCACAACAACTACTTTGTACTTAACAACAATTTGTCTCCTACTTTGTACTCTACTACTTCCTTTCTACTCACATCTGTATTTATTTTTATTTTTTCTTACAACTTCTTAAGTGCTACCTTTGTCTTCTTATATTATTTCTTTATCTCTTAACAACTTCTCTATCTTTACATACTTCTTTTTCTTTTTAATCTTAAAACTCATTCTCAGCTCAACCATTCCAACCTAGTTTCTTGTCTATGATTAATATACATCTTCAAGTACTACTCCAACTCTTGATTTGTTCTTTCTGTCTGTTTGTCTGTAAGTAGATAGAAAGTTGTTAACTTTTTTTATCTCCAACATCTCATTTAATTTCTTCACAAAATCTGCTATAAACTATGGCCTTCTATCTGAAATCATACTCTAGCAACCTATACAACTTCCATATATTATCACTAAACAATCTTACTAGCCCTTCTGCTAATATTCTCTGTTGTTACTATAAAGTACAACATTTTTGAAAACCTATCTCATATTATGAAATCAAATTATAGCCTCTTGATAAAAAATAATCTTGTAATAAAGTCTACTGATATATTACCATGGGTTTTCTAGTATTTTATTTAGCCTCAATTTTCCTATTAGTATCTCTGTTCTATTTTTCATTCTTTGATACTAATCACACTCTTTTATACATTGCTTTATCTTTTTCATTATTTCTAGACATCAGTAGTTGTTGGTTATAAACTCTATTATTTTCCACTATTCTGTATATCTCACTATTAACATATTATAATATAGTCAAATAGTCTCCAATATTAAACTTTTATTTGGAATATACTTTTTTTCTTCTTTCAATACTAATTTATTCTCAATCTGCCATTTATCATTTCTCAATATCTTTACTCCTGCTTTTTTATTTTCTCCACTACCTTAACTATCTTTTTTCCATCACTTTAACTTCTAACTACTTCTTCAATTATTTTTATTATCTTTCTCTATATCTTCTGTTTAATCTTATCTCTTACTTAAGCCATCAGAATCTAATGAGAAATAAATTATAAATAGCACAGTAATGTTGTAAAAATAATGAATATATATTGTTACAACTTAAAAACCTTAGAGTTGGTCAATAAAAAGAACCTTGTATTAGAGTTAACACAAGAGAACTTAATAGAGTTCTCTGTGCAATGTATCTACCTATATATACTAACTAGTGATAGTCTGTGCTCAACTATTTCTAGTCTGCCCTAAAGACTATGTATTGTTTATATTGTATGACATTATTGTTTTCAAACCTTCTACCATATTCTATGTGTCCCCATGATCATGTGACAATTACTGTGACTGTGTCATCTGATGTGACTGATGTGTGACAGTGTAATCATAACATCACTCTAATCCTAATCCTAGATCTAAGAAGAAATAAAAAAAAGAAAAAGAAAAAAGAAATTAAATAAAAAAACTAGAGCCTAAGCTTCACATGTCTGACATATATGAGCAATCCCTAGAGTTCAGTACTAGGATTTAGTACAAATTAGATCCTAACTACTTGTTATAGATATAACACTTACCTAAGATTTAACATATAAAGAAAACTTTGTCTTATTAATTATTCCTATAGAAATATCCATACACAATTACTTATAATCATTCTCATGATATCTTATTGCCAACAAAGCATGTTATAATATCAATATGAATCATTCCTTGATAGAATTCACTAAAGTAGACATTGTTTTATCAGTTTCTCTTATATTTTTCCTTTATTTTATAAGTTTAGTTTTCTCTTTTACAGACTTAAATAAGAAGTATAGTATAATATTACATATGATGGTGTCCATCACTTCTTTCTCTCTTACAACCATCTTGTATAGTAGCATCCAACAGAAAATTAGCAAATACACTTCCCCTCTTCAATTTTAGTTTACCATCTAATCCACTAATTTATAGAGACATGAATATGGACATAGAGATTGATACTCTGAGAGGTTGGTCCAATATTCCTAGTACTAATGACTCTAGGAAGTTGTTTATACACTCAAGTACTTCATCTGTTCTATATGTAGAAAGGATAGAAGCTCTTAACAACTGCCCTTTGTAGGCTGAACAGGTTGAAGACAATATTTCTCAAGAATCTTTATTGTCCTATGTGTCCTTAAAAGTTGGAGATACTAACAATGCTAACAATGCTACAGCTACTGAGAACACAGCAGAACCTCATGAAACATATATTGATAACTTAGACACAAGTATATATCAACCTTGAGGATTTGAAATATCTTCAATTCTTTATTCAATCAATCAACTGGCTGATCTAAATCTATAGGATGATTCTGCACATTCTATCTCTATTTTTAGTTTAAATAAACATTTGGACACTGACACTAACAATATTGTGACTTCTCTTCATAGAATCATATCATTTATTAAGAATATATTTCTTAATAAGAAAACTAAAAAGAATATCCCACATATTGCAAGTTTTGGCTATGCTGCTTGAGATCTCATTTCATTTATTTATAAATCTGGATAGAATGTGCTAACTGCTAATGAAAATAATAAAACTTTTCATCAGTGCATCTCAGCTCAATTTAAGCCAAATACTACCAAGAAACTAGAAGTCAAGAATAAGGAAACATCCAAACCAACTAAAGAAATCAACATCTCTGGAATTCCTCCTCCTATTTCTCCAAGACTGAGCAAGAAAGTCTTGGAAAAGTCTAAGTTTTACAAAGAAAAGGGTAAAGCAAGTGAAAGTTAGAGTAAAGTACCAAAAGAATGCTCTTATACTCAAGCCTCAAAAAGTACTATCAACAACATCATCAAAATCAAGAACACTTTTCCAAATCTCTCAGCAAAGAAAATTAAAGAGATTCACAAAGTCTTGAATGAGCCTAAGAAGAACAAATTACAACTTAATATAATGATGAAGGGTTCATCTAGAAAATAAGTACTGGTTCCAATGAGTACAAACAACTTGGAAAAGATCATGAAGCTTTCCAATAAACATGTGGCCAACATCAATAGGGTACTTAAGAATATCAAGTCAGACATTATGGCTGCCTTTATTCATGCTGACAACAGAGGTCTTACTATCACTACTAACAAAGTAGCTTTCACTTTAGATCTTAACACAATTAAGAAATATATTAAGAATATGAATGTTGTTGATTTGGATAATGTTAGAGTACTGAGTTTACCTCAGTCAAAATTATACTTAAAGATTTTAGGCATTCTATATCTCATTGAAAATATGAACATTCCTATTTCTGCTGATGTTGTTGAAACAGTTTTAAAATTGACTTACTTCTTTAATGACATCACACTTGTGTCAAAACCTCATGTTATCAAAGTTTCCCCAAAATTAGATATAGCAGTAATATAGATTGATATCTGGAATACCTAAAGCAGCTCCAAAGCTAAAGAGCTAATAAATAGATGCTTTAATGTTGAAAGTTACATTGTGATAATCAGAAATACAAATATGAACCCAAAAGTACCACAATGTAAAAACTACTGGAAGTGGGGTCATACAATGTTCACACATTACATGCATAGTTCCAAATGTATCAAGTGTAACAGTCTACACAAGATAGAACATCATAGGGACTTTGTATAGTGTTGTAAAGTGAATTTCAAGATTAACCTACCAAAACTTGAAACAAAGAAAGACAAGCTATGTCTGCATAGTTTCAAATGCATTGATTGCAAAGGAGAATATCAAGCTGATAATAATGTGTATTCTTTCTGAAGGTACTGATTCAATAAGAAATGACACTTGAAGAAATATCAGAAGCTTTATGAGAACAGAAACAAGTCAATCCACTCATATATAAGCAAGGTAAGTCATGATTTTAAGAAATCTCAAGCTTTTTTTGCAGAATGTTTGAAAGAACAGATTATTCACAGATATTATACTAGAAAACAAAAAAGAGTTTGATATAGTCTTCATTTAAGAACCTTCTTAGTCTTACATTTAAACTATTCTAAGTTTTATATCTAGAGAGGGAGAAAAAATTATAGGTGCTTCTAACTATTTACTATAGGTAACCTTTTTAAGACAGTCAATCCATGATAATGATCACCCAAGAGTAATCATATACATCAATGTTTGACTTAACTTTGTTTTTCACTTAGAAAGAATATTTTAAATTACAAGGATATTAACTTAATTTTATTTTTCAACAACAGTATTATTATTAATGTTTACTTAGATAAGCATCAAATAGCCTTGAAGTATCTGAAGAATATAGAGATTAATATTTGCAATATACTTGTTATGACAAAAGACTTCAATATCAGAGACAAAGACTAGGACCTGTCTTACTCTCACTATTTGGCTTATAACAATATCCTGATGAAAGTTGTTGGTTCTTTCAACCTGAAACTTTCTTTTTTTGTCAATCAAGTTTCTACTCAATATGCTGATAATTCTAATGATACTAACTCAGTTATTGATCTCATATTCCTTTGACCAGATTCAAACAAAATTGACAATCACTTAATCTTACTGAAATCCAGAAGCCCTTCCAACCATGCTTCTTTAATAGTTGATATATTCATTAGTGAGAAGTTTATTTAAGACAAATAACAAACAATCATTTAGAATAGTAAAGAAAAAAAATTTGTTGCTGGACTCACAAATACAATTGGAAATATTAATACTTCAAATATATCAAGTAAAGAAATATTACTAAACATTCCAAAGCATGGTGAAATAAAAAATGTAGGAGTAAACTGAACAAGTACAGATCTTCTAAAATAGTTGAAGACTGGAAGAATTTTAGAAAAGTCATTAAGAAAACTAAACATATATATTTTGATGAGAAGATTCAAGAAATCACATCAAAAAACAAAAAACCTTGAGACCTCATGAACTAGGTCAAGAAGTACAAACTGCCAGCTATAAAAGCCTTACAATACAATAGCCATTCTTGCATCAAACTTAAAGATCTATGACAGACTTTGTATTAAACATTCAACCTGGCACAAAATCATCAAATTAATACAAGTTTATTGGATAAATTTCCTATGAAACCAAGTTTGGAATGGCCACATTTTTTGATAGAGGAATTTAAGAATATCATCAAAAAGTGCAACAATTTGTCCACTCCAGGACTAGATCATGTATTATGAAAACACCTAAAAGTCATTGTGAAGAATAATAGGTGTTTACTCAACTTTGTCAAAATTGCTAATACATGCATTGATCTTGGGTATTAGCCATTGTACTTTAAGACATTCTCTTTGATAATCATTCTCAAGCCTAATAAATTAACTAACAACTTTGCTAAAATATTCCAACCAATTGTTCTCCTTAATACTCTAGGAAAACTTATTGAGAAAATTATCAGTGAAAGACTTTAAAATCAATCTATCACATTGAATTTTGTTCACTCTAATCAATTGAATGGACTGAAACAGTACTCTACTACTGATACAGGTATTTTTCTTATACATCTCATTTGTTCAGAGTAAGCCAAAAGTCTTCAAATAAGCACTTTAGCCTTTGATATTGCTCAATTTTTTCCATCACTTAATTATTAACTTCTTCTATTAATTCTCAACAAAGCCAGTTTTTATTCAAGAATTTCAATTTTCTTTTTTAATTATTTAATAAATAGAAAAACATGATATATATAGAACAATTTTACTTTCCCTCTTTTTAAAGTAGATATAGGTATAAGACAAGGGTCTACCCTTTCTCTCATTCTTTCTATCCTTTATATAGATAATAGACTTTTCATTTCACAGGAAAAAACCTTTGAAAAATCAAATGCTTTACTTTTTTGCAGTTATAACATCATCACTTCCTTCTTTGATCAATTTGGGCTCACAATTAAACATGGAAAATTGGAAGTTTTCTACTTCTCAAGATCGATGAAGAACTTTGACCCTTTTCATTTGGACCTCAGCATATTAGGAGGTCCACTACTATAACCAAAGGATACATGGAAATACCTTAGTTTCATCTTTGATAGGAAATTAACTTTCTAACAACACTTTCAACATTATTCCAACAAAGCTCTTTCAACCATTAAGAGTATGAAATTGTTGGGAAATTTTTCTGGAGATTTGTCTTCCCATCACAAACAACTACTTTATAGAACTTGTATTTTACTTATTGCACTTTATGAATTTCTACTTTAGTTTGTCAAAAACGCTTCACTATCTAACTCTCTTAAAAAACTCCAAAAAATACAATAAAGAACTACTATATGGATCATAAATGTTTTTTATACTTCACTAACTTGGAGAATTGAGACAATTGCTGGCCTTACTCCTATTCATCTACATCTACAGAAAATCAGTGGTTGACATCAACTCAGAACCACATTGCTACCATCAAATCATACAATCAATTTGCTCCTCAAGAAAAAACATTTAAAAAACTTATTGTCATATTGTCTTTCTCTGGAGAAAATAATGACTAAATAACAGCTCAAAATTAAGAGTTTCATTGTAGACACTAACAATCATCTCAATAGATTTTTTCCTTCCTTTGACTCTCTTTATAAAGAACTGTCTTCTGGTTTCAAACTGGTAGATAATTTTCCTAATCACTTTTCTTTCAACTGTAAAGATAAAGAAAGCAAAGAAGCCCATTTTTACAAACTCAACAAAATTGCTCAAAATGCTCTATTGGATTTTAATATAATCATCATTGTCTCTGATGTTAGAATAACATTACTACATCAATATTACATGTTCTGTCAGGTCATAACACAATTGCCAAAACTATTTATTATGCTATCAACATCACTTCAACTGAGACAGAACTGTTCACTATTAGATGTAGAATTAACCAAGCAGTTTAAATTTCTAATACATCATGCATCATAATTGTTATGTATGTCATTCATTCAACAAGACAAATCTTTAATTCATCAACACATCTCTACCAGCTTTGGTCTATTACCATAGCTTAAGATCTCAGAATTTTTTTAAATAAGATTCACATAAATTCCATCAAGTTTTGGAATTTTCTGAGCAAAGATAAATGGGCTCTCTATATAACTGTTGATAAAGAAATCAAGCAGTTCAACCTCACTCTCATTCTTCTATGTAAATTGTCATAGGACTTCAGCATGAATGAAGAATATGACTCAATCATACAAAACTAGCAAATAACTTTTTAAGTATCAGACTTCAAAGAAAACTACTTCCTTGATCTATTAGATGATGAATATCTTCTTTTCAAGCTTACTTATGTAAAAGGTAGATCTTGGCTCAAACTTATCAGTCACTCAAATTTGTTATGTACAAGGGCAACTAGAGCAATCACAAATCACACTCCTATAAGAGAGTATCATCTGAGATTCTTTCCAAGAGAAAATTTCAGCTGTCCATGCAGAACTTATCCAATTGAATCAAGGTGTCATATTCTTCATGAATGTAAAAGATATAACAACTATTGGAATCCAAATAAAGAGTCTTTAAGTCATTTCATAGCATTCCTCAAATATAACCCTAAGGCTTTTTCTGTTGTAGACTCAAAACCTTAGAGTTGGTAATGAGAATAAACCTTATACTGGGTTGATACAAGAGAACTCGGTAAGGAGCTCCTACTCTATATAACCACTATATATACTAGAAGTCCTGGTCTGTGCTACAACATTATATAACCGACCCTAAAGTCCTTGCTCTGTCCTCATGTCCTATTACTCATCCACATGTGTTTTCCATAAGGCTACCATGCTTCCTACATGTGCCCTGATGTCATACCTTTAATCTCCGCTATACATGTGCACACCATGTATACACCATGAGGAACCCATGTCCCTTGACGTCACTCCTAACCCTAACTCCTTCTAGACTCTTCCCGATCCTTCTAGACTCTAAGTCCTTCCAGACTGCTCTAGACTCTACCACATGACTTCCAGGTCACGTGTTCTTCCTCTATTGTAGACTAATAGAATACTACTACAATATCTTTACTCTGTTCTAACCCTAACCCTAAAGTCTGTCCATATCCTTGCGCTATAACATTTTCCTTCCACAAAGGAATTACCTAGTAGTAGTTTTTCTGTTATTTTTAGTATATTCTTCTTTTCTTTTATTATTCTTTTCCTTTTCTTTTTCTTTTTTCTTTTATTTTCTTTGTTATATAAGTAGTTATGTTGTAGCTATCATAGTCTACCATTGTATCTCATGTGATAAATTATTGATTTTTTTAAAAAAAAAATCACACATGATGGTCACAAATGTCACAAATTATAACAGAATCATGATATATTGTCATACATATGTTATATCTATCACAGTTACACAATTATATAACCTGATAGAATATTATGGAATATTTTAAAAGAACCTAGTCATTATTTCAGAGTAAGTTAGTATAATATGCATGGACCAACAAACTAGAGTATATAAAGTAGACTATCTTGTAGTAGAAACTCTATTAAGCTCTCTTGTATTACTCAATATATGAGTTGTTCTTTCTTATAGCTTATCTAGCCTGTTTTTGATTCAATTTTTGGGTTTTTATAAAGTTCTTGTAATCTGTTTATATTTCAAACTGACCTTTGGCTCCTTTTCAGAAATATCTTCATGTTTCTAAATATCTAATTATTACCAACATCTTTTTATTATGAAATTTATGATTTCTCTCTACTTTATTCAACAACTTTAAGATAAAGACCACTAGCCTTCACTTCTCATCCTTATACTTCATCAATAATACTCCACTTGTAGAAAGTTCTGATGCATCTGTCTCTACTCTCATCTTTTTATCCAAATGTTTGTTAGAGAATACTAGCATTAGATAAGCCCAAATCCACTTTATGAAAGCTTAGTTATACTTCTAGACTGGTTATCACCTAGATTAGTCTCTGATAGTCTTGAACTATTAACTGCTCCTACTTATTCTAATCCTTGTTATCTAATCTACTATAATAGTACTATAGTTATTTAGTTAATTATAGTTATAGATATTAATTGATCAATTATATTGACCATATGAGATATAACAGTAGAATTATTATCCAAATATCATCTGGAGTTTCTGGAGACTTATGCATTAGAATTAAAAATAGTGAACTCTATTTATTCTATTTTCCTTTCTTATTTTTATTTTATTTTCCATTTATTTTCTATTCAGAACTTAGGATTAGAGTTTAGCATGATGTCACAGTCACAGTCACATCATCACATGACATAGGAAAAAGACATAAAAGATTCTAGAACAATGATGTTATATAGTATATTTATTATATATTGACCTTATGAATAACATAGTCTTTAGGGTAGATTAGATATAGCTTAGCATAGATTATCAACCTAGTGTATATAAGGTAGACAAATTTGTACTAGGAACTCTATCAAGTTCTCTTATGTAAACCTTACACAAGGTTCTTTTATTAACTTAACTCTGAATCTTTAATTATAATATTAAAACTCAATTTCTTTCTTGAGACTGTCTAATATAGAACCCTCTTTTTCTCTCTCATCATTCTCAACTAAAGGCAACACTGTCTTTAGTCAAGAATAATTGCTAGGATCTAGGCATAAGTATACTAGCTAGATAAGAGAAGTCTAGTTATTCATATTGTATTCAAGCCCACTGGTATTTTGTGAACATATAAACATTTTTGAACATACTAGATAATAGCTCTGTGCTGTTAGTCCACAGATCAAAATAATATACATTTTTAGAGCAATAGTTAGTTGTTTAGATAGTTAGTAGATGGTATGAGGCAGGACAAGAAGAGTGCTTATTAGTATTTACTAAAATAACATCAAGTTTGGAATATGATTCTGAAAGTGAGGCTATCACTGGCTTCTCTTCCTTACTCTTATATACATCTTCTTCCTCTACACCACTACTACCATTATCATCACCCACTTTCATTGATTCATCTCTAGTATACAACATGAATTAACATGGCTTATTAGAACAAATCTTACTTCAGTTAAGACAACAAGATAAGCAGATTGCAGCAATGCAGTCCCAGATAATGGTGCTAGTAGCAGCATAAGAAGGAGAAGACACAGCAGCTCTAAGATTTAATATAAAGTTCAATGCTAAGATAGCTAGGCTACCTACATTTAATGAAGAAGCAAGCAAGATGGTGTTAGAGCAACTAGATAAAGTCTGTGGTATTTCAGCAGAGTTTGTAACTTTAGGAAAATTCTAAGCTATATTATTCAAATAGCTAAGTATACAACTCACTTCCAGGAAAATCCTAAGAGAACAGAATAGAGTTTGCCAGAAGTGACAGCTACTCTAAGTATCCAAGAGTTTATTCTAATCAAGTAGAATATCAGGTGGAATATTCAGTAACTTAGCTATAGAATAACAGTACAAATTAATCAGATATCTCAATAGAATGTCATTGGATAGCAAGGGCTTATTGGTTGATGCTGAGGGAAATGAGTCAATGTTCATAGAAGAGAATATGGAGGTCCATAGTAGTGCTATGAAAATCAAAAGAATCTGACAGTATTGTGGTGGTAGTATAGAGCTTAAGGAATAAAAGGGCCATAGAGTTAACTTAGGCTTCAGTAGTGCTAGAGATTTGATTTTAAGCAAAGTAAGAGGTTCCCTTACAGACCCTAGAGATACTTTGCTAGAGTAGACATCATATAAGAGATAAGAAAGAATAAGAAGAATTAGAATATTAATGAGTATGGTTCTAGATTATTAAGTTAAAAAATGTGCTGAGATCTCTAGAAAAGGTTTCTGTTCTGCTATTAGAGTAACTAAAATAGAGATATAGAGTTTTGTACTTCAATCTCTAGAAAAAATTTAAGTTATATTATTTAAATAAGATATATATAGTGCTTATCTTTAGAAGAGATCTAAGAGAACAGAATGAGGTATTCTGAAAGTAGTAGCTATCCTAAATACTCTAGAGTATATTTCAATCTGATAGAACAATGCTAACATAACCTAGAAATAATAGTGTTCAGATAATTAGAAATTCTCATAAAAGTATTTAGAATATTAGCTAGAAATAGCATGAACTTACCAGATAATTGTTATGAATCAAAGCCCTTAGGGTTGGACAATGAAGTAACCTTGTATAGGGTTTACACAAGAGAACTCGATGGAGAACTCTGTACAGAATAGTCTACCTTTATATACTGGATCCTCATGG
>Ga0157363_1003146_pt1 | contig 14803 bp, 14 predicted proteins | sample AttsexASBM1_FD_111477 | JGI IMG/M metagenome (GOLD analysis project Ga0157363, IMG submission 111477) | Fungus gardens microbial communities from leaf cutter ant in Ribeirão Preto, State of São Paulo, Brazil - Atta sexdens ASBM1 | ecosystem: Host-associated > Fungi > Mycelium > Unclassified ...
CGAAAATTATTATATTCTTATCTTATTATCTTCTTCTGAAAATTATTATATTTATTTTTTTACAGTCGTGTGTATGGAGGATGCAGATCCCGGCCCGTGCAGGGGTTACTTTCAGAGGTGGGCTTTCAACCCGCGGAAATTAATGTGTGTATCCTTCGCGTACGGCGGATGCCGTGGCAACCGGAATAATTTCCTAACGGCGGATGAGTGTGGTAATACCTGTAATGTTGTAAGTGACAACATTTTATCAAAAGTTAACACGTGTGAGCGGGATGGAGATGTCATCTCAATTCTCGTTCTCAGGTGCGAGTTGCTCTTACTGGCCAGGCCTTTAACGAGACCATAAACCGAGATCAAACACCTACCGATTCGTTGATTCCTCTTCCGCCACCTCCTCCCGTGGATTGTGTGGTGACTCGTTGGTCAAATTGGTCGCCGTGTAGTGTCACTTGCGGCGTTGGTCGCGTCACAAGTTACCGTATGATCGAGGTAAGCTAATTGGCTTCAGGCTGTTAGGCGCGTTATTATTAGTATTTGCGGAATTTGCGGAATATGTGGCTCGCTGGAATAACATAAACTATTGTGTCAGTATTATTAACGAAGTATGACGAAGCTTTCGTCCATACATAATATTATTACGAGACCTTTCCTGATAATATCATATTGATTTACGCAATTAGCGAGAGGCTGCAAACGGTGGTCGTCCCTGTCCGAAGAAGCTGCATCGTCGTTATCGTTGCGAGCTGGCGCCGTGCGAATGACAAGTCAACAAGACACTCTTTACTGATATTTAAAATAAGATATGCATATGTAGTAAAATTAAGGAATATACTTAGGCAAAGGATTTGTCAAAAAAAGATAGTTTAATTACATCTGCAAAGAGGTAAATCTCTGTAAATTTTTAATCTTATTGTTAGAACGTACGAGACCTAAATCATATACACGAATGCATAACGTGGATTATTGTGTCCCGTGCGCAATTTGATTATTTCTTATATTTCTCCACTCCCGATGCTTTTCCTATATACCAAAAAGCTTCATGGTAACGAAAAATTAATTTGATTAAAAATGTTTAAGTATCAAAAACCATTTTGGATTATCGTGTGTATTGCGAATGAAATATTTTAATGACTTTACACTTTGCAAAGCGATCCACGTTGAACATTCAACAAATTAACATTAATCGATGCCTTCATAAACTATCAATACATTATGCCAGTTCTCTATTGCCAATATTTATCGCCTTTTAAAGTAATCGCGTTACAATTCCATGATGTATTCTTTTTACAAACTGCTGGATATGAAATAAACGGATTATCAGAATAAATGATATTTTATTAATAGTTATTTGGTTTATATCGCCTGCTAACTCCCATCGAATTTTAATCGATACTACAAAACGTGGAATCGATATAATTGCTTTATATCGGATGGAACATTTGTCTCCAATAACATATCCGTTCAAATTTAATGTATCCGAATCCCGTCGTTTGCAAATTAATATTGCGTTCATCAAATGAGGTGGTTAACCGTAATATTAAATTTGTGGTATTGTATGGTGGAAAAAACAAAGAAGAACCTTTTTGGACAATTTGCTAACGTTTTGATACAAATGGAAAACACGGAAATTAAATTCGGAGCTGGATAATCAGTTTATTCTCACCTCTCGAGTTTTAGCTGCACGTTTTTTAAATGATATATCGTCTCGAGCAACATATGAATTGTTCGTGCGATTAATGTCATATCTGTCATTCTTATGTTCCGACGCATAAATTTCTTACGTAGAAATTCATGTGTCCATAATTCACTACGAATTCTGAATTGCGATCAGCTGTCTTTGGAAGATGTCCAAAGTCGCGTACAACTCCAAGAAGTCTTTTGACGCCATATATAGCGGCTTTCTATTATTTCTCGTATGTTTTCACGCATGAAGTCGCATGTGACGTAGAAACACGAACAAATGGAACTATTTCATGCATCTATAATCGTAAGAAAATTCGATTGGATTCGCAGGACTGTTTTATTCAAATAATTCCGTTTTATTGTAATAATTCTGCGCTTTATCTTGCGCTTATTGAAATCATTGGTTCCACTTGCGTTTTGTTCATTTTTTTTTCTTTCACAACAAACACTCGCTACTTATCACCAATTGGGAAATCTAGCTTCACACAGTTACATTAATAATCTCATATAAATAATACACGTAAGTGGTATAATGACTAAATCACTGTACATCTACCAAGAACGCCAAACCGTCATATTATGTTTTTGAGATTATACATTAGAGGTGTGCAAATAGTTCGAATTAGAATCGAATAGAATTACATTATAATGAATTCGATTTGATTCATTTCCAAAATTGAGAGAATCAAAAGAATAAATTCGAAATTTCGAATTAACAGTAGTTTAATTTCAAATCAATCGCCTATTTTATTTACTTCATTTATGCATGGCTCTTTTATTATGGCTATTTAAATTATACGTGATTTATTTTCGTTTATTTAAAAAATCTGAAAATATTTTATTACTTTTAAATTAGCTTTTAATGTAAATCCGAAAAAATTTGATTTTAATTTGAATTTAAATCAAAAAGATTTGATTCGTTTTCGAATATGTTATTAAAGATTCAATTTGATTCAATTCGATCGTTTTCAAATATGTTATTAAAGATTCAATTTGATTCAATTCTCACAAATACTTGATTTATACATCTCTATTATACACCAGCTTTCTATGCAATTAAACAATAAAATTTTCTTTTATAGTATAATAGGATTTTTCAATCAGTATGTCCCGCTGTAGTATGTCACAAAGAATCTCCAAGAGTGTCATCATGAAAAGATAAAAAAAGATAAATAAATTTAAAAATAAGTAAAAAAGCGAGTGAGATGCAGAGTAAAAAATATTGTAAAAAATTGTGAATATTACTTAAATTATATTGTGTTTACTTTAATCTTTCATTTTAATTAAACTGATATCGTCATTGCTATAAAGTCACTTTTAATACAATAAAATAAAAACTTTGGAACCTTACTTTTTATTTCCGTATATTGTTTTGAAAGTATCTGATAATATATCTAAGCGTCAAAATTTGCATTAATATTGTATGTTTTTTAATGCGCCGCGAATTCAACGAGATTGAAAAATACAATGCAGCATGCAACTTCTTAAATTCATCAAATAACTCTCATTTAAAATTTACCTTTGCTTAAATCGCTTAATTATTTCGCTTAATTAATTCGCTCAGATCCTGTTGACCCTATTTCATTTAAAGAAATATTACTTCAGCGGTTTGACCCGCTTGGTAAATATATAGTGCTTCTCTCAATAATGATTATATATCTCTCTCTTATGCTGTTATCGAGATCACGAGAAGATCGATATCGAATAGAGGGACGAAGCGAGCGAGCAATTGGACAGTGCCCTCAGGGGCGACTTGCTCCTCAGGAACTTACCTGTGGTGCTGATCGCGCGGTTCGTTTGACATTAATGATAGTAATAATTGTTATTAACGTACATACACGTAATATCTAGGAAATAGTACGTAATATCTAGGATTCTCGTTCCTTTAGGCCACTACTCGACTATGTACTACCGGCGGGTTCTTTGGTCGTGCCACTTGTACCTGCTCTTCTGTGCCTCGCGAGAATCGATTCGATCGCTCGCCGATTTGACCTGGCGTAACGAAAGATTTAACCATTCAATAATCCAAATATAGAAGAGATACGCGTTGGATCGTTGGAGTCGTCGAAAAGACGACTCGTTAATAGTTACGTGCTTGTAAATAACGAGCGATTGATTCTTGAAAATTTTGCAGAAATTTGAGATTTTAAAGATCCAGCCGCTTCTCTTTTGACGCAATCTATTGTGCATATCTTACGGAAAAAAGTTATTGTATAATTGATTCTTTCAATACCGCGCGTTTGTGGCCATTCTAAATACTATCATAGAATAAAAAATAATAGAAATCGTCCATTGGCAATGACTGATTATCGATTAATTCGTGTGACTAGAGTGAGAGATAAGTATATGGAAAAAAATTAGAAGTATTGAAGAAATGATCACTTGAAAGGAGCTAAGAGGCTACGAGATTCGCTCTTCAGTAGACCAGCTCTCTGAAGATACGATAGATTCAACATCTGTTTCAGGTAACGCAATTTGTCGCGTTCCTCGACAGTTAACTTATAAGATAATATAATCATGTTTTTTCCACCCTTCTGTTACGAGATCTGACTAGTGTTGACTAGACTATTTGCCGCCGACTCATACATGCCACTTCCGTTCTGGCAGTAGTAGTAATAGTAATAATTCTCAGTACAATCTACCGTCGATCGTTGCTCAAAGATTACCGCGAGAAAGTACTGTGATCAATCATATATGATATTCCATCCCAATTAATTTAAAAAATAATTTTGTAGTAATATAAACGGCATAAAATACGATCTATACAACTGTTGCTCGAGAAAATTTAAATTGAAAAAAATTAAAAATATAAATTTACTACAATACTCATAGAAACTTTTCTTCATATATAAAATTAAGAATATAAAAATAAATATATATAAAATATAAGTAATAAATATGACGTACCAATAATCTTGAAGTGAAATTTTGAGCCGTTATTTCATTCATCAAGGAAGTATTCGTAAAAGGATTGGATAGTGAAGGATAGAGGATGAGATCCTAATGAAAGATAGGATTTCTTCGAGATTTCCGATCGACGTCGCTCTTACGTTTAATCGGCATGGCGCGTCGCGTCGCGAGAAAGGCATCATTGTGCGTCTGGCGACGTTGAGACGGTCGTGCTGCATGCGTGCGTGCGTGCATGCATACACGATCGTCGTCAACATCGTTCTAGCCTCATGGCCGTTGTAAACGAAGCTCGTAGCTGAGTTCCGATTGATGCTTCCTATGTCAGCTGGTCGGCCGCCGCCCGTTGGCGACATATCCGTTTCCTCAGAGCCAGCCGGCGGACACGTCATGGCCGGAAATCGGCTCGATGCCGGGAAGACGTTGCAGCTGTGTCGCCGATCCGTTTCGTTTTGCCGTGATCGACGTCGAGCCACTCGCTACTACGCTTTCTTCGGTGGTCGATGGTGTCAGTGGAACGATAACACCTACAAAAGAAACAAGGATGGCCACGTTATACATATATAAATGCCTTTCTTGTTTCTAAATATTACACTTAAAAAACGTTTATTAATATTATATAAATTAAAAGTTTTATGTGAAATTTTTATATGCAAAAAATAAATGTAAATTAACTTTTAACTCCGTTCACATCTCCTTTTATTTTATAAATTTTTCGTGCAATTTTGAAAGCTTGGCCTATAAGATAATTTGATGTTTTATTCGATTCTAAGATTAAAAAGATTCAAAATGTCAAATTTAATATGGTAAATATAATTTCTAAAAAATTATCTGATGATCATATAAAATATACGATTTTAGAAAATTTTTATTGCAAAATAATAAGTTTCTGATTTCAAAATAAGGTTTTCATTCAGTTTTTTTGTTAAAAGATTCCCGTCCTTAAAGAATTAAATTTATAATTAATAAGAAACTGTACATTTCCACAAGTTTAAATAATCATTTTTGATGTACCTACATATATCTTGTTACTCTAATTTATAATATGTTCTAGTTATAAGCTCAAATAATTACTCGAAGCAAGTGATGAACAGATAATGCATGATAGTTATATGCACGATAATGTACGTTATAATTAGTTCATCCTACTATATGCTTTCGTGAAACAACATCCTATGCAATAATATCAGTTCACCTTGTTGCGCGTTAATGTGCTCGCTGATGGTGATTTCGACGACGTCGAGACTGGGTTGCTGACTCTGCGTAACATCGTGCCGTCGAGACGTCGTTATTGACAAATGCGGCGTTAATTCAGGACCTCGAGTGGGCACGCTGCTGGCGCGTTGCAACTGCTTCTTCGAGGAGATCCTGGCCGCCAGGACGGTGGCGACCGAAGATGTCGTACTCGAGTCTGCGGGATTCGTGTTGGTGCTGCTAGTCATCGCGGGCGTAGATGACCTCGAGGCGGAGAACTTCTTGCGCTTCTTCCTCAGGGCGGCCAAAGCTGGGCCCAGGCCATGAGTAAACATGTGATGTGCCTCTTGATGTTGTGCTTGATGATGTGCGTGATGAGAATGAGAATGATGGGGATGCTGAGAGCTTTGTACATCGTGACTAGCACCCTCCAATGAGGACTTTGAGTCCGAGGAGCCTTCGGATCGTGAGCCGCCATCCTCGGACGCCGGGGAATATACCGAGTCCTCGGAACGAGATCTACCTGAGAAGAAAAAATAACGTTTATTTATTTATAAAAGTTTTCATTATTATTCCGTTTAAATAAGAGATTTATATGGAAGAGAGAATCATAAATGATGATATTATTAGAATATCTAATTATTGAATATTCAGATTAAATGCCTGTAAATTATTGTGTTAAGATTTTTACGCTTGTTATGTAATTTAAATACACATTATGTATTATATTTGACTCTCGTTTATTACCGGTTATTATTATATTGAAATCTTACATATTTACAAGGCTCAGTTGTACGTTATGTCACATCGAATTAAACACTCGCGACTGTTTCTCTTTCTCAGTTGTTCGAAAGTCACTTATTGCGTAAATGTTCTTTTATCAGTCTTTTTGGAATAAATCGTAAAAGCTCATCTCTATTTTTATTCTCTATAAGATCTTTCCACAATCTCTCACGCTTTTAATCTAATTTCAACGTCATCAATTAAATCGTAAATTCTTTACAATTCTGTCTCGAATTTATGAAATATTAGGAAGATAGAAGAAAAATATACTGGTAATATATTTTAATTTAATAACACGGAATTGTTTATTTTATTTTCTTTTTTTTTATTCATTAATATTTAATATTAAAAATATTAAAAATATTTTTAAAACTTAAAACTTAAAACTTAAAACTTTTCAAAAACTTTATAGAAATGCAATTTAAAATCATATTTCATCTGTTTATAAATAAAGAACGTACTAACATCTATTTTATATTCTCACATTTATTCAACGAATACTATAATAGATATTGAAATAATTGGAGAATCAGTAATATTAAACAAAATATTAATCAGTAATATTAAATAAAATATAAATTATAAAATAAATTAAAGAAAACTTCAATTTACCGATTAGTCTGGAGACCCTTCCAGCTTTCGCAGCTTCGATCAAAGTGCCCCAACGCTTCTTCCGAGAGCTACTTCTGATGCTGTGGCTTTGTCGCGACCCTGTAGCTAGTCCGGGCACGCTATTAGTGCTGGTATGATGTGGGCTCTTCTTCGGAGTTGTGCCCGGTCCAAATATGCCACTCAGAGTTGAGCCAAATAAGTCATGAGAATTCTCATGCTGCGCTTGCTGAAGGGACGCGATGAATTCAGCTACAGGCGGTAGGGTGCTGCTTCCGCCCGGCTGTGGCCCAATGTTGAAACCCTTCATTAAGCGCCGCTCCTTCTGACGGTTTTTCTTGCCTCCCGCACCTACGGACAGCTCTTTAAGGCTACCGTCTAGGAGACAAACAGAAAATCGGCGAGCAGCCTCAAGCAATCTACTAAAAAAAAAAAACTCAAAAACTTAAATGGTTAAGGAAAAACAAGAGAAATCTAGAGTCACGTATAATAATCATAGCTTAACTAACCTTTAAATAAATTATATATTAAATTATATAAAACGCTTTGTATGTATATGACATTAGTTTACAAATGAATAATTTTTAGTGCAAGACAAGGAACTTTTTTTAATACACTTTAGGATGCTGAATTTGACTTTATTGCCAGAAAAATTTTATCAAATTGAATTTTTAAGATATAGCATTTTTAAGATATAGCATTCTTTTTTGAATAATTTGGATGCAACAAATGATGAGCAAGATAAACATTTTTAACAGAATTTGATGATAATTAAGAAACGTTATCAGATTATTAAGACAAAAATATGCTAAGTGATTTCTGTTGGACTTTAATACGTGAAAGTTATGTAAAAAGTCATATAAAAATTAAACTCAATATTTCTAAGTTGTAATTTCAATAAAACTTTACTGTAATTGAAAAAAAAAAATGTTTCTTCTACAACTCAAAAATTTGATGAAAATATTTCGATGATAGATGTAGGCTCATTATCAAAAATTAGAAAATAATCTTCATATGCTCTTGCACAAATCTTGTAAACTGTAATGTGTGATGTTATGTTAATTGTTTAACATATAACAAATACAATAAATATGGAAATAATATCGAAAATATTAATTAATCTTTTCTTTATTTTTTTTATATTAACAAATAAAAATGAATAAAATAACTTTTATGTTATGCTTTTTAAACTCTTCTGAAATTCTCTATCGGCTGCAAAAGTTTTTCCCTTTTAAAATATAATGTATGCAAAAATAAAAATTAAAAAAGTCAGAATAAAAATGAATTTAGTTTTAATATACAAAATTAAAATTAACGATTATAGCTATTGATTCAGCACATAGAAAAAAAAATTAATAAATTAAATTAGTACAATAACATTTATTTATGCAAAATTTGTGCGGATATATCTCTCTCACGAGTAAAAATTATTCTACGTATTTTCTCATTAAGGCGAATTGGAGATTTAAGCCGACGTGATACTTACAGTCATCGGGTAAATTCTTAATTAGAGTAATTAGCCTCGAAAGTTCGGATGATTAATGGCGCTTTCTTTAGCTTCAAATTACAAGAGATTACTTTTGCTCAATGACTAATGCGAGCGTTACTGCGAATAAAATAATGATTGGTATTCCCAAGCAGAATTGCGGAGTTAAATTTGAAATTTCGACGCTCCACGTGATGTGATTAACAATTTGTGGATTATCAACAATTGCGCCGTCGTTCGTATAATTCTCGTTCGTTAACTCGGAAACACACACTCCGTTCGTCGGTGAATATACTTTTTATTTAGTATCAAAATAATGTTTAATTGCACACCTTCGAGAGACGAGGGATTAATAATTTCATTCCGCTCGCATATTTTACGAATATTCATTTTCATATTCAATAAATTCTACAACAATATTGTTCTGAGTAAACGAGAATCCGTTCCTTTCAAAGAAATTGAACACCCGCGATCAATATCCGCTATACACACTACACACTTGATTCTTATGGTAGCAAACACTGTGCAACTGAATCAATGCTTTCTCATGCGGGATATATGCAAGGCAATTTATTTTCTTCTCACTTTTCGTTTCGACTTACCAGTACCGCTGCTCGCTGCAGTGGAGGTGTTCATGCCGGAATTCTTCAGTATCTCGATGAGCTCGCAACGAAACGCACTGATGTCTTGTTTGATCTCGTTTACGTCATCCTCTGTGACACCTTCACCCTCCGCTTTGCGTTGCTCCACCGTGACATATCGCCTCACCAAATTTCTCATGATACTCTGATATCTAAAGTCCCGCTCGGAAGCTTGTTTGACCTTTCGCTAAGATAAAAACCAGAAATCGAGACCCTTCAACTTCCAAAGTTTTCGTTACAAAGTGCATGTTACGCTTTATATAGTATGCCCCAGATTTGTCGAGCCATTACGGATCACGGATTCTTTGATGTACTAGATTTTCTCTTAGCGAAAATGTCGAACGTTGCTACGATATATTTTCTATCATGCATCTAAAAATAACTAATTATCTGAAAGTATATCTATAAAATATTATACTAAATTGTAACGATTATACTAAATTATAAATAAAACTTCTTTAAATAATAAACCTAAATAACACATAAGATTTACTATATTTAAGAAGATTTTTATCTTTAATCGTGTAATAGCTTAATATTAAAAGTTTTCTTGTTATTGAGAATTGTTTCTAAGCTTCAAGGAATCTGTATAAGATGAAAACTTCGTAAAGAAAAACTTTGTGTACTTATATCTATGCCATATGATCTGTAAATATGTATGTACGATAAGTGAATCGTTGCAACTTATAATGACAAAAACTTCCTTGAATTTAATATCCCTTGCAAATTCCAAAAAAAAAGATGTGCGAATTTCTCTTCTGACACTTGAATTTCCGCTCTAAATATTCTACATAAGAACTTAAAATCCAAAACGAAGTCAGAGTGCCCCGAAGAAATTCGTAAAAAGCATCTCTCATAACAGAATACATATTTCAATATCCTCCAGCGTTCACGAATCCCCCGCGATACGCTAGCATTGACATCTTATTCTGTAGCTCGCTTTGCATTGGGCAAGCGATAAAAATTCAGATTCGAAAATTGAAGGTGGCTCGACTCTCCGGGGAATTTTCTTACAAAGTGACGACGTCGTAGATGCTATTCTAGTTTTGCAAAAATCTGAGAACTGTCGTTCCTACCCTGATTGTTCGCATGTGCTCCTTTTTGGCTGCTCTGCTGTGTCCACAGAGCTTCCGATATATCCATTGTGCGACGTACCAGACGCTTTTCGGGGTCGGTATGATGTTAAACGGTGGAGGAACGGTACCGCCTTCCTCAAAATAGCTGATCCAGAGCTTGCTTCTCGCGAACTTCCACTCGACGTCAGCGCGTTCCTAATTACGAGCAGCGAATCACTCCGTTAATTAGTCTCGGCTAATTATAGATGCGAAAAGTACACAGCAAAGTACGATTTATCGAGATTTATCGAGTATTTTCGACGTTGTTTTAGTGTTTCAAGAATCTCGCGCTCGTTTTCGCTAATTTTCACAAAGAATAAATGTTGCCTTTATAATATTATTAATTCATTTAAATGCAACATTTAACGTAAATAAAGTTTAGGGATTTATTTTCTCATTTTCTTCATTTCTCTTGAGTTTTTAGTGAATTAAACCTTATATATACAATAACGTTTATAAATAAATTTCGCGGAAGAATGCTGCACTTACCGAGATTAGTTGATAGGAATGATTCATCATAGCAATCAGAAGATTCAGAAGGACGACGATGTTAATAACTGAGTAAGTACCAAACATTAACATGCCCCAGAATCTGGTGAATACCTTGATGCCATCTAGTTCAAAGCTGTCGAGATCCACCAGGCCAAAAACCGCCCAGAAGAGCGTTTGTATTGTCTCAAACAGACTAGCCAAAATTCATATTATATATTATCCGAAACAGCAAAAATAAGCACATCAGAATTTAACTTAAAATAATAGAGAAACTCTCTATATAATTATAAAATATTTATATCATAACTGTACAATTTGAATTCTAAATATATCAGGTAATGCTTCTTTTCTTTTCTTTTCTATTAAAGATTTAATAAAATTCTTATGTAAGCCTCCTCGATTGTTAGTCCGTAAAAATATATACTTATAAGCAATAAAATACAATTCGTACATAAGTAATTATGTACATAAGTAATTATGTAGAATATACTTACTAAATGAAAATTAAAAGTAAACTTGTAGACATTTTGACTTCGGATAATTCAATTTGTACTCAACTTCACTAATTATCATACTAAAGAGGATTCAAATCTAAAGTCGAAATGTCTGCAAGTTTACAGTTTATTTTTAACTTCGTTTAGTAAGCACATCCTAATTGCTTACAAATTTAATCATTTTTTTATAAATATATAATTTATGCACTAACAACCGCGAAGCCGTCTCAAATAAACATTTTACTACATTAAATAAATTCTTTTTAGTTTTATATTTTTTAAAAAGCAAATATTCAATGAAAGAAGTTATTGCGTACTTTGCGAATCTACGCCAAACAGTGCATGCGTTAGGGTCAGCATTGATTGCGCTAACATTAGTCGCATATGACATTGCTGAGGGACACTGTTTTTTCTCCATGTCGGCATAATACCAGAGAAGTTGATTGAGACCTATAATAAATGTTTCCTTTTACATTAATTTTCATCTTGCTGCAATACATCTTATTGTGATTTTTATTTCATTTACCGCACGAGAAAGCGAAGAGGACCAACACGTAGAGGAAAAAGAATTTCATAATGTCCATGACCATCCTCGATAAGGAAACTTGCAGCGGACCAAGATGAGGATTCACGGAGAATATGTAGACTAGCTTTAGCGAACTGTAATGCGATATTATTTGCTGTTTTTAATCTGGATAATACAAAGTGTTTATAATTCCCTACATTACATTAACTTTACCGACTCAGCTTTTTAAACGTTATATCGTATTAATTCTCCAATGCAATCAAAGATTCATTTGCATTTAAAGTGCGATGCACTGATCATTCGCATTCAAAGCACGTTTTAAACGCGTTTGCATACATTTTAAAGCTACTAGATTGTAATTGAGAGATATCATGATACATAATTCGTTTTATTGTTTTGCAATAGAGAGAATGAAAAGATTTAATGATATTTATAAGATATACGGAAGGAGATTAATGTTCCTAGCTTATAGCTTATCGCAATCACATCCTGTCCTGAGCTTCCTGTACATCGACAAGATGCACAATCGCAATTTATTACCTGAAGATGTTAGCGGCGGAGAAGAGGCCCTCAGAGATGAGCATCGGGTCCCAAGTGTCCCACTGCTCACGCTGGAGTTCGATCACCGAACCCGGCACCTGATCCTTATTCTCCTTTAGCACTCTGTAGTAAGCTACGACTCTGAGCGCCACTGTGGCTACGTATAGCGAATTCGTTACGAAGTCGATCACGTTCCACATATCGTTCACGTATTCCTCCAGGCCCACATCCCACAATTGTTTCACCTCCGACCAGATCAATCCCGACACCCAGGCCAATATAAACCTGCGATTTCGACCATCTGGTTTTGATCTTATTTCTGAACGAAAGAGACGTGCGACATATCAAATCGGTGGCCTGCTTGCATAATTTATGCATCAATGAATTCCGCGCCTCGTAAATCGATTGATGTCACCAGAAATTTATTCGAAGAAATTAGCATCTTTTCAGTAGTATCTTTTGATCATTCTTTTTTCTTTTCATTCTTTTTCTTACATTCACAGATTTTGCTGAAATTTTTAAAAATTTTGCTAGATACAAAAAATAATTTCGTTTGCATAAATATAATTATATAGGACGCTCAAACTGATTGTTACAGAACATTAAAACTTTTTCCAGCATTGTCATCAACGTTTAACCTGGGAATATACGATCTGTCTAAAAAGTTTCGAATTGGATTCAGAAACCGAGAAATAAAAAGATATAAATTTTATTAATAAAAACTTTCAACAAAGTCTCCTTTCCTCAATCTCAATGCATGAATGCATTGTTGAGAACGTTTTTCAATTGTTGGAAACCCTTTTATAGCCTTTTTCGAAATAATCTTTAATGCACTCGTCACATCGAAGGCTATTTCGAAATAAATTCGTCTGGAGATTTAAAATGTCACCAAAACACGTTGCTTTCATTTACATTTTCTTCAAAAGTCAAAATCATCTGCGTCAAAAAAGTGACCAACATCGTCTTGATTTTGAATTTTGTTGCTCTCACTTTCAGTTTTGCTTTCCTTGAGACCAACCGTAGATTTAAATTTTTAAATAAAATATCAAATTTGCTAACAGCTCGCTATTTCATTACGAAAATTTTTAAAAGAGAAAAATTTACCGAAATCCACATTCGCCAGTCCTCGAAACATATACTGCTTATATCATGAAAAAAATCGTACTAAGTGGTACTAGTTGATAGTAAAAGACGTAATTGTTGGAAAAATGACGTTTATACGTTCAGAAAAAAATCTCGGAGCTTGTTAGATAAACCTGGGATATTTTTATATTCCAACAGCGAAAACATGTGAATTGTCGTAAAATATTATTTAAAATGTTTTTCTTTTTTAATAACTATTTTTTACAAATTTTTAAATATACATTTTTATCATAAAAAATTTTTTTAATGTTAATTACATCCTTATTTTTTGAAATATTGTCATAATGTTGTTAGGTTATGGTTAGCTATTTAATGCTTATTCTGTTTAATATTTGTTTGGTTTCCATTTACCTTTTTCAAAAAAACCGTGATTAAATTCGTATTCATATTTTTGAATACTAATAAATCGGAAACAGTCAATTATATATAATATATTGTTAATAATAGTGATTTTAGTGAATAATAGAATAATAGTACATAATAGTGAATAATAGTTAATAGTGAATTAAGATATAAAATCCCAATCATTGTAGTATAAAACGATCGTTCTGAGTAATCGTTTATATAAAAAATATCAGATTACTCCCAGACTACCCCCACTTATCAAGCGTTCTACATTTGTTATGATGATTCAACAAAATTATTTTTAGATTCGTATCTAGCTAAATTTTTAAATATATCAAAAAAAGCCATTTTTTCTGCTCTTTTATTATCATAATCATTTGCGGTTTAACTTATTGATATTTATTTTCGCGAAAATAGAATCTCAGCAATATCTTGTTAATGCGTCAAACATAAATTTTGTGATATGACAGGTCTTGTTCATCTTATTTCGATCTCGTCATTATAAAAGAAAAAAAGGAGTCTTCGCGATTGTACACGCGTTTCTGGGGTTTATCTCGTTTACCACCGACTTATTATGTATAATGCTTCTATACATTTTATATTGCGTCTTTCGCACGAGCGGAGAGTAGCTCCGTAGCTTAGCTACTAGCTTTGTAGTAAACCGATAGATATTACATGAATTTTACCCAACTTTTCCTGCTTTACTTTTCTCTTCCTCTCTCTCTCTCTCTCTCTCTCTCTCTCTCTCTCTCTCTCTCTCTCTCTCTCTCTCTATTCTATTTTTTTTTTTTTTCTCTTTTACTTTTTTCTCTATAATTTTTTTATTTCTCTTGTGTATAAAACTC
>Ga0157363_1003147_pt1 | contig 14801 bp, 13 predicted proteins | sample AttsexASBM1_FD_111477 | JGI IMG/M metagenome (GOLD analysis project Ga0157363, IMG submission 111477) | Fungus gardens microbial communities from leaf cutter ant in Ribeirão Preto, State of São Paulo, Brazil - Atta sexdens ASBM1 | ecosystem: Host-associated > Fungi > Mycelium > Unclassified ...
ATTGGCGCGCTCCCGTTGCAGGCGTTTCAGCAGTTCCAGTTCGGCCTGGAAATCGACGTAGTGCGGCAGCTTGAGGTGCGAGACAAAGCCGGCGGCCTCAACGTTATCCGCGTGGGCCAGCACGAACTCTTCGTCCTGTGCCGGGCCTGCAATATGCTCGCCGTAGTCCGGCGCCTGGAGCGCACGGTCAACCAGCGCCATCGCCATCGCCTTGCGCTCGCTCAGGCCATACACCAGCCCGTAGCCGCGGGTAAAATGCGGATCTTCATTCTCTGGCGCGACAAAACCGTTGACCATTTCGCACTCGGTCATCAGCAGTTCGCCGATGTTCACCGCAAAACCCAGCTCTTCCGGCACAATTTCGACATCGAGATAACCGCTGCGGATCTCTGCCGCGAACGGGTGGTTGCGCCCGTAGCCGCGCTGCGTGGAGTAGGCCAGCGCCAGCAGATACCCTTCATCGCCGCGCATCAGCTGTTGCAGGCGGGACGAGCGCGAACAGGGATAGACCGGCGGCGTGCGAGTGATGTCATCCGGTGTGCTGCCGGTGTCTTCTTCCGCCTTCGCCAGCCCCTGGTTTGCCAGCAGGCTAAAGACGTGCGGGGAGGCGTCTTGTTCAGCGTCAGAGACGCTGAGCTGCGGTGTTTCACCGTTCGCCAGTAGAGTGAAGTCCAGCAGGCGATGGGTGTAGTCGTAGGTCGGACCAAGCAGCTGGCCGCCAGGAATATCTTTGTACACCGCAGAAATACGGCGCTCTAAACGCATTTCCGCCGTTTTCACCGGCTCGCTTACCACCAGCTTCGCAAGCGTAGTGCGGTAAGCGCGCAGCAGGAAAATGGCTTCCACGTTATCGCCGCTGGCCTGTTTCAGCGCCAGCGCCGCCAGCTCGCGGTCTGCGATGCCGCCTTCGGTCATCACGCGGTCGACGGCCAGGTTTAACTGCTGTTCAATCTGGGCGACGCTCAGCTCGGGTAAGGCGTCATCCCCCCGGCGTCTGTGCTCCTGCAAGGCATGGGCGGCGGCGATCGCCTTCTCGCCCCCTTTGACGGCAACGTACATCAGCACACCTCCACGTGAGTGGTTCTCGGGATCGCCAGCAGGCGCTCGCCGCAGGTCAGGATCAGGTCGATACCGAGCGGGAACGGATGCGGGCGCTCGGTCAGCTCATGAATGATGCACTCCGGCAGCTGGGGGGCGACCATCCGCTCGTCGGCGATCCCTGCCCCCGTCAGGCGTAGCATGCGGCCACCGCTCAGGCTGGAGACCTGCAAAATCAGCGTAGCGCTGGTTTCCGGTGCGACGGCGCTGCCTTCGCTCAGGGCATTAAGTTGTTCATGGCTGATTTGCTCGTCGGCCACGGCGAAGACCGCCTGCTGGGGCTGCTCGACCAGCGGCGCGTTGGTGTGAAAGCGCAGGTTCTGGCTGGCGATATCGTTCAGCAATGCCCCTGATAGCCATACCGGGGTGTCGTTGTCCGCCAGCGTCAGCAGCACGCTGGTAGAGGCGAGGTTCAGCGGCAGCCAGCCCTGGGAGAGCTGGTGCAGCGAGACAATGACGCCCGGCTCGCTCATGGCTTTCAGCAGTCGACGGAAACTCTGTTGGGCATCCTGGACGGCCAGGGTAAAAGCAGGTTGAAGCGTCATGCGTTGTCTCCGCGAACGAGCGTAAAGAAGTCGACCCGGCTGGTATTTACTTCGGCCTGACGCGCGGCAAGGCGTGCGGCGCGGTCAGCTTCCAGCGGGGCAATAAGGGTTTCCATTAACGTCTGAAAATGCGGCTGTTCCTGTAAAAGCGCGTCGATCGCTGCGCAGCGCTCGGCGTGCGTTTTGTCGCGGCCAAGTACGTAGCCGTAGCCCAGCGTGCCGCTTTTCAGGCGGATCACCGCGCGGGTGAGGGTGGCATCGCCGGCGAAGAAGCGCTCGCCGGTGCCGCCCATGCGTGCCTGGATCTGCACCAGGCCGATCTCCGGCGCGCGGATCGTGTCGTAATCCGGCGTCAGGCCGAGCGCGTTCATGCGGGCAGCCAGCGCAGCAGGCTGGCTGTGGGCCAGCACGCGCATCCAGCGCTGACGAGTGGAGGTGTCGAAGTGCATTCAGTGCTCCATGGTAAATTCAATCATGTCGGCGCGGGTCAGGCTGACGGAGTATTCCGTTGCGTTGACGTCGCCGTCACGGTGGTTGAGGGTGCGCACGCAGAGCAGCGGGGCCATGTTGGGGATCTCCAGCACCTTGCTCTCTTTCGCCTGCGCGCGGCGGGCGCTGATGCGCGTCTGGGTGCGTTTGAGCACGATACCCGTCGCGTCCTGAAGAAAATCATGCAGGGAACCGCTGGCGAAATGTTGCAGAACGGGCCAGAGGGTGAGGTCCGCGAAGTAGTGGTCGATCTGACAGACCGCCACGCCGTTCACCCGGCGCAACGTGCGCAGGTGAACGACGTTGTCGCCCTCCTGAATCCCCAGCGCGTCCGCCACGTGGCGGGAGGCCGGGCGCAGGACAGACAGCAGCTTTTCGCTGGTGGGGTGGCTGCCCTGATCGAGAAGGTTCTGGCTAAAACGCGCCTGGGCATTAAGCGGGTAGTCAAACGGACGCATCAGCACCAGCACGCCGACGCCCTGACGACGCTGGACCCAGCCGCGCTCCACCAGTTGATCGATGGCACGACGCAGGGTGTGACGATTCACTTCGTAGCGGTCGGCAAGCTGCTGCTCGGCAGGCAGGTAGTCTCCGCAGCGATAGTGCGTGCGCAGCTCCACTTCGAGCTTTGCCGCAATCTCTTGCCAGCGGGTGGGGTAACTGGTCGGATGTCTGGATAAGTGCATACCAATCAAAGCCTCGCTTCTCAGATGAAGTGCTTACGCAAACGTTGAGAGAGGAAATCCAGCAGGCTGACGGTGACGATGATGAGCACCATCAGGGCGCAGGTTTGCTGGAACTGGAAACCACGAATCGCTTCCCACAGGGTGACGCCAATGCCGCCTGCGCCCACCATGCCGACCACGGTGGCGGAGCGAACGTTGGACTCGAAGCGGTACAGGGAATAGGAGATGAGCAACGGCATCACCTGCGGCAGGACGCCGTACAGGATCTCTTCGATTTTGTTCGCTCCGGTTGCCCGGATGCCTTCCACCGGGCCGGGCTCGATGGCTTCAACCGCTTCGGAGAGCAGCTTGGAGAGCACGCCGGTGGTGTGGATGAACAGCGCCATCACGCCCGCGAACGGACCCAGGCCGACGGCGACCACGAATAGCATCGCAAAGACCATTTCGTTGATGGCGCGACAGGCGTCCATCAGGCGGCGCATCGGCTGGTAAACCCACCATGGCACGATGTTTTCGGCGCTCATCAGGCCAAACGGAATGGAGAGGATCACGGCGAGGGCGGTGCCCCAGACGGCAATTTGCAGGGTGATCGCCATTTCACCGAGGTAGTCCTGCCACTGGCTGAAGTCCGGTGGGAAGAAGTCGGCGGCGAAGGTCGCCATGTTGCCTGAGTCCCTGAAGAGCAGCAGCGGATCCATCTCCGCGCCCTTCCAGGAGATAACGAGCACCGCCAGCAGAATAGCCCAGCTTATGAGCGAGAACCAGCTGCGTTTTGGCGGCGGGAGGGTGATGGTTTGCATGTTGGCTCCTTTGGGTTTAGTCCCCTCTCCCTTGAGGGAGAGGGAGAAAGGCGTTACTGCACCGCTTTATTCACGCTGGTCATGGCGCCGAGCGCGGCGGTCAGGCGGTCAAGATCGTCCAGCTGCGCCTGAATTTCCGACACTTTGCTGGTCTTCTCTTCGTCCTTCAGGCCTTTGTTGTCCTTCACGCCCTGCATCTGCTTGAACAGCGCCAGCTGGCGAATCGGCACCAGCTGCAAATCGCTGGACGCGCGGAACGGTGCCCAGCCCAGACGTGCCAGAACCGCTTTCTCTTCCGGCGTTTTGCCGTAGTTCATAAAGAAGTCGTAGACCTTGTCCTTGGTGTTCTCGGAGAGGTTTTTGCGCCACACGATCGGGTCGCCCGGGATCAGCGGTGATTTCCAGATAACCTTGATTTCCTTCAGCTTTTCCGGCGCGGAGGTCTTCAGCTTGTCGAGGTTTTCAGTGTTGTTGGTAGCAACGTCAACCTGCTTATTCGCCACGGCCAGGGCATTGGTTTCGTGGCTGGCGTTAACCGTGCGCTTAAAGTCGCTGGCGGAGACGTTGTTTTTCGCGAAGACGTAGTAGCCAGGGACGAGGAAGCCGGAGGTAGAGTTCGGGTCGCCGTTACCAAAGGTCAGCTCTTTGCGTTTGGCGAGCATGTCGTTGAGGTTGTTGATCGGGCTGTCTTTGTTAACGATCAGCACGCTCCAGTAGCCCGGAGAGCCGTCTGCCGCAACGGTCTGGGCGAACACCTGGCCGTTCGCGCGATCTACCGCTTCCATAGCAGAGAGGTTGCCATACCAGGCGATGTCGACTTTGTTGAAGCGCATTCCCTGAATGATGCCCGCGTAATCCGGGGCGAAGAACGCGTTCACTTTGATCCCCAGTTTGGTTTCCATATCTTTCAGGAACGGTTCCCACTGGGGTTTCAGATTCTGCTGTGATTCTGTCGAAATGATGCCAAAGTTCAGTGCTTTTTCCTGCTCCTCGGCGTGGGCCGGGCTTAACAGGGTGCTGATGCTGAACATGCTGGTGAAGGCCAGCGCGGCAACCGTTTTATAGCTCATTTCCATTCCTCGTTATGGGTCGTTATGCAGCCTGCGCGCGCTCTTCGACGCGGTTTACGCTGCGGTAGAGATGGTCAAAACGTTCGTTATCAAACTGGTGGCTTGCGCCATCAAAGAACACATGTCCCTGACGCAGGGCGACGATGCGCTCGCAGTAGCGCAGGGCGTAATCCACCTGATGCAGCGTCACCACCACGGTGATGCCGTCGTTCTGATTGATGTCGCGCAGGGTTTCCATCACGATGCGGGCGGACTCCGGATCCAGCGAGGCGATAGGTTCATCGGCCAGGATAATTTTGGCTTTCTGCATCAGGGCGCGGGCAATGGCGACGCGCTGCTGCTGTCCGCCGGAGAGCGTGGAGACGCGCTGGTGGGCGAAATGCGCCATGCCGACGCGGGTCAGCGCCTGTAAGGCTTCTTGCTTCTGGGATAGGGAGAACCAGCGCAGGCAGGTGCGCCAGAACGGGGTGCTGCCGAGCGCGCCAATCAGCACGTTCTCGAGCACGGTCAGGCGGTTCACCAGGTTGAACTGCTGAAAGATATAGCCCGTCTGAGCGCGGCTTTTGCGAATATCGCTCGCCAGACGCCCCGCATGTTGCACGGTGTTCCCCAGCAGTTCGACGCGGCTTTCCGGCGTTTTGTCACAGGTAATCAGGCCGCTCAAGTGACGAAGAAGGGTGGATTTACCTGAACCAGACGGCCCCAACAGCGCCACCATTTCGCCCTGCTGGACGGTCAGATCAACGGCATGCAGCGCCTTGTTGTGATGGAAGGTTTTGCTCAGTTTCTCGACGCGAATGACAGTTTGCATGTGCCCGGCCTCACGATAAATGTGGCCTCATGCTGGCGCATCAATATGACATTCAGGTTAAGTGTTGGTTGCGGGAGTTTGAAGAGTTGAGGGGAGTTTGATGACAATCACCCTAGGCCCGGCCAGCGCAGCGCGACCGGGCGCTGTTGCCGGATGCGCTGCGCTTATGCGGCCTACGATTTAACGACGTTAATCATCCACGGCACGCCGTATTTATCGGTGACTTTCCCGAATCCGTGCGCCCAGAAAGTCTCCTGCCAGGCCATTTCGACATTGCCGCCATCAGAGAGGTTGTCGAACCAGCGTTTGCCTTCATCCACGTCCTGCGTGTCGAGCACCAGCGTAAATCCGGCGTACTGCGTGCTGCTACCGGGTGGCAGACCATCGCTCATCATGATATCGCTGCCGGCAATGCGGACATTAGAGTGGGCGATGGCGGTATCCGGGAAGTTCATGCCTGACGGACAGCCTTCTTCGCTGTTTTCGTCTTTGGGCATTTCGCCGAAGGTGATTTTGTAGAGGAGTTCTGCGCCGACGGCCTGCTGATAGAAGGCCGTCGCCTCCGCACAGTTGCCGGCGAAAGAGATGTAGGGACTTAACGGCATAATCTTTACCTCACGTAAGAAAAGCCCGTTAAGTGTAGTTCCCGAACGCCCGGTAAGCGAAGCGTCACCGGGCAGGACAATCAGTTCTTTTTCACGAACTCAGATTTCAGTTTCATCGGACCGAAGCCGTCAATTTTGCAGTCGATATTATGATCGCCTTCAACCAGACGGATATTTTTAACTTTAGTGCCGATCTTCAGCATGGAGGAGCTGCCTTTTACCTTAAGATCTTTCACAACGGTAACGCTGTCGCCGTCTGCCAGCAGGTTGCCATTCGCGTCTTTCACGATCAGCGCATCGCTGTCCTGCGCAGGCTCCGCATCGTTCCATTCATGGGCGCATTCCGGGCAAACGAACATGCCATTGTCTTCATAGGTGTATTCAGAATTGCATTTCGGGCAGTGTGGAAGTTGCATGTGGGTATCCTCAAAAGTGTTAACACGCTGGAAAACGCCAGCTAAATGACGGCAGTGTGCCGAAAAAGGCAGCGAGTATAACGCAAATCCCCACTTTTGTCGGTGATATTGTTTTATAAAAATAGCGCATAAATGCGCAAGCGATGACACGAACTGTCAGTGAATTAAGGGAAGCGTATGCCCTGAACGGCAGAGATCGTAATCATGCTAAATGTATCGAATATTTTATTACAGCAAATTGCTACGCTGTGCCATTTCGGATAAGGTGAAGGAACAAGCCGTTATTTATCTACCCTCCTCTGACGACATACATCTTTTGGCGTCAGGGAATACCTCTCTTTTTTGGTGGGTAAATAACGATGATATATCCTGATGTTTCCTGAAAATGCGTTTTGTCTATTCACTTTTGGCTTTCTGGCCAGGGGATGTTTTACACGTATTACGAGGGTGGGTTTTAAATTCTCATTATCTTCAGTTAGTTGTATTAAATGAACATGTTTTCCATACGTGATCATATAAGCCTGAAAAGTATAATTAAAACATCGTGGCTTAATAAAAGTAATAAATTTGCGTTAAGGGAAGGCTTTTATCATGCACACACAGACCATATTTGAATTAAGCCAGGAAGCTGAACGTTTGTTACAGCTCGCTCTGAACAATCTTGATTCATTAAAATCTATGCCGATTGCAAAGCTGGATAGCACAACCGCTGCCATGAGCGGCGTTAATAACAACGTTTTGCCATTGCATTTTAGCGCACGAGGTGTCGACGCTCAGCAGGCGATGCTGAATAATGAATTACGCAAAATAACCCGCCTCGAAATGGTACTGGCGATTGTGGGTACCATGAAAGCGGGAAAATCGACCACCATTAATGCGATTGTGGGCACGGAAGTGCTGCCGAACCGCAATCGTCCGATGACGGCGCTTCCCACGCTGATCCGCCATACGCCGGGCCAGAAGGAGCCGGTGCTGCATTTTTTGCACGTTTCGCCCATCGATACCCTGATTACCCAGTTGCAGAAAAAACTGTGCGATAAAGATCGCGGCAAGCTGGCGCGGCGTCTGGAAATCGACAAGGACATGAATACGCTGCTGGAGCGCATAGAAAGAGGTGAGGCGTTTGAAAAACATCACCTGGGCGCGGAGCCCATCTTTCATTGTCTGAAAAGCCTGAACGATCTGGTGCGGCTTTCTCAGGCGCTGGGCGTGGAGTTTCCGTTCTCTGAGTATGCCGCGATTGAACATATTCCGGTGATTGAGGTGGAGTTTGTGCATCTCGCCGGTCTGGATGCGCACCTGGGGCAACTGACGCTGCTCGACACGCCGGGGCCGAACGAGGCCGGTCAGCCGCACCTGCAAAAAATGCTCAATGAGCAGTTGGCGCGCGCCTCCGCCGTTCTGGCGGTGATGGACTACACCCAGCTTAAATCCATTTCTGATGCTGAGGTTCGTCAGGCAATTTCGGCTGCCGGGAAATCCGTGCCGCTTTACGCCCTGGTCAACAAATTCGATCAGAAAGATCGTAATAGCGACGATGAAGAGCAGGTGCGGGCGATGATTTCCGGCACGCTGATGAAAGGGAATATTTCTCCGGGGCAAATTTATCCGGTCTCTTCCATGTGGGCCTATCTGGCAAACCGCGCCCGCTATGAGATGAACGTCCATGGGCGCCTTCCCGATCATCAGGATCAGCGTTGGGTACAGGATTTTGCCGAGGCCGCGCTGGGCCGCCGCTGGCGAACGGCCGACCTAGACGATATTGGCCATATTCGCCATGCGGCGGATCTGCTGTGGGAGGATTCGCTGTTCGAACAGCCCATCCGCAAACTGATTTACGCGGCTTACGCCAACGCCTCACTGTTCGCTTTACGGTCGGCATCGCATAAGCTGCTGAACTATGCGCAAAATGCCAGAGAATACCTGGACTTTCGCCATCAGGGACTGACGGTCGCTTTTGATGAGCTGGAGCTGAATATTGCGCGCCTGGAAGAGGATATGACGATGCTGCGTCAGCGGCAGAGCGTGGTGAGCGATGAGGTCCAGCATGAAGTTGAAGAGGCGCTCAACGCAACGGATGCTTTTCTGCTTCGCCAGAAAGATGAACTTCACCAGGCGCTGGGCGACATTTTTAGCCGCCCGTCTATTCTTGACTTAGCAGGCCGCGAGCCATCCAGTTTGCGTGAAGACGACGCGGATGCGATCCAGCAGCTGGTGCTTGACGATGAAGGGCAGGCGCAGATTGTCCTGAGCAAGATCCGATCGTCATGCGAGCAGATTATGCTGAATGCGCAGAGCAGAATTGGCCGGGAGCTGGCGTTACGCTTCGATCAGCTGGAGTCTACGCTCGCCCGATCGTTGAATGAGGCGATGCGACCCATCGAGACGCGAATTAAGGAGCAGCTCAGTCATGCCGGATTTCGGGCGCGGATTAGCTTCCCGGCGTTTCAGGCAAACCAGCTTAATTTCAATACGCGCGGGTTATTTAATGATGCCATTGTGCAGGACACCCCTCCCGCCAGTCAGCCAGCAGGGGCAGGCAGCGTACGTAATACCGTCTCGCGCTGGCTCAATAATCCCGGCTGGGGCTGGGAGGAGTATGTCGTGACGCGCACACGCTATGTCATCGACATCGCTCAGCTTCATGGCAAATTTACGCAACATACCGATCAGTTTTGCGATCAAATTCGTAAAGCTTTGGCCGCGCAGGTCGATGTCTCTGTTACGGCAGGTATGGCAACGTTCTTTGCAGAGTTTTCGTTGTGCCTGACCGGGTTACAGGAAAGCTTGCGTGATAGCCTTGCCGTTCGGCAGCAGAATGAGCATTCAACCCGGGCGCTTAGCCAGTTGTTGAAGCAAAGTATGACCACTGCGGCGTGGATTCAGGAAGATACCCGACTGTTACGCGATGATATTCAAACCTTATTCGCGGCAGAGCAACCATGACAACACAGCTACTGGACGGTCCCGGGCGGACGCTGGAGTGTATTCATCCAAAATTTATGGTCGATTTGGTCCAGGGGGCGGATGCTGCACGTCACGCCCTCCTGGGGCCACAGCAACTACAATTTCGTGAGCGTTTGACGCAGGAGATCATTACGCAGACCCGGCTGCGGCCGTGGGCAATGGCGGGAATGCTCAACGAAAATGCAGCACTGCGGCTGGGTCTGGCGGAGAAACTTGCCGGTATGCTCGACCCCGGACACCTTGCGCTGACCCGTATGTCCGACAGGCTGGTAGCCCTGCGCCAGCAGGTGAATCCACGCCTCCCTCAACCTCCCGGATTGTTGCAACAGTACGAGGAGCTCTCCGCACATTTCAACCAGCGTGCCGCCTATAAAGAGAAAGCGCTCGCGCAGCGCGGTCTTACGGTTCAGGCGGGTGAGCACAGCGAGCAAATTTTTACCCGCTGGCGAGCCGGGCAGTATGACGGCTGGTCGCTGGCTGGCCGCTGCTTTATCGTGCTGGAAGAGTTGCGCTGGGGGGCGTTTGGCGATGCCTGTCGTCTGGCGAATAGTGATGTGGCGGCCATGCTGAAAGATAACCTGCGCAGCATGGCCGCAAATTATCTGGCACAGGAGATTAATGCTTCTCCCACCACCCGGCATTTTTACCATCAGTGGCTGACGACGCCCGCTTCTCCCGGTCTGATTGATTATAAAGATATGCTGGGCTGGCTGGGGGACTGGTGTCAGGCGGAAAAACATCCGGTGAGCTGGTCAGTGACGCAGAGCTGGCAAACGGTCGCGCTGGGGATGCCAAGACTCTGTTCGGCAAAACGGCTTGTGGATGGCATGGTGGAAGAGATATTTGGTACGTGATTGCCCCCCCTCTTTTTAAAGAGGGGGGCGAAAGGGTTAGTGGTGCATTTCTACCGCTTCATGTTCTGTCCGGGACTCAGGCACATGCCCAAAGCGTCTGGCGTACAGTGCCGTGATGATAGGGACCAGAATTGCCGTCACAATCACGCTGGCGGCAACCAGAGCCGTGGCGGAAGCGGCTACGGGTTCAAAGGCCGGGTTAATCTGGGCGATAATCACCGGGTTGGCTACCGCAGCGCCTGCGGCCGAAGAGGCGGCCACACCCGCGGTTCCGTTGCCGCCCCCGATGACGCGGTCTGCAATAATCAGCGGAATACCCGTGATGACGATGACGGCAACACCCAGCACAATACCCAGCAGGCCGGTTTCCAGAATTACGTTCAGGTTGATGGTATTGCCCAACGCGAAGCCGAAGAACGGGATCAGTACCGGGGTGGCTTTGCTGAAGAAATCGCGCAGATCGTGATCGAGGTTACCCAGCGCAAAACCAATCAGGAACGGCAGGATCGCCCCGACAAAATGGTGTAGTTCAAAGGAGGCAAGGCCAGCAGAACCCAGAATCAACATCGTCATCAGTGGACCCGACTCCAGGGACATCAGCACGAACGCGCCCGATTCTTCTTTGGTGCCATATTGATTCATCAGGCTGGCATAGAGACCGCCGTTGGTCATATCCATTGCTGAGACAATGGCCAGAACGGATAATCCGGCGAAGAAGCCAGTCTGAATTCCATTCTCCGGAATGAACATCGCACAGATCATGGCAACAACCCAGGCGACCGCAATTTTAGTAATGACCAACGTTCCTGATTTACGTAATACCGTACCTGTTGCACGCAAGTTAATAGATGCGCCGATGCAAAAGAACCAGACTGCCAGAATCGGTACCGTTCCGGTGATCATACCTTTTGTAAAACCGCCAAAATAAGCACCGGTATTCGGGGCCAGCGTATTTAATATCGCGCCAAGTACCAGCGGGACCAGCATCATCCCGCCCGGGATGCGTTCTATAGTTGCTTTAATCTTCATCATTAACCCTCACATCTCGCCCGCGTGGCTGGCGGAAATCTCAAAAATAGATCAACAAATTCAAATGATTGCCTTTTTGGAGGCAAATCGATTCGTTACTTATGCTGTAAAGTGAAATTAAGGCGTTCAGTATTCCTTCATTTGAAAGCCGCTGAGATATCGTGTTCGGATTTATCATGCGATCTTTGGAATTGCGATTCAATCAAAACGAAACACTGTTTTAGTTATCTCCGTCACATATTGAATGGAAACAGGATTGCCCACGATTAATAATTAAATTTTGTGTAAATTCGCTGTGAAGAAATGTGATTGTATTTTGTTTGGGAATGAATAATAACGGGCGTTAAGATCTGTTTGATAAGGGGGTTGAGAATGACCTTACTTATCGTGAATTGACAAAAGCTGAAGGCATCTTACGAACAGGAAAAATATATGTGAAGTTGATCACATATATAAACGCTGGTAGGGTAAAAAGGTCTTTAACTGCCCAGACAGGCGTCAACAGGTTCGGTTGTATTGAGGTAAAACGTCAATGTAAGTAAACCTGCTACGCTTGAATAAGGAGATTCGCATGGAGCGGATCTCTGGTTCACAGCTTGCAAAATGCGCTGTGAAACGGACGGGGCTGAGTCTACGAGGAAAGCTATGCTTGGAAGGAAAAAAGTAAAACCCATCACGCTGCGCGATGTCACCATTATTGATGACGCGAAACTGCGCAAAGCGATTACAGCGGCCTCGCTCGGTAATGCGATGGAGTGGTTCGATTTTGGTGTTTACGGCTTTGTGGCCTATGCACTTGGTAAAGTGTTCTTCCCCGGTGCCGATCCCAGCTTGCAGATGATTGCCGCGCTGGGTACGTTCTCCGTTCCCTTCCTGATTCGCCCTCTTGGTGGTCTTTTCTTCGGCATGCTGGGTGATAAATATGGTCGCCAGAAAATCCTGGCTATTACCATTGTCATCATGTCGATAAGTACATTCTGTATCGGCCTTATTCCGTCGTATGCGACTATTGGTATATGGGCGCCGATTCTGCTGTTGATCTGTAAGATGGCGCAGGGCTTCTCCGTTGGCGGCGAATATACAGGTGCATCGATTTTTGTCGCCGAATATTCTCCGGACCGTAAACGCGGCTTTATGGGCAGCTGGCTGGACTTTGGTTCGATTGCCGGATTCGTCATGGGCGCGGGGGTTGTCGTTCTGATCTCAACCGTAGTGGGTGAAGAGAACTTCCTTGACTGGGGCTGGCGTATTCCGTTCTTCCTGGCGCTGCCGCTGGGCATCATTGGGCTTTACCTGCGTCACGCCCTGGAAGAGACGCCTGCGTTCCAGCAGCACGTTGAAAAGCTGGAGCAGGGTGACCGTGAAGGGTTACAGGATGGCCCGAAAGTGTCGTTCAAGGAGATTGCGACCAAACACTGGCGCAGCCTGCTGACCTGTATTGGTCTGGTGATTTCCACCAACGTCACCTATTACATGCTGCTGACCTACATGCCGAGCTACCTGTCGCATAACCTGCACTACTCGGAAGACCACGGTGTGCTGATTATTATCGCCATCATGGTAGGTATGCTGTTTGTGCAGCCGATTATGGGTCTGTTGAGCGACCGCTTTGGCCGTAAGCCATTCATTATTCTCGGCAGCGTCGCCTTGTTCGCACTGGCAATTCCGGCCTTTATTCTGATTAACAGCAATGTGCTGGGGCTGATTTTCGCCGGTCTGCTGATGCTGGCGGTGATCCTCAACTGCTTCATCGGGGTGATGGCTTCTACGCTGCCGGCAATGTTCCCGACGCATATTCGCTACAGTGCGCTGGCGGCAGCCTTTAATATCTCCGTTCTGATTGCGGGCCTGACGCCGACACTTGCTGCTTCACTGGTGGAGAGCACGCAAAACCTGATGATGCCTGCTTACTATCTGATGGTCATTGCGGTGGTCGGCCTGATTACCGGTATTACCATGAAGGAGACGGCGAATCGTCCCCTGAAAGGGGCAACGCCTGCGGCGTCTGATATTCAGGAAGCGAAAGAGATCCTGCGTGAGCACTACGATAATGTAGAGCAGAAGATTGAAGATATTGACGCAGAGATCGAGGCGCTCCAGAAAAAACGTTCTCGCCTGGTTGACCAGCATCCGAGAATTAACGAGTGATAAAAAAACCCGCCGCTGGCGGGTTTTCTTTTATTAGCATCCTGCGGCGATGTAGTCGCCGCCAGCGCTGACGGGGATCACCGTCAGGAACAGGACCGTCGCGAACAGTATCAGAACAACCCCTCCGGCAATTTTGACCATCGGCATTATCCAGTTCAGGGACGTGCCGCCACCAAACCAGGCTACTGTGCGTTCACGTGCGTAACGTACTGCCAGCGACAGCCCCATAACGCCGTGCCCAGCGACATTGTCATCACAGCAGCAATCCCCCAGCTAATAATGCCGAGCGCATTCGAGAACATCAGGATCATAATTGCCCCGCTGCACGGGCGTGCGCCTATGGCCAGCACCACGCCCAGACGGGTTTTCCAGTCGCTTTTAGCCAGATCCACCCCTACGCCGTGATGGCCGCAGCCACAATGTTCATTATGCTGGTGAAGCGGCTTGATGGCGCTAATCGCCATTTTGCGCGGACGCAGGCTGCTGAGCGCCTGATAAATGATAAATGCACCGAAGGCGGCAATCAGTAGGGCGCTGATTTTCTCGACGTACCAACGGCTGGTGCTGATATCCCCTGACGCGAGGTTCAATCCAACCGCCAGGATAAAGACAAAGGCGATTGCGCTGACGCCCTGCATCAGGCTACCGATAAACGGTACGACGCGCGCCGCGAGCTGGCTCTCTTTATTGGTGGTGAGATACGTGGTGACGATGAATTTGCCGTGTCCCGGTCCAACGGCATGGAGTACACCATAAAGAAACGCACCGGTTAACAACCACAGCCCACCGCTGTACTGATGATTATTAAGTTGCAGCAAATACATCACCAGATAACGGTGCAGGGTGATCTGGGTGGCGAGGCACCACTGAATAAAAGCATTCCAGTGCCCATGCAGTGCAAAACCTGCCATAAGTAACACCAGCACGGCGAGCCCGGCGGTTGGGAGACGCCAGTCACGTTGAAGTCGTTGTGTCGTCATGAGGTTGACCCGCGAGAGAAATATTTGCCGCTAGTATAGTGTTCAAATCGCTGGATCACACCGGGATCGTCAATGGATTGTGGATAAGTCTGTGCGTAAAAAGGTATAAGGCGGGGTTTTGCTGGGGAATACAGCAATCAGTCATTTTTTTGCAACTTTTCTGTTGCGGTCGCTCGGGAACTCCCTATAATGCGCCTCCATCGACACGGCGGATGTGAATCACTTCACAAACAACCCGGTCGGTTGAAGAGAAAAAATCCTGAAAATCAGGGTTGACTCTGAAAGAGGAAAGCGTAATATACG
>Ga0157363_1003148_pt1 | contig 14799 bp, 8 predicted proteins | sample AttsexASBM1_FD_111477 | JGI IMG/M metagenome (GOLD analysis project Ga0157363, IMG submission 111477) | Fungus gardens microbial communities from leaf cutter ant in Ribeirão Preto, State of São Paulo, Brazil - Atta sexdens ASBM1 | ecosystem: Host-associated > Fungi > Mycelium > Unclassified ...
TCTTGTATAGATATAGCAGAGTCTGGCCACGGGAATTTTGTCAAAACAAGAGTTAGAAAAAAGCGTGTGTGCGTGCGTGCATGTATGTGTGTGTGTGTGTGTGTGCGCGCGCACGCGCGCGCGCGTGTGTGTGTGTGTGTTTATACTATTATTTAATTGTATATGATACACAATGTAAATATTTCTTTTTAATTTGTATAACTATCTTACTTATTTTAATTTGAATTCTATTGAAGTTAACAAAAACGATAAGCCAATCAAAAGTTTATTATTCCGCAGACAGACTCTGTTATAGAGGGTGGGTTTTGACGTTCATGAGTATTATTTGTCCTTGTTTAACATTTGATAAATAATAAGGATATAATAAAGGTAAATAATTACGATCGTCAAGTGAAATCCTTGCGCATCCAGAATCCAATCCTGTATAAACAAAGAAGATTTCGCGCCCGAAAAGAGACGTCCCGTATCTTATTTGACCGGACGTCACGTGTGTGTACGCATTTATATCGTGTTTGGTGGAGCGCGCTTTGCCGCCGATCGTCGCACGCGCGATGTCACAGTCGCATTCCACGATCGTCAAGCGTCCGTTACGCCCGTACAAAGTGTTGCACATGGAGTACCTGTTGCAAGTAAGTGATAAACATCGCTGGCTTCCGTGCGCGGTCTCTCCACTGGTCTCGATCGCGGGACCGTTTCATTTCGGTCTTATTTAAGTCCGAAAGATTCTCGATTACTTTCCGACAAAAAAAAATTTCGCAGCCGAATTAGATCAATATTATATGCGTCCGTTTTTTGTCGTATAATTTTTTCAAGTTTGTCGATTGACTAAGAACAAAGAGGTCCGAGATTCTGTTTGTCGTGCAGACAATTGACACGCTAAAAAAAAAAAAAAGGAGTGAGAGAATTGTTTTGTTGTGGAAAAAAAAAACAAGAAAAAAAAAAAAAAAATATATATATATATATATATATATATATATATATGTCGTTCGATAAAAAATGGACGCGTGTAATATTGGCCTTAAAATCCAAAAGATCATCAAATGTTTTCTCTTTCGTGAAAAGAACCTCGCATTTGAATCAAAATCGAAAAATTTTGGAGTCTTTCTTCACAGAAAGGATCTTAACGATCTCTTTGTGAGGAAAATGTTGACCTTCAATTGTTTGATTGTTGATAGAGTAAATCGAAGGAAACATCAAATGTTTGAAAAAAAAAATGTATTGCGAACTTCCAGGATATCCGGAATGTATTTCTAAGAATCTATTTCTAAAAATATATTTCTAAGATTGATAAAGATTCGCAGATATGATTAGATAAAATATAAATAATTTGTAAATTCTTCGTATCGTAACGAGGATCTGAATGCGAGACTTTAAATCCTGAGAAACCAGCTTCTATTGTAGCTGTTTATGTTTATTGGAAAGCGAGTCTGATTGTGTTGATTGAAATTCTGGTTGAAAATATACAAATCAGAAATTTTCTGAATCTCTTATAATTCTAGTTTAAATAAATAGAATTCTGCCTGATATAACTGAATATTACAATTCGTCTATTTTTAATCAGAAATAATTCTGTCAGAAACCAGTTGCTTGTAATTGTTTACTGAAAAATAGTTTGGTTACATCAATTGGAATTTTGGTTGAAAATGGACAAATCAGAAATTTTTTAAATCTATTATAATTCTAATTGAGACAATAAATAAGTAGAATTCTGCTTGATATGATAAAAATTTTCTGATTTCCAATTAGAAATTTTTCTCAATGTTCATTAGTGATTTTTTTGCCATAAGCTGTTTCGCGCCTTGTTCTCCACGTGTGTGAGATAATGGCTATCTTTAGATATCTAATGAGATTAAGTCGTTACCTACATTTGACATTCCCTCAGCCATCATAAAGATATCAAGGACATTTTGTTGAAAGAGATCATTTAAGGATCAGGCTTCTGATTCGCGAACTTCGGGGATCTTCTTTTTCATCACGGACTAAAAGTTTCCACGAGTTTTTACGCAATGATTTATACAAGCACTATTCATACTAATCTGTCGTTATGTAAGCTAATGATGATAGGCAAATTCGACTCGAGCGCGCAGCGTCATTCTGGGATGTAATTGTGGTACCGATCTCATTGGCCTCGAGTCGATCTCGTGTCGCGTGCGACTTGTGTGCGGCTTATCTTTTCGCGGATTTCTGAAAGGCGATGATTGTTCCTGATTCATACAATGAATTGTGTATAAAACGAAATGGAAAACAGAAACTATTCCACTAAATAAGAGAAATATCTGTATTTACGATCAAAGTCAAAATTTATTAATTATTAAAATGATAAGTCATTTTTTGAATAAAAATATATTTACTGCTGGTATTCATATTGAGTTTTTTAAATCTTAAGTTAAATATCTTAAGACATGCTAACTCTGTAATTCATTCATGCACTGAAAGAAAAGATTGGCTGCTACAATAATTTAAATGGTATAAAATATGACATATTGGCTGCTGTAACTAATTAAAAATACTATGTCATATTCAACCAATCTTTTTTTTCAGTGTGACATCTTAAGACAGTCTTGAATACAAGAATCGATTATGAATACCAACCAATATGTATTTTTTAAATAAATTTATCTCAGATAAATGACAGCGCGCCGATATTCGAGCTCGCAATGCAAAATGAAATTGTGTTGCAAGTGTGAAAGCAATATATCCGAGATAAATTTATTTAAAAATACAGATGTATTATTCCAACATCTGACTTTGACCGTAAATGGCCTATCTTATATCCATTTCTACCACTATAGATTAACTTTAATCTCGGTTCAACTTACTCTTTATCTTTTTCTTATTCTTAAAACTAGAAAAAGATGAAGAGTTAGTTGAACCGAGATTAAAATTAAACTACTTAAAGTTAACTTGATTAAGAAACGGATATTGTTATAGTTGACACATTCATATGATGTCGATCCATGTTCTGGCTTAATATAAAAAAAGTTCTATTTTCAAAAAATAGAAAATCGCGAGAGAAATTTTTCTTTCGTCATTATTTAAGTTTACGTAAGAAATGATAAAGTTCTACTAATATTCATTTCTACTAATGTATAATAGATTAACTAATGTATAATAGATTAAATTTAATCTTGGTTTAACTCTTTATTCTTTTCTAATTCTAAGAATTCTTCTAATTTTAAGAAATTTTTTTCTAATTCTAAGATTAGCTTTAACCTTCAACTAGTTATAAAAACTAGTTATAAAAACTAGTTATAAAAACAAGCGTAAGAATTGTATTCTAAGAATTAGAAAAAGAAAAGAGTCAGTTTTAAATCGAGATTAAAATTAATCTTATATTAGATTGGTAAAATTAATCTTATATTAGAACCGAGACTAACTGTAAGTCTTTCTGGTCTCATTTTTCTCATTCGATAGTGATTTCACGTATCGTAAAGCATTCGCGATATGTTCTTATAACAGATGCGGGATAACCGAGATAGAAATCGCGGGAATTATTCAATTTAGTTATGTCGCAAAATGGGTTCCAAGTGAATCGAAACCTAAATGTTATTCGTTAACAGTTGCGATAACGGTGCTTAAATTACGCTTATTATATTATTATTAATATTAATGGCACTTAAATTATGCTCACATGATTATTATTAATAGCTCCAAAATTTCTTTTTTCCATGGTAATTTCCTATCTTTCTGATATTCCGAGTAATCGAACGTAATAATGACTATTTATTTTAACAGAGAGATAAAATTCATACGATGCATGTACTCCGTTTCTCGAAATTATCTTATCGTATGGTTTTGTAAAAAGGTCAACGGGGAGGGGGAAGGGGGGGAGGACAGCGTTTGCTCAAGTATTAGTATTGTTTCCTACACAAATTTAATGATTTTTAATGCTAATGTATAGAAAATAGGTTTAAACAAAGTGTCCGAAGTGTTTTCTGTGATAATTCTCACGCAAGTCCCGCGATAAGTCGCGAAATTCCTCTCACCATTGCGAAACTGACTTTACGCTCTTTTACATATGCAAGGTCGACAGTTGTGCGCTGTATTATTATCGCGGTACATATATTTGAAAATTAAATATTTAAATTGATGATTATATTATTCGTCCCGCACATTTTTTTATGCCGGTCTCATTCACGAAGTAGAAAAGAAGTAGGGAAAAAGATAGGCGATATTTACAGTCCGTTTTATTTACTAAAACCGTTTTATTTACTAAAATAAGTTACAAATAATGTCTTAAGATGATAATCTCTAATCTGTTCATGACATCTTAGATTATACTTAAAACTCTTAAGTATTATATAAAATCTCCAGCTATAAATATCAGCTTATGCCAATCCTATTTGATCTGAGAATATTATCTCAACTATAAATCAAATTAAATGAAATATCGCGAAATGTCGCTCATTTCGTTTAATCTTTTTATTCTTTTTTTTTTTTCCGCAATAAACCGAGAATCTCCGGATCAACTTAAACTCGAATTATCGTCTCACAGGCGAGATCAACACGATCGCGACATTGGGTCAGGCTTAATGTTCTTAGATGAAAAAAAATTCACGGCAACTTTGAGAAAAAGGTTTTTTTCTAATTTTTATTGTCATTTATTTTACGGTTTTTTTAATTATAATTTCATTTCTTATTGTCTTCTATATGTCAGTTTAACATTTTTTTTTATTTCTGTCAATATAAATTAAACTTTGATCTTGATTAAACTTACTCTTCATCAATATACAATTAAGGCGCATATAGTTGGTTAAAATTACTTTTTATTTCATTTTTACTAGACTAGAAAAAGATAAGCAAGTTGAACCGAGATTAAAGCTATTTTACATTGGAAAAATAAATATAGATTAATTTACTTTTTGCTTTTTTCTACATCTAAGAATTAGAAAAAAGACATTTAGTATTTTTTTTTCCTTTTTTAGTCTCATATACAAATAATTATACAAATGTATAATTATACAAATGTATAATAACACGCTTCCGTATCTAGCCGTAATCTGCAACACGTAAATGATAAAAAACAAATTACGAAATATCACTTTAATTAATTGAAAAAAAATGAATCAAAAACGAACGGAATTTTTTTTCTCTTCTTTCCTAAAATGCGAGCGAAATATATGTAACGTTAAAATTCGCCGATTCATATAGTAATTTTCGTTTCTGGATTTATCGTTATCGCATTGCATCCATTTATTTTACTTTCTTTTGCATTCGCTATCTATTTGTTTGCCTTTTGAAAGACCTTTCCGAGCACGAACAACGCGATTGCTTTCGCGCGTTTTTCGAGAAGACAATGACGACGATTCACGATAATTCGTCGCATGTTAGAGAAAAAAAAACAGGAAGAAAAAAAGAAAAAACAGTCCTCGTTAGTGACGCTTGTTGATTACTACAGATTACAGTCAATTTTTACAAGATTGCGTTTCTACATGAGAATTTTGTCCCGACGAGGGAGATTTTATAACGAGAAACTTTTTGAGAAAGCGGTCAGACATATCCCGAGTCATTGCACGCGTATACACGATTTATTTATTTTTCCTACTTTTTTCTTGTATTTTTTTTTTGTCGATTTATACAGCCGCGATCTTGAAAAGTTATCATGCGTAACATTTCGCCTTCGAATTGCGACGAACGGCTTATCGGAGCAGATTGGGAGGATTTCGCGAAAAGAATAGGTAAAAAAAAAGTTTCGATCTATAACACGGAGGAAACTCCACAGGCACGTGGTCATCAACGCAGCTCTTCAGATACACAGGCATTTCGCGAGCGTACGAAGAGAGATGCACGGGATGAGCTGCAACGCGAGCTTGAGAAGTTGCAGGCAACCGCTCGCGAAAACAAGACGACGATATTCAGCCGGCAGTTCGCTGGATTCCAACATCTTTTCGAGCGATTCCTGCAGGAGGAGGGTCCGTCTTTAGAATGGGACCATATTCAGAAGCTGCCCGAAGATGCGGTGAGTGAAATTCGATCGTGCAGAAACAGAAAGATTATGAGGAAATATCTTCCTCTTTTTTTTCTTTTAAATTGACATTGTGTAACAGCATACTTTTCAGTCCATTTTAATTAACAACTCGATATTGATAATTATCGCCACTAATTATAATTAGTGAGTCGAGAGCCGAAATTATTATGATGTTCTATGGAAAGTCTATGAAATTATCTTCTAAAAACGTTCTGTATTTTATTAGTGCTTTAATTGGTGAATTCTATTAATAAATAATATAGAAATTTAATTGATTTTATAATTCCGAATTATGTTTTTTTCACAGGTCAAGAATTATAACTCCTTGCCATCACCAGAGACGAATGAGGTGAAGGAACTGCTGGATAAGTTAGTTGTCGTCAAGCTAAATGGTGGTCTTGGAACGAGCATGGGATGTCACGGACCGAAGTCCGTTATTGCTGTACGAAATGGACTTACGTTTCTTGATCTCACCGTTCAGCAGATTGAGGTATACAAATTATAACTTAGTTATTTTTATTATTTTCACTAATCACTATGAGTTTTAAGATTATAATATAATGTATAATAATTGTATGTATTTCTATTGTAACAGCATCTAAATAAAACGTATAACGCTAACGTGCCACTCATACTGATGAATTCGTTCAACACAGACGACGATACGCAACGCATAATTAGAAAGTACAAAGGAATCGATATAGACATTTATACTTTTAATCAGAGTTGTTATCCGCGTATAAATAGAGATTCCCTCCTTCCAATCGCTAAGCACTGCCAAGTCGATGAGGACATAGAAGCGTAAGAACGATTTTCATAAAATCACTGTTAACATTATTTTAACAGGTTCACGAAAAAAAAAAATAATTTGTTAACAGGTGGTATCCACCCGGTCATGGAGACTTTTATGAAAGTTTCCTGAATTCTGGTCTGCTCAAAAAATTCATTCGTGAGGTAATAAAATGGCATTTTTCACGTCCATGTAAATAATGATACGATAATCAATTTTTAAAAAATTCGGATTTTTTGCAGGGCCGCGAATATTGTTTTATTTCTAACATAGATAATCTTGGTGCCACGGTAGACATAAAAATCTTGAAATCGTTGCTTAGTAAAAGCCCGGAACCACCTCTTGAATTTGTCATGGAAGTAACTGATAAAACGCGAGCGGACGTTAAGGTGCATTTCATGAGAACTGCAATTCGTCTGAAATAGCGTGAGAGAAATTCTAATTATATATTTTATTTTACAATTTATAGGGTGGTACGCTTATAAAATACGAAGATAAACTTCGTCTCCTTGAAATAGCTCAAGTCCCCAAGGATCATATGGATGACTTTAAATCTGTTAAGACATTTAAGTATTTCAATACCAACAACCTTTGGATTAAACTTAATGGTATGTGTGTGTATTTAAGATTGTCGTACAATTAATTATGTATGCCATATAATAAATATTAAATTTGTGTTTAATATATGTTGCTTCTTAAATAGCCATTGAGAGAGTACTTGAGCAGAAAGACTTGAATATGGAGATAATTGTAAACAATAAAACTTTTACCAATGGTCTAAATATAATACAACTTGAAACAGCTGTAGGAGCTGCTATGAAATCATTCGAAGGAAGTATTGGTAAATGCTGAAAGAAATAACGCTTCTCTGATTTAACAAGATTGTTTTTTATTCTTTAATTTCTAGAATTCTTTATCTCAAGAAATCCTGCTTTATTTTAAATCGATTCTCTATACACAATTATATTTAATTAAAAATGTTTATTTGCTACAGGTATAAATGTGCCGCGCAGTAGATTCTTGCCGGTGAAAAAGACTTCTGATTTAATGCTTGTAATGAGTAATTTATACACGCTACGTAACGGATCTCTCGTAATGAGTCCTCAAAGAATGTTCCCTACAACGCCTCTCATCAAATTGGGAGATAATCATTTTTCAAAAGTCAGTAGGATTGATTCTTATTCCAATTTTTACTAATTCATACGAATTTTATCTTTAACTTTATCATATATATAGTAATATCCAGTTGTATCTCAGTTTCTTTTCTTTTTTTTTACAGGTAAAAGAGTTTCTAACTAGATTTCCGACAATACCGGATCTCCTCGAGTTAGATCATTTAACAGTATCAGGTGATGTTACCTTTGGAAAAGGGGTTACACTGAAAGGCACCGTCATTATAATCGCCAATCACGGAGAACGCATAGATCTGCCTTCTGGAACTGTTTTAGAAAATAAAATTGTATCGGGTAATCTACGTATATTGGATCATTAAGTTGCAGCGGAAGGGTAAAGCATCTCGATTCGTCTCGTGGAGAGCATGTAAATGTCCGAGATAACAAGATTCGGGCTTTCAGCAATCGTGTCTTAGCTTAAATTAACTAGTCAAGCAATTCAAATGTATATATATATATATATACATGTTATTTTATAGGGAAAGGGCAGAAAATATATTTCTATAAAAAAATTATTTTACTGAATTGTACATAAGAAATTATATAAGAATTTAATTATGAAATATCTAAGAGAAATTTATATAATATATGAAGTATATACTGTTGTAGGAATGGAAGCTTATATAAGGCATATTATATTATGAATAAATGCTCTTTCAAATTTTATTTATTTCTTTGATGAAAAACTCCTGACATACATTAAATAAATTTGCAGTTTAAAAAGTAGAAGCTAAATGCATAAGCCAATAAAAATTACATTCTCAATTTACAAAAATAAAAGAAATTAATTGTCGAATAAATGAGAAAATAGTGAAAGTATTCTTTATTTTTCAAAGAAAATATTTTTATTCTATTTTTTCCCCTCCATCCCTCCTACTCGTAAGATTAGTGTCATCTAGCGATGCACGACGAATTTAATCAGTCGAAAACATCGTGACCGACGAGCTCGAAGTTCCGCAGTGCCTCACGATAGCCCGAACGAGTTAATGGAGGACAACGATGTGTTTCGATAAGATACGTGATCGGGAATTTATGTTCGTCGCGTACGCGGAGTGAGTACGCGCATCCTTGTCTCTTATGTCCGTCATCCAGGAAGAACGATAATTCTCGCAGGTAAACGAAGTTTTCGCCTATGCGAAAAGGGATCGAGAACGAGGGGAAACTATCAGGGAGGAAATGCGAATTCGTCTCAGCTTGCCAACGTCGCTAATCGCTATTTCCGGGCAATCCTAGCCACCCAACGGATGAGTAATTAGTTTAGCTTGACATGGATTGACTCCGTGAGTCGTCATAAGGAGATCGCTGACGCTGAGAATATTGGAATTCGAAGGCTACATTCGTTAATCCATCGTGTAATCGCGCTACCTTCATCGAGATTCTTGTTAGGATTAGTATGGGCGCTTTTGAGTTTAACCTACCTTAACAATGTAACATATATTTTTATTCTAATACTAATTATATAGCAGTAAAACTGTGTTGTTAATTGTCGAGATCAAAAGTGTTTCTACCTGTGTTCTCGATCCTTCTGAATTACAAGAACTGTGACCTAAAAATTATATATATAAATATATATATATATATATATACACATATATATATATATATACACATTATATACATATATAATTATATATATATATATATATATATATATATATATGTGTATATATAATGTACACATGTATATGTTATATATTTCAAAGTATAGAAACTGAAAAAAATTCTTAATAAAAGTATAACAAAAAATATAATAAAATACGTTGAAAAGAAAGAATAAAAAGATGGAGGAAGACAGATGGTGATAACTATAATAAAACAATGCAATATTACTAGAGTTGCTGCTAACAAAAGATATTTCAATTTATCATCAAAATGATCATTGTTTATCAGTATATCAGAAAAGTGCTTTTATTCTCTTAAATATAATATTTTTATGTAAAGCTGTTCATATATGTTATAAAATATTTTACAACTCATTTTAGAAACATTGCAGACATTCAATCAAATGGGGAAAGTCAAGAAAAGACCAGAGTTGCTGCACCGCAGTAAGTCGTGTAACATACTGCGTAATTTAATGCTAAGAGATTTTGGATTACACACAACGCATAAGACCAGCACACGCGAATTGGAACCGATAGCTGAGGCCAACTTTGTGTTGAGGGACCACAAGGAATTGGTACGCACTTACATATATATATGATTAACTAATGGATCTTTTTTTTTTGAAACTGAACTATTGGGTTGTCCAGAAAGTTCGTGCCGACTAAAATTTAAATTTTAGTATACATTTATTAAATTAAAATTTTCTGCGTTTCAATTTTCCTTCACATCGGCACGAACTTTTTGGACAACCCAATATTATACATTTCTTTATATTTAAAGTGAAAGATATAGAAGATATAGAATATTTGACGAAAGCGAAAGTGAAAGTTTTAGTGTATTCTAATGCAGCAATATATGAAGAATAAACTTCATATAATAGTTGTGTACTTGTATAACCAAGTTCCAAGTTCCTGTTTACCTTGTTTATAATTTATGAAGTATATATAATATAATAATAAATCTTGTCTGATAATAAAAAATGGTCTTTTATAACAATACTTTCGTTCTCTAATTTTATCAATTTCTAATGGCTAAATTAATAATGATATTTATTGTTACATATGTATATTATTATTACATATGTATATTATTATGTATATTATTAGTATATTATTAGTGAGATATTAAGATATTACATGTTTATTTGCAGAAATGTGAATTACCTGGTGTTCCTAGAGCCACTTTCCTAATGGTTTTCAGTCCTGATGGGTAAGATACAATGAGCAAGATATAATTTGTTTTTTATTGTTATATCAGAAGATAATACTGATAAATTAAAGAAGGAAGTAATACATAACATGTGTGTGATAGCTAGTTTTATTATATAATGTAATGAAGGAAATTAGAGGAAAAACATCAAATGAATTTCCTGATAATTTCAGGACCATGGTAGCTTCTACGCATGGGAATCACAATGTTTATATCACAGAAATTACGACAGGAAAGAATATTAGAATCTTGTCCGGACATCCACGTACTCCCTGGTGCATAGCTTTTCACCCGTCCTCCAGTCAGATCTTAGCATCTGGCTGTCTAGGAGGTCAAGTTCGTGTATGGGATTTAAGTGTGAGTATCGCGTTTGGAATTATATAATTTATAATTTATTTCAGTATTAAATGACAATGCATTTAATGACTTGTAACCCAAATTTGTTCACGTAGGGTGGTAGCGAAATTTGGAATGCCGATAGCCATACCGTTATCGCTTCGCTTGCGTTCCATCCCTTTGAAAGATTGTTAGTTATAGCCACATATAATGAAATTCACTTCTGGGACTGGAGTAAATCTCAACCTTTCGCCGTAACTGCTACAAAGACTGACAAAGAAAAAGTGAGGTATGTTTAAAAAAAAAGATTGCATTATAGATTACGATACAAGAGGAAAAAATATTATGAAAATTATTTTTTTTTAAACTTTTTTGTAAAAATTGCAGATATGTAGCTTTTGACAGTTTAGGAAGAAAATTAATCACGGGCATCGCGAATACGCCGCAAGTACAATCACAATGGGATCGAGCTCCTGTGGGACAATTACTTAGAACTAGTTTGATGTGAGTAGAAAACAATGATAAATATTACTCGTAGAAATAAATTTTAGATACAGATATATTTATCACTAATATCTGAATATTTTTCGCAGCTTTAAATTTAAAAAATTGAATTTTTTGAAATATATGGACTGAATAATGAAATATTTATTATAAATTTGTTGGTAATAATTTCCAATTTGTTTTAATTATTTTTCCAATCAAATAAAATTGAATATCTCAATTTTTAATTGTATTTCTTTTCGTCTTCATCGTCTTAATTTTGTTATTCATATATTATATATATGTGTTAATATATTTTAAATAATTCTGTTTGTATTGTAACCAACTCCGAAAATATTAGGAATTTTAGGTATCAGCCACGAGAAAATTTCCCGGATATCGAACTTTCACCTTTTCACTTGTGGAATCATGGCTCTTTTTATGGAAGAGGATCGGCGGACGGTAATACTGCAGATAGAACTTCTCGGTATTTATTCCATACAATGCAAAATTCATCAAAATTCGTTGAAAAATTTGCGAAATTTGAATAGAAATTCTTTCAGTGCGTATCTGTTTATGCGCAGAGGCCATGAAATGTCCAGTTTCTCGCGATTCGCCAATCAACAATTTAGAAACAGTACTCGGCAAGAAGCGCGGTTTCAGCGGCGACGAAATTTATCAGAAGGTATAATATCTTCTACCGTAACATTACACATTCTATGAGCTAATATAACTTCATTCAATACTTTTAACAATTGAAATTTGTCGTAATAGTTTTATATCTTACGATGTAGAACTGAATCAAACTAGAGAAGCTACATCTCCAACCATTACGAGAAATCCACCTCGTCCGACTGGTAATCCAGGAAACACGGACAATGTTGATAATAGATCAGCGGATGATAGTAATGATGATGATTTGCCGAGTTCGCTGAGAAGCCGCGATCGAGAATCTAGTACAATAAATGACTCTCATCCCAGGGATGAGTTGTATGAACGATTAAATAATGTGTGGGTTGGCGTAGACGAAAGATTGCGCGGGAGCAATTCTCAAGATCCGGAGAGGAGAATAAATTTATGCTACAGAGATCTTGTCGATCAATACGTGACGCTCGTAAGACGTTACTTTGACGTTTCCAGAAATAGAGATACAGTAAGCTATATATCTATATTATTCAGAATTTTGTCAGAATTTTTTCTTTTATCAAATGTAAGAATATATTGATTTTCTTTGAAGATTGATCGTGGCACTGACCCTATGGATATGCCGGAAGCATCGTCCTCTAATTTCGAGGAATCTAGTAGTAGAAACGAATCAACGGCGACTGAATTATCTATACGAAGATTAAGGAATGAATTGAATTCCAGCGCGCGAGCGAACAACACGAATCTGGAGAGGTTGCAACGATGTCAACGATTATTGATGGAACGTTCCGAGCAAGAAGAGATCGGGACCACCCTTCAAAATTTGAGAGAGGCTTTAAATGCCGCCGCCGAAAATAATAGCTCATGTTTGGTACGATTGCAGAAATTGCGAGAGAGACTGCAGCGGCAGACCACGACTTTATTTGAGCATTCTAACAATCGTAACTCTCGTCTTCAGCTGCTTCGAAACGCTCTGAATGATGAGATTGAAGCACTTAATAATATGGAGGCTCAGTTCACTAATACAAGTTCTAGAATCGAACGGTTGCGAGACGAATTCACGATGTACGGTATTCTGCCACGTAATCGGCATATCGCAACCGATTCTTCGCAGATGAATTTTAGTAATGCCGAATGGAGAACTCTTACATCAAATGATGGACAAATGCCCAGCACTAGTTCTATGCCATCAATGTTGTCTTCAAGATTACGCGATTTAGAATCTAATGTATTTCCTAGCACAAGTTACGTCGCCGAGAATGAAGAGCGTGGCACTTTATGGTCCAATGCCAACAATACTGAAAATGCTAGTACTTCTTCAAGAAATACTGGAAGAGCAACAAGAAGACGATTCAATGATTTGAACACGGAGGATGAACCGCCGAGACAACGAAAGCGGAAATTAGGTCCTATTGAGTTTTCCGTACCGATGCCGTTATCCTACATTGGTAATATTTTTACTTGAGCAAAAATAGGAAAATAAGATTAATGTTATTGATCTTAAATTTGTCTGTTATTCTAGAAGACAGTTCATCTTCGAGCGACGAAGGCTATTCGCGAGCATCAACATCCCGTAATAGTGCATCTAATTTTACAGTTTCAACTCACTCAGCGTTTCAGCCAAACGTACCCAAGTCCGTCGCGCAACGAGCGAGCAACAGTTCACAAAATCAAGAAACACCGACTAATTCTCCCAGATTAGATGAAACAGATAGGAATAATTTACCTGATAATTTAAATAATGAATTGAACGAAGATAATGGTCAAGATAACAGGACATCAAGGACCATGCGAAATACGCAAGAAACGAGATCCCAAGAACTCAATCGCAGGCAAGGGTAAGTGTAATTTATTCAATCTTTTTTCATTCTAATTTTTAAATTTTGTTAAAACTTTTTTTTATTGTACATTTTATGTACATTTTTGAAGATGTCATATATTTGAAATTTTTAATATTTAGAAATTCACCCTTACTCAGGAGAGTGATAGATGTTCTGCAAATTCTTCGAAATTTACACGCGGATCGGATGGAAAACAATAATACTACTCAACAAGTATTATTAGATGACTCGGAGAATGGATATTGGCTGCTCGAAGAAAATAGTAACTCGGATTCAAATTTAGACGATACAAGTTCCAATACCAATTCGAGCTCTCGTCGGTGGACTAGTCGATGGATACGATTGGATACTTCCAGCAGGAATTCAGAATATCCTAACGATTCACCGAATGAACAATCTCTATCGAGACCTTTTTCGGAGGACATAGATCAAAATATCAATGATAGACACAGAGAGCAGAGGAACCAATTATCGCCCGTGTCTGCTAATCCTACTCGTTACGAACGACCGCCATTGTTCCCGTTTAGAAGTTTACGAGAAAACCAATCTCAAAGAATAGAACAAAATCAAACGCCTATTACCAACAACTCTGACAGAACTTCCCTTCAATCGCAGACGTCTGATTCAAACGCAACGCATACGACATTAGCAGGATTCGCGGAATTGTCAAGAATGGTTAATGATCCTGTTGCAACGAGAATCGCCAGTGTAACTAGCCGTGAGGACGGATCGATAGTGAGCGACAGGCAACAA
>Ga0157363_1003149_pt1 | contig 14796 bp, 4 predicted proteins | sample AttsexASBM1_FD_111477 | JGI IMG/M metagenome (GOLD analysis project Ga0157363, IMG submission 111477) | Fungus gardens microbial communities from leaf cutter ant in Ribeirão Preto, State of São Paulo, Brazil - Atta sexdens ASBM1 | ecosystem: Host-associated > Fungi > Mycelium > Unclassified ...
ATAGACTACAATGAAAATAGTTCATATAAATTTAATTATATACGCGGAAATTGCGACAAAGATCGATACAACATTAAAACTTGATTTTTTGTTCCAAAATTAAATATACTATTGACAATGTTGCGATTCCCGTGAATCATGACGAGCGAATCGATCACTTCGAAATAAAGCACGTTTGTCTATCTTTTTCCACGGCGTTTGTGATACAGCAATGGATCATTGTAACGCAACGGGATGTAGGCAAATGTGCGCGGATTAAGATCGTTGGTGCGCACTAGACGTGATTTATTGCGTTATGCTTACTGCGATTTATCAGCCATGACGTTGTAATGGGTACTAATGGAATTAGAGTAAAAATTGGATAACTCTTATTTGTTACGATTACGCGACGTCTGTGATAACTGCAACATCTACCAGTAAAATATTTGATGTGTCGTAACTGCCTCTTGCTACACCGCAGTTTTATTACATTTCGTCAGAAACGTACAATAGAAGTCAATTTACCTTTTTGATCGTTATCATTTAATCAACGTTTCACACCATTTGGCGAAATAATAAATTAACTCCCTATCCGTGCTTCAATCAATCAAACAGCAATATACTTTCTTTTTAAATATTTAATGTTAATTAAAATGTCCGTGTAATTTAATATCTCGCTCCAGTTTGTAATTTATTTGAATCTGAATATCACAAGAAGAGAATATAACATGTTTCTTTTTAAAAAAAAAGCTAATGATCCGGCAGAAGAAAGATGAGATATATTTTTTATGCATCATGTATACACTGAGAAAAATTTATGATTGAGAGTGAACGAAAATTCTGATTATATCAACCAGATTCTTTTTCCAGTAGTAGGTATTTAATAAAATTTCTAAAAATAATTTTTATTAACAATTTTTATTCATATAATTTTATAAATGTAAGTTTAATTAAAAATCAAAAGTTTTACGATCTCGAATAAAGAGTACATGCACTTTCAAAAGAATACGGCTGATAAATTCTATAGACGCAGGGAAAAGTAAGCGTATGGTAGAGCCGCGTTCGAAAGGCTCGATTAAATATCTATCGATTAAATATACTATCGATTGAATACTGGAAGCTGAATGTAGGCACGAGTGTTTTCTCTGGAGGTTAATATATCTAACATATTATATGCAATTAGCGGCCGTGTCTACATACATTTTTAACACGATTCTGGTGCAACGCAGAAGATTCGAATCGGCGCATCGGGATCGAGTGTATTTCATTAGCGGTATTTCGTTAAGCTAATTAGGAGCCCTTGTTACGCGCGTCCGTGCGTAATTATGGTCGCGGAAATGCTCCGCGGAATCCGTGGAAGCCATGGAAGCTGTGGAAGAGTTGCACATTCTGCGGCCTGGATGCTCCACTTTCCGAGCTCCGATATGCTTTGGTGGAAAAAAAGGATTTGCCTCCGGCAAGCATATTTTTTTAGTGCGCGCTGTGATAAAAAAATTTTCTCTTTTCGAGATTACTGTCAGTCCAGATTTTTTAAAAATCTCATGCGTCACAAAAACGTGTCATTATAAAGTCACGTATACCGTAAAATTGCGACGTTGATATTTAATTAAATTATATTAGATGAAGCAAATATTTGAAGACACATCGTAATTTATTAATATTTAATAAAATAATAAAATTAAATTTTTAGAAAATAATGCAATTTAATGAAAAGAACGGTTTTGCTAAAGAATCTAAAAAAGATATAAAGTAATTTTATTAAATTATCAAAATAATTACGTAGAAAACGTTTAAACGTTGCTGGCAATGTTGCAAAAAGTTTTAACATTCTAATAACCAGTTTGAATGTTCTACATAATTATTTTAACCTTTACGGGAAAGCCACTAAAGTGATGCTGAAACAGTGTTATGTTTTGAGAGAAGAAATACAGCGGAAATAATGAATTATATCAAATCTTACGCAAAGAAAAGCTGTGAAATTTTAAAAATAGATCTTCGTCCTCTAAAAATTCAATAGTTCAAGTTATTTTCATTTATAATCAAAATTTTTTAAATACCTCAGTTGTACAAAAGTTGTATAGTCAAAGTTGTATATTATATAAAAAATATTATAGGTTGATAGTTATATACATATTTATTTCAATAAAACTGTTTTCCGTGGACTCTCAAATAGTTTTATAAGTTTCCGGAAGAAAACGATTAAGAAAATCAGCCGCGTAACGCAAATTATCAAACATCACGATAACTGCCATGTCTGATAATTCCATTGTCGTTGTTCGTTATTACTTCACCGATCGAAACATGCACATTGCCGTCGATTTACCGTCAATTTATGTCGGTGCATTCACGATGCAGGTGTGGAGGCGACATATCGGCAGGTGCGAGACAGGCAAGTGGTGCCTAACCCAAATTCTCAGCAAGTCTCGCAATTACGACTGGGTTTTCACCGTGACTCGTGGTTTCCCTCTCGCAGGCAAATAGACTAAAGAGATAAATAGATAAAGAAGGATGTGCAATTGGGATGCGCATCCTCTCACGCATGTGTGCTCGCAATTAGCCGCGCAATTATCTTATCGCGATCCGTCAACGCGACGCGAAAGGATCAGCTTTTCGCTCGGGCTGTCTATGGATTTTTGCGGATTTTACTTTTTCGTTGGGATTATAAGATTGCTTTAATCGGGATAACGCACTCATCCGTCTGTGTTTAGAAAGCGATTCGCCTACCTGCATCCCTGCCCATTTTCTCCGTAACAGTAAAATACTTTCGAGTGCTTTCAATGTCTCTGTTTCGCATAAACAAGAAGCGTGTTCTCTCATATTCTCGTAATAAATCCCTGTATTTAAAAAATTCGAGAGATGTGTATATAGAAAAATCGTTCTTTCTCTCTATTAAAATTTTTATTATTAAATCCATGACCATAAATTTATTGAAACTTTCCGAGTTGTTAAAAATAAATGCGGCAATGCTCAACTCAATCCTTTGAGTTAAATATTTGATTATTTTTAACTTCTATGCATGTCAAAATGTATTTCAATCCATTTCTATGGTTGAATCATTTATTGTTGGTTTCGAAGTACACAACGCTCATATTAACTATTACTAGTGAATATAAACTAAATTTAATACATGGCTTCATGGAAAGAATGGTTTTGCTGAAGTATTAAAAATTTAACTGTAATTTGTTGAAATTAATTTGCTAAAAAATTGATGCTATATTAACAGTATTATTTAATTGAAAATAATCTTATTAATTTAATGATAGTATTAATGAAATAAATAAAATATTAAAACAAGAACATGACATATTTATTTTATTAATAATATTATTGTATATGTATGTGTGTGAATTAATAAAATTATTTTTAATTAAAAAAATACTGTTGATATAATTTCATTTTTTTTCTGGTGTAAATACAAATTTGGAAATACTTTTGTTGAATGACAATGAAAATAATTATATAAAACTCAAAGTAATTGATAGAATGTTAAAATTTTTTACAACTTTGCTTATCACGCTTGGGTTTCCTACATAATCATTTTGATGGTCCAACAAAATTATTTTTAAAAGGGGCCAAATTTTCAAATTATGCTGCTTCAGCAAAAAAGCGTTCTTTCTGCATTGAATTAAATTGCTTAACTTTATTTTGTTTTAATTAAATTTACAACTTAATTTATTAAATTTATTAAATTTATTAAATTAACAACTTATTAAATATAATCTATAGAGACATAAAAAATAATTTAATTGGATATAATTTAGCAGTGTAAATACTTTATATAGATTACTTATTCATGTTTATACTTACTCGCAATCGAACGAAAATCCGTTAATAGACATTTATCATCGACTTTGCGATTACGAAATGCGTGGATCTTTTGTGTGCAATAATAACGCCATAATTTTCACAATGATCACCTAACCGTCGCAATAACATTCTATAAATAACCGCGGCCAAATCGGTATTAGGGTCAGGTGGTGGTGGCTGCGCTTACGGCGATGGCAATGTGTTCACGATCGTCTATCGCGGTATCCCGAAAAAGCGATGATCCCAACCGGAATTACAAGACAAGTCGGGCGCGGATTTCGCGATGTGCTCATCGCGACCGCATTTCGTTCGCTGCGTACGGAATACACGCACGTGAGAGATGGAGATCGCGGCGAGATCGCGGACATGAATGCGATGTGCACTGGCCTGCTCCGCCACGCTCTGCTTGTCTCCGCAAACGCGACTCATTATGACGCGTCCTCTCCTCTTTTCCATTCTCATTCTACCGGCCTTCTTTCCGTTTGTGTTTTTAAACGCCACTTTTGTCGATATACATATTAATATCCGAAAAAAATAGTTTTCCTAATAAAAGCATCTAAAAATTTAATTAGACACACAGATCTGAAAAGAATTTGATTAAACCATGAAAACAAATTATGTAGGACACTTAAGCTAGTTACTAGAACATCAAAACTTTTTGCTTATATACTTGACATTCTAGCAATCAGTTTAAGCTTATTCTTTCTTATTCTTTTATTTAGTTTCTTATTCTTTTATTTAATTAAATTATTTTCAGATCTACATCTAGCTAAATTTTTAGCAAAATTGTTCTTTCCGTGATCAGCATTGAAAAAATTTACTAAATCTTAATATTGCATATATATTTCTTTGAATAGTAATAAATAAACATTTAACTTACACTAAATAAAATCAAATTTAATCAAATGATTTTTATATAATTAATAGTTTTTGTATTAAATAAATTTATTGAGGGGAAGGTGCCACACTTAAGTCTTTATTCTTGAATAACTTCTTAATGTTATTGAATTGACAAACGAAAAAATATTATTTATATTCTAACAATCTTTCTTTATTTATACAAATCAATGAATTACACTTTTGATATTCCGTATTATTAGAAAAAATTGATATGTTATACCCTGCAAGTAGCATCTTCCTATATAGATATATATAGAGTAAGATGCCACCTATAGGAAAAGACCTATAGGAAAAGACAAGACAATCACAAACAATTAAATAATGTGATGCAATAAACTTGTATATTTTATTTATTTATATCCACAATCGAGGATTTAAGCCATAAGAACACATAAAGGTATGATAAAACATAGATTGATGAAATATGAAAGAGAGTAATTAGAAAGTAAGTTTAGGATATACTTTTATTCATTTAAGTAGTTTAATTAACTTAAAATATTTCGAATTATATAAAGCATCCAAAATTTTAATTCATAAAATCGTTTTAATGACGGTTTTAAGCAGGAAAAATTGTGTTTTGTATTTACTTACCCCTCATCTTATCCCTAAGAGGAATTCAACTTTGCAACTTTTACGTATATAAGAATATTACAAATTATAATCTATATCATCCACATGACCTTCAGGAAACACTGATTAAACCCGTATATCATTTGTTCGATTTTACAGTAAGCATCGAAATACAGATCTTAACTATTAGCATATCAAATATTACAAAGAGCATGTTTCACTACCTATCTTTTCGTATTTTGTATAACCCTTTACCAATCGACTTTGGCATAAACATGTTCATCTCTATCGATGACTGCGCAACTAGTTTACCACACGCTTTTGTACAGTCAGTATGACCAACGCATATTCTATAAAAAAAATTATAAACAAAATGGCATCTTCCCTCGAGTTACCTTATGTTTATAAATATAATATTTACTATATTTAGTAAATATTTACTTATTGTTAGAATTATTCAAACAAATATTTATTAAAATTTAGTATTCTTTTCAATTTCGTCGATTCGCTTGCATACCATCATGTATATTACAAAATATTGAATCGATATGAATATTTTTCAACTTAAGAATGATACATAATTAATTTAATGAGTAAAAATAGACTTTTAATCCGTGGTTGGTAACTTAGGAAAATTTGTTCAATAATTAAAGAATTATACCGGAACTTTCTTGTTCTTGTTCTTATTAGAGTAAATTGTGTCGTCTGAGCGACGAACTTTATTACACAGCTCTTTCTCGTGCATTCTCTATTTCTTTTTATTATTTGTAAAGTTGCTATCGCTTATAGCTAATACAAGATAGTCTGCTCGCAAGAGTAACCAACAAGATCATCTTTATCGTGGTCCAACTTTCTCTATTTCTTTATTGGCTTGATTTTATACGATATCGGATATGAATAGGTTTTCGATCTTCGACATTTACTTTCTAAAGCATTCATAAGAGACAGGAAATTTGTGTACGTTTTCTAAATAATACTCTTTTCCATCTATCATTGTAGCGATCAATATATTATCCGGATCACATGACAAATTTTTGTTTTTCACGGATATTTTTTTCTTTCTTTTTCTAAAATTTCGCGAGAGAAGTTTTTTGCCAGCGTTTAAATTCGCTATACGAATATTGTGACACATTTTCCGCGAATATCGATATTTTCACGTCTGCTTAGCTACCCCCCCCCCCAAATCTTGATGAATAAATTATATAATAATCCACTGTTTATGCGTTCTCAAAAACCGCAAAAAAATTTTTCATTTTGTTTAGCTAAAAAAATTTTTTTATGGGGGCTGAATAGGCTGTTAGAGTTCCTCTCCCCCCCCCTCCTCTCCCCCCTCTCCACATGTTAATAACAACGATTTAGAAAATCAAATACACGGGATTTATGCGCTATTTAATAACATTAAAATAGCTCCAAAATGATTACTAAAGTCACTTTCCAACCAATAACAATTATTTTAATGTCATTTTGATGTTATCGTGACTTGTTCTATTTGAACTCTCTCTCTCTCTCTTTCTCTCTCTCTCTCTCTCCGAATTATCACTCGAACTATATGAATTCTGATATCGTCCATCTGATCGTTAAACTGTAAGAATGAACAGGTTTTGTCAAGATCGTAGGAGAAGAAGCCCGACTGGTTGGGCTTCCATTACCGTTGTAATAAGACTATGGCTCAGGGCCGTATTACGCAAGAGAGTCGGTCCGATAAACCTGATGTCATGATCCCTACATAGATCTCTCCGCCATTCCCCACTAAGCGTTGCCTAGCTGGATTCTCTCCTTTGATCGCGAGGTCGAGGCTCGTTCGAGGGTTCACCTGGATCCGTCGAAAAGTATTTGAATAAAATATCCAGCGCACATGTGCGGATACCATAGTAAAATGCATGCGAAATCAAAATAAGAAATATTCAAAAATAAAATAAAATATATATTTATTATAATCTTAGCATTCAAATAAAAAATAAAATCTCTTTTAGATCAAAGCAGTAGAATTCTTTACTTTTGCAAATCTCATATATAAAATCATATAAAAATCTTTGATATATTTCTCTAATATTTTCAACTAAAACATTCTTACAGAAATTGAAAAACTTAAAATTTTGCTGGTTATAGATTTAAAAATAATTTTGTTGAAACCTCAAACTGATTGCTAGAACATCAAATTTTTTTGCAGCATTGCTCGTCATTTTTTTAGTTTTCAATGTAATTATTTTAATAGTTCAATAAAATTATTTTCAGATTTGTAAAATTTTAAGTAAAATTTTTAAATCATTTTGTCTATGTAGGCTTCACATCTTTTTTTTTTGATGTAATAAAATTTATGCTAAATTAAAAATATTTGTAAAAAATAAAGTGATAATATTATATCTTAACACACATTCGAATAAACAAATAAAATTCTATTCGAATGAAAGCAGTTTAAAATTCTTATTTTCACGCGGAGATCTCACATAAAAAGTCTTCAAGTATATATTTTAATATTCTTATGAAAAATAAATCAAAGTTAAATCGAAGTGTATCTTACTTAAATTATATGTCTTTTTTTCGGATAAGCTTCGACATATAATATTTCTCGCGTAACGTCGACGTCTTCAAGCGATTCCCTGAAACATCGGGTTGACTCACAAAGTTGACCCATGCGTAAAAGTGGGGCGAATTATCGCGTCGAAGGGAAACGAGATAATCAAAGGGGAAAAAAGTACGAGGGTGGTGGAGTTTCGAGTGTACATATCAGCCGACTGGCTCCGACTTTCCGGACATTGTCAGTGCATGTAACGATGCGGTGCAGCCGCTGCACGCCCACATTCCGATGGGTCTGAGGCAAATCTTTTTCGTCTTCCTTTCTCGTCTCTGTGCAGCGCGTGTACGATATTTCCCAGCATAGTACCACGCGTGTTCCTTCGCAGAACATGTCCGCTCGTCCCAAGTAGGTACCTCTTTTTGTGAACGTTGAGGTGAGCAACATGTGAAACGCATTAAAAATGCAGACTGATTAATCTGCGGGTTCGTCCCGATGTGCAGAAAGCCTGTTGAGCATAGCACTTTAGCTGTACTTGTAAATTGACGTTTGGATTGACAGTTAATTTAGCAGTAGATCATTTAAGCCATTTGAGCTTTACGGAACGTTTCGCAAAATCGACGCGACAGGCGAAAGTTTCCGTTTTTCATTTTTGTTTTAACTCTTATTTTAATTTCCTCTTGTCCTACAGTGATATCTCATTTATTCTAATATCACATACATCTTCTTTTATTTCTTAATTTTATTTCCATACGTATATATATCGTTCATTTACTTCAAGAACGTAAATAAAAAATTGTTTTTGAACTTGTAGAAAAGAACAAACTCAAAGAAACTTAAAGAGAAACAGAAAGAACATTATACTTTAAAAGAATTACTTTTATTCCTCTTTCAATCAGTTATTACACCTAAATTGCATTTAAAAATTTTTGTAATTCAAAGTATTGAAATTTATTTTCTAGAAAACTGTGTTTTTCTAGAAGTTGTGTCATGTTGTAGCAAATGAACGATATGATGAATTTATGTTAATTTTAATCTTGAAGTTTATTATGACAGTTTGATCGAGTAAAAAGGTAGATTGTTTTAAGTGTAAAAATAGGGAAAATAATAAAGCACTGACTGGTTAATTATTCGACTTGACGTCGAAAGACCGTAATTCCAATCATGACTCGTTAATCTCGAGGTAATCTCGAAGGCTGACTTTACCAAGCGTAATACCGAAGTGTCATGCATCTCGAAAGGCAGGCGTGTCGTGTCTTAGAAAGGAGGTCGACGTATTATCGATCGGTTGTGCGACGATCGTTATCAAACTTTGATACGGTTGGATCTACAAATATAACACCGGTATAACTTCGCGAAGTAAGCAACCAATTTAACAGTTTATACGATGCTTACAATGGACAAGCATTGTAAATTAATTGACAGAGGTGGTTTTACCGCCGCCGTGAAGAGCCGGTCGTGCACTATCGATTGCCATGCAACTGCAAAGGACGTCGACCTCGAAACTCTACTGACGAAGACTAGAGTCCGCAGAAACGATCGATAGTCGTTCCAAGTCTACCTTTCGAGCGTTGGCGTTCATTTCTATGGTACGTCCGACGCGATAATCGTCATTTGCAACTCCGATTACTCCGCGGATGCTAACTCACGGAGATCCTCCGTTTCCCCCGCCATAAAAATGTCGACCTTATCTTTTGCGCGTTGAAAAGAAAATATAATTAGATATTAATCAAACTCGTTTTTCGAGTTTGATTAAAAATCAAAATTATAAAATAGACTCTCCTTTTGTTGATTTAACAGAAATGGATGAAATCATGATAAAAAATCAGAATTTATTAATAAACTTTATATGCGTAACTATATGCGTAATTTTTTTAACATAATTACTTGCATGAGGTATTTCTGACAATTCCAACATCGTATCTCAATTTTCATTGTTGTCTTTGATAATGTACAATTAAACATTGATGAAGATAAATACAAAAAATTTTACGTCCGATAATCGTTATTTAATTCGCTTCGGGAATTAGTTTGATTCGTCGAGATCATCTGTTCTGAATAAGAACAACCTTATCTTTTACGTGTTGAAAGGAAAATGTAATTAGATATTAATCGTTTTTCGAGTTCGATTAAAAATTAAAATTTATAAAATAGAGAATTACCAGTTAGCAAAAATAATGGAAGAAACAACAAAATATTATATTGAAAGATCGTAGTTCATTAATTAACTCTACATTATTTGCATAGTTTTTTAAATGTAATTACTCGCGTGGGATATTTTTTACACCCCAACATTATATTTCAATTTTCATTGTTGTCTTTGATTTACAATTAAATAAATATTGATAACGTCTATACATCCTTTAACTAAAGATAAAATTTTTAATTATCAAACAATTTACATTGAATATAATAATGCATATAAATAGCATTCTCTCTCTCTCTTTCTCTCTCTCTCTCTCTCTCTCTCTCCCTCTCTCATACATTTAACGAATTTATAAGACCAAGGTGTCTTGAATATTCTACGCGAGTATAAAGAAATAATAACAGGTTACTGATAAATTAATAATAAATTCTATCTTTTAGTTGAAAGGAAAATGTCAGATATTACTAACTTGTTTTTCAAGTTAAAAATTAAAATTTATAGAACTGATGTTCCTTCTATGATTTAGCAGAAATAATGGAAACGGTAAATTCTCCCGTTAATAAAAAAAAAATAGTAGTTTATTCGTTAATACGGTTTAGTGATAAATTAATAATAAATATCGTAATAAATTTTTTAACAAATTAAATGAAACATGTTCGTGTAAATTAATATATACCTGTATATTTTTTTATACGTACTTCATGTCATGACGTGACATTATTAATATCCTGTTAATGATGCGTTATCGTTGTCGTGAAATTAATACGATCCTATCTCTCCTTCGTTTCGTTCCAAAACGAGATTGTTATGGAATGTCATCCTTCGGAATACGTTTTAGAATAAATCGTACGGAAGCCGCAGCGTATTTGTGCGTGCAACCGCGGATGCAGCTTAGCTCGGTACCGTCCTTTTGTACCAGGCCGAAGATAGCCACCGTGAGTACCAGTACGATTAATGACTTCCTTATGTTTACACTCGTGCATATTCTTGCTAGCCCCAACACCTCGACGACGACTTAAATGAGGATCGTCGATTCACGGCGCGTTTAAATATTATACTCGAGTGTATCTTTAATAGAATCTACTCTAATCTATTCTATAGTAATAGATTTCTGACCATATTCCATATAATTGGATAGAAGGATTCATACATAGAATTTATTTTAATAATATTATTTCGAATTAGCTTAATCCTACTCGCGTGGCGCTTTTGATATCTCACATTGTTAAGTTCATAATGTCAAATTATATTCAATTTGAAATTATTTTTAATAAATTGTATCTAGTGCTTTTACTTAATATGTCGTTAATTGAAATAATGAAGTTAAATAATTAACTCAAAAAATATATTAAATTTGACTGAAGTTCATTTTATTATTTACTAAATACATACATTAATATGAATGTTACCTACTTTGACCACAGAAACAGACTGATTTTTTTATTTACATTTTGACACATATAGAAATTAAAAATAACAAAAAGATGATTTAATTCAAGGGATTGAATGGAAGTTATTGCTCCTTTAATTTAACTTAACACTGCAACATTATTTTTTAATTTTCATTATTCTTTTTCAATTTATAATTAAATAAAAATTTATAAATAATCTATATATCTTTTAGATAAATGTAAAAAAATGTTTTTTAATTATAGCAATATGAAAAAATATAATAAAAATATAATAAAAATGCGCTAAATATGTGTAATATGTGTAATATAAATAAGTGTCATATATATTTAGCGAATTAAAAGGTCCGGACACCCCATAATAAAGTAAATAATGAAAGATTAATCATACACTGAAAAAAAAATTTTAATAAATATATCAATAGTTCTAAGTAAATATCTATTAAATGTAAATATATATTATTTATTTGATACAAAAATCATTAATTTGATTTAAGTACCATCTTTTTATTGAATGTAAATATTTATTTTTTATAAGTAAATATTTACTTATTACTATTCAAAGAAATATGTATTAAGATTTAATAAATTTTTTCTCAGTATATATAATTCATATTTTTTTCCTTATTATATGCATTTTGTTAAATCTTAAGTTGAAATGTTTTGTCATACTTTACGTTAGTGAATGTAGAATGTGTCAAAGAAAAAAAAATAAAGCATTAGCACAGTTTGTTATTACGAACTATTACTTATTATTGAATAATGATTTTTTAAGTCGTCATGGCGTCTTCAATTGTTATATTAAGTCTTTCAGCAAATCACCCGCGTCGCGTCGTTGCTCCTAAGCAAATTTTATTCATCCTTCACGAGCATAAGTGATAAATCGCAATCATACGGTCCAGATGTAATTTACCGCATCTCACACGATGATATTATTCAATAAGCATCTCCCACCACGCATGTTTCTAAACCGTGATGCCCATCCTAGTGTACCAATTACTCCCTACTTGGCATACAAACGGTAGAAAGGTGTTCTTCGCCGGAGTCATAGGTTACCGTTTTACATAGCGATCCGTAATGATCGCAGCTCTCTCGAATACATCGGGCGGAGGTGGAAGAGCAGAAAGAGGAGGAGGACGATAGCGAAACTCGCGCGCATTATCCAATCGTCGGGAGTGCTCTCGTGGACGGCGTTTACAGCGGCGGCGACTCCAAGTCGTGACCGATTCTCCGGTGGGAATCCGCCCTGAGATCAACTCTCATACGCCTCGAGAAAAGCTGTTCCGTGTCCGTCTCTCTCCTTCTCTCTCTTTCTCTCCCGCGCGTCAGACCTTTTCCTATTTCTGCCTGCTTTGCGCCGCACCTTCTCTCTTTCTTCATCGCGTCTCCCTCACCTTACCGATCCCCCAGATAGTTTACTAATGGTACATATTGGCTCGATGCACACAATCAAACGCGAAAGAGATCCCCTGCAATCGGATTGTCCGCTTGCTCTTGCATACTCGCGTGCGGCACGGAACTGCCTCGATTGCGGTCCCGAACATTCGATCCCGCTGCTTAGATTTCGACGTAACAACACTAATTTGAAGCGAAGGAAATACGAGAAAGAGAGAGGCAATTAGCCGATACTGTATTTTCATTATTCAATCTGTTATTCTGTTGTTTCTATACTTTTGATGATTGAATTGAAGTAAAGTTAATTTAAATCTTTACTAAATCTTAATATATTTCTTTTGAATGGATTAATTTAACTTCCCTGTTAATAATTTGCAAAATATTGCCTTTATGTTATTTAAGTTAGATCTCATTTTTAATTAAAATAGAATTGCAAACGTACACTGTTAAATATCAAATAAGCAATCCAATCCCTCGAGTTAAATATAACATTTTATTATTTTTAATTTCTGTGTGTGTAGAAATGTAAATTAATTCATTTCTGTAGTTAATTTCGAAATAAACAACGTTCCTATTAACATGTGCACTAAGTAATAATAAACTAATTTGAGTGAAATTCATACATATCTTGAATAATCGTTTGATTAATTGTTTAACTCTATTGCTTTAGTTAAATTAATGATATATTCAATAGGAACAGTGGCGACCTACAGAAATAATTTCAAAAAACTCAAATTGGATATAACATTATAAATTTTTGGATTTGACATTATAAATTTAACAATTTTATATTTTTTTTCGCATAAGTTAACTACGTTATTATCCTCAAATTTTTACGTTACCGAGAGAACATCACGCGTAAACAAAAGGAAAGAGATTTTTTTTATTGACTTGGCCCGAACATCAATTCTCCGAGGAATTCCAAAACAGAGAGTAACAAATTCCTTTCTGATTCATCTGTGCTATTTCTTCCTGAGTGTTTGGATAGCATTTGAATTTTTTCGATGCTTGATATCTTAAAAATAAGACTCGAGATTATGCAAATGAAAAATAAAGATAAGATAGCGAATTGCAATACGTGTTTAAAAGAGATCGACGATGAATCGAATCATTTAATTGCATATTGGTGCATGATTATATACATGTAATCTTGATGGGCTAATATTTATATGAAGCAAATTATAGAGTTTCACATAACATATTTGATAGGAGATGTTATTTTAACCTTTAAGTGTAGGGTAGGTGAGGTGACCACAGCACACCAATACTGGAATTTTGTAACTTTTAACGACAGTGTTGGTATCATTATAATATTGCTTTTTAGTATTATTGTGCAGCTTTTTTACGATATATAACATCTGCACAATGTAGTACTTATAATGATATCGATATTATTAAAAGTTATTATTATTAAGAGTTACAAAACCCCAAATAGTTTTCTTTAAAGCATTGTTTTGGGAAAGAAAAACAAAAAGGATCGCTCAGATGTCTAGAAATCTTAAAGTTTATTTTTATTTTTCATAGCATTAAATTCATGTAAATTTAATTAATTTAACATAATAGACTAACAAAAAATATAATTGTAAAATTGACATTTTTTGGAGCATATCACATGCTAACTTGCATCTTTTTCCACCTTTTTATATTTCTAAAGGTTAACAAGAGGGATTTGGCTTAATTTATTTAAAAATTAAATACTATTAATTTTATAAGTATTCTATGTATATATTTCATGATTACTTCATAGATTTAGGGTTAATACTGTTAATTAATAATTATAAATACGTGTAAGAATAATGTCTGGAAATTTTTGTTACTTACTGCTCGAGATTACTTGTGAAAAATAGCGGAGTACTAATTACTGAATTGAACTGATCACATGCGATCAAGGTCTTAACATGCGATCTTCCGTGCTGCCGGAACATTTCTGCAGGCAATCACATTGAACGTCAATTATACGAATGCGTCGCTCTGTGCCAAATGATTTCATGTCCGTGACGCAACTTCTGTGCTTCGCATAGGACTGATAATTAAGGAGTATCTTGATGTAAAACGATAACATTGTCTCGCTAAAC
>Ga0157363_1003150_pt1 | contig 14795 bp, 10 predicted proteins | sample AttsexASBM1_FD_111477 | JGI IMG/M metagenome (GOLD analysis project Ga0157363, IMG submission 111477) | Fungus gardens microbial communities from leaf cutter ant in Ribeirão Preto, State of São Paulo, Brazil - Atta sexdens ASBM1 | ecosystem: Host-associated > Fungi > Mycelium > Unclassified ...
TCGCCGGCCAATTTGGTAGTGACATTTTTTTAGGCGTAGCTTAATACTCTGCACATGTGTGGAACGTATGTGATGTTATACGACGCGATTAAATGCGGCGATAAAATTAGCTGCTCTAAGCCCTGCGAAATTCCCCGATCGAGTCGTTACAAGAAGAGCTTTAAATTTACATTTAGATTTTGTATTTTTATTTTTGCATTTAGATTTCGCATTTAGATTTTGTTATTTAGATAAGCTAACATAAAAGTTTTTCCTCTTTCTTCTATGAAAAAAAGTTAAATATATTTAGATGCCAACAAATGCGAATTATTTCGCATTATATCGAATTAAATTTCTTTTTTTTTTAGAAATAACTTTAATCATTACTAATCGTCCGCTAAATTTTAATCTAATTTGTTTTCAGAAAACAAAAAATATGTTACGTAAAAGAAATGGTAGTACTCCAATCAGGCTAACAAGAGGACTTTCTCAAAAAACTCTGGATACCACGGACAGTACTTCATCTCCGACGAAATCGCCGACTAGAACTTTTCTTTTGGAAACGCCAGTTCAGTTCACCACGGTACGAAAAGCTTCAAGAAGTTATCAAAATTTAAATTATGCGCATACATTTGCACATTTTAATGAAGATTAAGATTTGATTAATATTTTAATTAAGGCGATCGGATTTTAAGACTTATTGATTTTAGGGCATGCAATCTCAAGAAAGGCACCTCTTCCTTTTCACTGACCTTTTGCTTATTGCGAAAGCCCGTAGCAGCGGAAACTTTAAGTTGAAGCAAATTGTAAAAATGAGTGAACTCTGGCTTACGGCCGGTCACATAGAAGACGTGGCAGAAACCAGCAAATCCGCTGAAACCAGCTTCGTCATTGGCTGGCCTACTACAAATGTTGTAGCGACTTTCATGTAAGCAGGCTTTTTTCCAAAACCGATATATCTTTATTATATCCAAATTCAATTATAATGATTAAAATCTAAATAAATATCAGTAGTAGTTTCGGAAAGCTTGCAATAATTACCATGGTGAAATCATCTTTACAGGACCGCCGCAACGCGAGATCTCTGGTGGGGACGTTTGAATGATCTCGTGCAAAAGGAGAGCATGAAAGAACCACCAGAGACGAACATTCAAGTCGTATATCATGACAACGACACACACACCGACTACGTAAGTATGCCCCATCTTTTCACGCAAAAGCGAATACATTCACAGTCACACCTTCGTATAATCCATTCTTTGCGCACTCGAATCCGCGGGATTTGATCATTCGACATTCCTGATAATATTTTTCTTCATGAGAGATATCTTTTTTATATCGCAAATGTCGGTGCTGAGTTAGAATCGCTATTGTGCCGACATTTATCTTCAATCATCGTTCATAATTCATCGACGTATAAATGTATAAACTGTTTGGATCACGAATAAATTTCCGTTAGGTAAACGCTATCTATCGGTAAACAAATTTCAATGAACCGCGCATCGTATTATTCATTTCTTTGTAATCTGGAGAGAGAAAAATACATATGTGCTATTTTTCGCAGTTCAAAACGATCAAGGCCCGTTCCGACATGACAGCGCATGACTGCGTGAAGGAAGCGACTCCGCTGTGGGGTCTTCAAGGACCTTTTCAGCTTTGGGCTCGAACGTTCCCAGACGAACCACCATATCCGTTGATAGGACACGAACGACCATTCGCCGTGAAGATGTCACGTTTACGACATATGCTATCGACAGATGAGGGTTTCGATCTGGTGCACATCAACAATAGCGGCGTCGACTTGTGCCACTTCATTCTCAGGCCCGTGATGAAGACACCCGCGAAGAAGAACAATAGATCGAAAATAACGGGCTTGTTGCGTCGCTCGTTGTCGTTAAATACAAACCTCTTTGGCGTACCTCTATCACGATTGGACGAGAATGGCCTGCCCAAACCCGTTCTCGTAATGTTACAGCAATTATTCGCGAAAGGTCCTTTCATGCAGGGAATATTCCGCAAATCCGCAAATGTTCGAATCGTTCGAGAGTTGCGAGAACAGATCGAGTCCACAGGAGATCCTAGTTGTCTAGAAGATGCTCCAATTATAGCAGTGGCAGCTTTGCTGAAAGACTTCTTGAGATCTTTGCCAGATCCTCTTTTGACCTTCCATCTATTTCCCCTTTGGATGGACAGTTTAAACACACCGAATCCTGTCCAAACCATTAAAAGGTTTATTTATTTTTAAGTTATAATTTATGTTAAAATTAAAATGAAATAAATTTATATGTCTTATCAAAATTTATATATTAATTATTTACATTTGTTATTGTTGTTAACAATATTATTTTGATAAAATGAAACTAATTGGAAAAAATTTTCAGCATTTTAGATAGGCTACCGAGGGCGAATTTCACATTGCTATCGCATTTAATTTGTGTACTGCATCATGTGGCGAGGCGATCGAAACGTAATCTCATGTGCGCTAGTAATCTTGGCGTTTGCTGTGGTCCGAGTTTGCTTTGGTCCTCGAATCCATCGGTGAATCAGAGTAGAGCGATCCCAACAATCACGGAAATGTTAATACGTCACTGTGAGGATTTGTTTGGCACCAGTGTCACGCAGCTTCTCGGAGAAGATACACGCAGCGACAGTGGAGCCGAGGAAAGTACTGATAGTCTTCACTGTAAGTATTACAACTATTATGCTAATTAAATTAGTGTTAATTAAATCAAAAGAAAATATTAAAATATTGATTAAAACATTTTAATAATTACATTATCCGTTATTAATAAGTCTCTTATGATGCAGCAGGTGGAATATCCTTGGATAGTTTGGAGTTAACAGAAGCACCACGTAGAGACCCTATGTCTTTGTCAAGGGATTCAGGCTTGACCTTATCAGATTGTCAATTATTCATCCCGGAATCGCCTGTAGGCTCAGAAGATTCTGCTCCAAATGCCCCATCGTCTACCAATTACGATAAATCTTTTGCGAAAGAGGAGAAATCTAATAATAAAACCTACATGCCAGTTTATAGATGCGGATGGGAAGAAAGATTGAATGGTTATGGCAATCATAATCATACGAGTAACGCAGAGCACAATTTCAGAGAGGAAAAGACCAACGGATGTTACCCCAATCCGTCTCAATCATCTAATTTCCAACGGCAAGATTGGTTGCGGGCACAGCTCAAAAGAACACCCAGAACGAACAAATTGGACGAACACGAGCACAGAAAAGAGAGATTTAGTGACAAGGACACATATGATAGGGAATACCTTAGGCAGGACACGATGAAAGAAAATGTGGAGAACTGTAAGACTTATCGAAGCAGACAGTTAAACGTAAGCTATGATATATTAACGGAGGATTACAATAGTAAAAGCTTGCAACAGGACATCCGAAGCGCCGAACGGGTATCGATTCATGACTCGGAGCAGGATCTAACGAGTGGTGGCGATACACCTCGCTCTGGTAGCGATTGTTATGAGTTTAAGAAAGCTAAATCTTCCGAGGTACAATACGTGAGTCTGGAGTCACCGATGTCGGAGAAAGAGCGCCGTCGTCAAGCCCGTGACCGTGAGTTATACGATGACTTTGTTAGAGTAAAGGCAATATATATGGAAGCGCTTAAATACTGCAAAAGTAAGGAATCAAATAATGAATCTGATGGTAAAATTACATATTGCGATGAGAGGAGTCGATCGACTGAGGTTTATGGAACTGCAGATGTGAACGATTCCTACAAAAGTGTAGTCGATCTCAGCGAGGATGAACAGGAGGAAAGAACTACATGGCCAGACACACCACCACCATTGCCGCCAAGGCTCAGACACTTGCCACCGGTGCACATGAACCTCGAGGACAGGCATAAAGTGGCGGGTAGGTCCAGGTCTCTACCACCACCACCGCCTTATCGACCACCACCACAACCTCGCGCTCCTATTACGACGAGGCATCTAGGATTCGGCAGATCTGTCGTCGACGATGAGAGCTATGTCTGAGAACAAATGTCGAATTTTCTGCTGGTTCTTAATTATCGAATATATCTCTATTCCTCTCATTATCCCGGCGTGTATAATGTCCAAGTCGTAGAGTCGCTACGATGATTGAACCTAGTCCAAATCGAAACATGTATCGGGATAAAGAGATGGCGTTTTTAAATCGCGTCGTCGCGATTTTTCGTTAAGAGCGATGAGTACTTATCGTCCTTTTTTGATCAAACTTAGAGATAGTGAGATGAATGAAACAAAGTCAGACAGCGAAATACAAAATTCGCTGTTTATTCGTAACCGCCGATAATAGATCTTGGCCCGTGTTCTTGTCGCGTTTTCGATACTAAATGTGTTCATTCGATATACATTTTGATTTGAATTTGTTGCATAAACAGACGAAACTTTGATTCAGATGAGACACATTTGGAAACATCACCCGAATGGCTCAGTGTATCATTTTATTCTTTAGTGAACAATAAATAAAAATAAAATGATATAGTGTTTTCGAACGTAGCTATGATTATATCAAGATTAAACACTACACTAAATTGAGAATTCGGGCCTGCGATTGTCATTCAGTGATTCAGGGTGCTTCCACGAGTGTTAATTCATATTATGTTAGTAGTTTTAATATTTGTATTTAGATAGCTAACTAAGAAGCGTAGACTAAACAAACGGACAATATATAAGTAATTCTTTTCTTACACAAATAAAGTTTATAAAAACATTAATGAGAGATGAATTTTCTATAAACATTCAAAGTTTTGTGAAAATACAATCTGATGCTGCTTGTTAGCGGCGTAATAAAAGGCACAATAATGCGCGCGACGATCATGTAACATTCTGTACTATATTTTTTATCTTTAAACAGAAAATCTTTTATTCTTATAAATTAATTTTAATGGATGCGTTCTTCAAACCGAGTGCCTTTTTCTATCGATGCAACAGCGTGTTTATATATTTTAAGTTTATAGAGAAGCCAAGACCATGTTGTGGGAACAATCGTAACGATAACGTTATGTAGAAGAAAACTCGTTTTCTAAAGAACATTGTAAGATATTTCGTTTTGCGCACTCATAACTGATATCAATTTAAAGCTGACTAAGAAAGATCACTTTTTTCTAGTGTCATTTTTTTTTTAAATGGCTTTGTTAACAACGCATTAGTAGTTGTGTTTTAACAAAATTTGATTAACAAAATTATCTCTTCAATATTTTCTTTTCCAGATGCTTATTTGCCAGATTTTTCCTTGTTTGCATTGAATAATAATCTTCCTCATAATTAACAATGATAAATTTTGTTTCTCTGACAATTGTAACATGATTTGCAAATATAAAATATTGTGTGCGTGAATACAATTATCTTCTAATACGATTATCTTCTTAACGGCTAGGATACAAAAAGCGTTGAAGTGTTATATACTATGCGACTATGCCGTTCTTTGTATATATTAAATTGTAAACCCTGTCATCTTTTATATCATTGAACTTATGGTACAATGTGTAACACCCATAAGATATGTATACTTATCTAAATTATATATGTTATGCTATAAAAAAGCAAATATATATATATTTCGTATTTTATACACTTACGGATATTTTTCAATACAACCCGTTTGTTTTGTGTGACAAGATTGTTGCATAAATAATTAATTATATTACAAAAATATTTTTTCTATTTATTAAAACTTTCTAATTATTTTTCAAAACTGATAAAGTATTTATTAAGAAAAATGGATCAATTTTAAATTAAAAAAATGAAAAAATTGGACAAATTAAAAAAATATTTTACAATAATTTCATTTTTTATATTGAGAATTTAGATTTAAATATCTTTTATTTATTTTATGATTTTTAAATATAAAGTAACCATAGAACATTAAAGTCTATGAAAATAACATATTTACAAATAAAAATAATATAATAAATATATTTAAAATTATATAAAAAATTATACAAAAAATTTTCAAGAAGAAATCTTCTATATCAATGGCTATTTGTGTGAATACGTACGCCATCACATTATCATCATTAGCAGAATACTGTAATACCTACTGTACTATTTTTAAGAGTAAGTTACATGATTGGCCACTATTTACCGCTACATATTAATGTTATTGTGAATTGTGAATCGTTTACTCATTCTTCCTTGAATTTGAATGTATTGGAAAAAAAAAACAATAGTAATAAACAATAATAAGCGACATGTCACAAATATTTAACAAATTGATCAATACACTGTATTATTTTACATGCCATAAATTTATGTCAACTTCCTTGGTTGTAAGAAATATGGGTAATAATCATTTTGTTCAAAATACTATTACTTTTTTAGATTACATTCTTGACGTTTCCTAATATGCTTTAATGAATACTGTTACTAAGCGCATAATAAAACTGGACATTTGTAGCCACCGTGAAACGATTTTATAGAAGGACGAACATACTTTCGAGCGGCGACAAGTTTGAGGTTACTCTGGACCAGAGGAAGTTGAAAACACCGCAGGGTAGAATATTTGAGGTGAACAACAAACCTTTGGCCTTAGCGGTAGCCGCCGAATGGGATGCGCAGAAGGAGACAATCGATAGAGGAAGCATGCACTTGGTATAACCAATATAACTATTGTATATAGGAATAATTTAATTATTTTATATTCTATTACATTCTATTACATTCTATACTTCACATCACAACAAAATCATGATGGAGTAATTGTTTTGAATCTAATAATTTATTATATTATTGTAATCGTAATTGATTTAACAGGATATAGAAATTTATTCTAGAATTACAAATATACTTGGTATTATTGTAATTTAGTAATTTGGCATTACCAGTTCATATGATATTTTGTATCTATTCTAAATAAACATATGCTAACATTTTTCTGATTTTCTGGTTTTCTATTGTAGACATCCTTGTGCAATACTGTATTGGACAATCCGTACAATCGTACCAAAATAGATCTGGTCAATCATATGGTGAACTGTTTAGAAATGGACACAATTTTATTTTATTCGAGTGTAAGTACTTACATAAATATTTATATTTTTTCAATACTATTTTTAATGTGATAGTATCTTGATTACAATAGTTTTTATGATTTTAGGAAGTGGATGAACTGTATCAGTTACAAATTGAAAAGTGGGAACCAATAGTTCATTGGTTTTGTAAAGATTACAATGTAGAGATTATGAGAACTCAGAGTATACAGACACCTACAGTATCTATAGAAACCAAAGCTGCATTAACGAGACATTTATTATCTTATAATTTCAATAGTATTTATGGTAATAATAGAATTTTGTAAGATAGAATAATAGAATTTTGTAAGATAGAATGGTCTATGTTTGTATATTAATTGCTATCTACAATACAGGTCTTGTATATGCAATGGATGGATTAAAATCAGTTATCTTAACTCTTGCTACAGCTGCAAGAGTAATTAATATCTCGGAAGCTGTAAGTCTTTCACGTCTAGAAGAAGAATATCAGGTATATATCACCTTCTCGATTGGATTTGTAATAAAAATGATTGTGAGAGTTCATTTTGTTTTCCATTATCTATTATAATGTGTAAGTGATATATTTCTAGTGTATGTCATTTCTAGTTATGTTCTTTTATATGTAGATTTCCCATTGGGGCAACGTAGAATGGCATCACGAATACGGCAAACAAGATCTGCAGGCTCGTCTATCAGCGGCGATGTTATTTGTATATTTGAACTCTCATTCCGCTACTTCTCGACCCAAAAATGACGTCTCTAATGTAAGCTAATCTTATTTTAGATTATTAGAAAACCACTACATCAATAGATATAAAATTTGTAAGAACAACATGTTCACTGTAATATATGTATAACATAACATCGATGCCGACCGATTCCTCCCTTCGTGGTAATTAATAAGAACTGCGAGAGAGAAATCCCTTACGGACATCTAGAAGAACGTTTTCAGTGACGATTAGATAGGTTTAGATAGGAATGGAACAGTCAGGCCCAACCCATTCCTTTGTACAAATGCAACTGAAAAGATGATGAACACTTTTATGTATATATACATATATATATATATATATATATATATATATATATATGTGTGTGTGTGTATATAATAGATGACATAATTTTGTGACTATATAAAATGGTTACCTTATCTTTCTTATTATGTAAAAAAAAGGAGAAATTGTAATTTCTTTTATATATTACCTATACGATGCTCCATGATGTAAACATACCGCACCGTTCTTGCATGAGTGGCGAATGCATTCATTACGATTGCATTCACCTACGCCACGGCCGGTAGCAGGACTGGAACCAGTCAATGGAAGAATTGTCGTGTCTGTACGCAATTCAACGTCGAATATACACCCGGAAAAGCCGGTATGAAGAGGAAGGTCATGCGGCAACGTTTCAAAGTTTTTAGATTTATAACCACCTGAAAAAGAATGAGAAAAATGTCCTCTCTATATATTTTTATTCATTTATCTCCATTTCATGTTAAGTATTATTTCATTTCAACTCCTATTCGTCCGAGATGTCTAGATTGTATTAATGTTAATGTTAGAAATGGGTGAGAATTGAATAGCTACATTTAGCATAAAATATATGATAACAGACGATTGGAGTGTTGACATTATGCCAAATGTCAAATTGCCCTTCTCTGCAACAACGTACCGATATAGAGAACAGGCGATACATCGAGTTGAGTCATAGATCCTACTGCCTGACCAGTCACGTTTTTGAGACCCTCTACAGCAAGCCATGCTTCCTTGCCTCTTCTTCCGATTCGAAGAGTATACGTTTTACTTTTACCAACCGATCCTGTCACGCTCAGAGAGGTCAACGAATCGCTAGTGAAGATTCTTCGCACTCCTATTAAAAGATTATAATATTGAAATAATTTCTTTAAATTCTCTATGCCAAAACTTTATATAATTGAATATATATTATATATTTCAATATATATTTTTTTATAAGAAAAATTTTTTTACTCTAGATAGATGCAATGTAAATATAATAAATAGAACAAATTACAAAATTCCTCATAATATTTGTTAATATTATTTCCTAGATATTTTTTAGACTCATAAATAATCTATATCTATGCGATTATTGTTATTAAAGATATGACTTAAAAAGATATGAGAGCTTCGAATATGTGAAAGATTCTAACATTCATTGATAACTCATTTCTTTACATTCATTGATAACTCACCGGAACCCAAATCCCACGTAAGCATAATATAGCCGCGCACAAATGTTATCGAAAGATGGTCCGAAATGTCACGGCGCGGGCTTCTCTGTCCAAAGTATGCTATCAGAGAGATTTGATCAAATGTGCGCGGGATGAGTCGCAGCTTCAGTTCCATTGTGTCCTTTATCGAAGTAGACACGCCGTAGGCAATATACGACGCGAAGCCAGGGACGAGGACCGAGAAAGCCGGCCGCACTAGAATAACATCTGAGAGAACGATTCGCTTTGTAAGAATTTTGTTTCATTGCGATTTTATTGCATCGCTATTGCTTCTATGAATATCTATTGAATATTTTATTATTACGATTTACCTTCTTCGCAGAAAAGTCCGCGACTGCCGAGTGGACAGACGCAGATGAAACCAGTTCCCGGCGAGCTTACGCATGTAGCACCCATCGAACAGGGATTGTCGTTGCATGCCGAATGTTCACACAAAGGTCCAGTATACCTGTAAACAGTTTTTGCTGCTGAGCAGGTTTTAAAAACTGCTTCTACACTAAAATTAATTAATTGCTTCTACACTAAAATTAATTAGTGTTAATCAAAACATTTTATTTGTAATTTTGCTCTTACTTTCTTTATTATATTCACACTACTTTTTCATTAGATGTATATAAAGAAGGGAAAAATTTGCGTAAATTAATTTTATTGCTATTTAATAAATATTTACCCCGCTATACATTTACAACGAATTCTTCCATCGCTTTCTTCACACGCGCCGAAATTTTGACATGGATTCGATAAACATAAAAATGATGTGCATTCTTCAATCTGGAACGTTTCTATAGAATCATGAATAAAATGTCGCATAATTCCATTTATCTGCAATGTAATCGAAATAATTCTGAGCCACTCTGTATAAAACTAATAAACTTTTTATTGAGAAAGTTAAGTTTTTAAAATAATTAAACGATCTTCTTAAATCTCCTGGAATGTTAAATAATTTTTTATTAAAACAAATTCCTTTACCTTCAAGGAATCCATGCAACCAATGAATCCCATAGCTACGTGAGGAAAATAATGTGAGAACGTTAATGGAATGCCTCCTATGTACAAATTAGCATATTTTGGAACCATTCCTCGCTGTGGCAGTATTTGTTCGCCGGTCACAGCCATAGTGCCGTTCACCAGCAATTTAGCAAAACATTTTTCGTTTTCATCATTGGCAACATATTGAAAACTATGATAAAACGAAAAGAAATGTTTCTTTCCTGTTAATTAAAGTTAAAAGAATAATGCAAATGGAATACCTCATATCGATGCCTACTTCGTATCCATTATCAATAATCGCATCGATTTCACCAAGTAACATAGTTTCTAATCCACAAGAAAACTGGAACTTTAACGATCCGAGTTCCAAGTACACCAAAGAATATCTTTCATTGTCAAAATAAACGTGTAATATAATTCCATTTTTAAATGCCGTTTTAAGTTTAACGTAAATTCGGAGCGTTGCACTCTTATTCTCAGTCATTATTACTTCGACGCGTTGTCTAACGAAAGATTTGCCATTAAAGGCCGCTTGCGTAATAGTCGAATCTGTCTTGCAACCATCGGCATACTGAATAACAATTATAATACAGACACATTAACTATTAATGTTTTATTTTGAGAGAAATTTAGTTTTAACTTTATTTAAGTTTTCCATATAGATTTACAAAGATTAGATAGAATCTATAGTTTCAATTTCAAAATTTTTTACAAATTATTTTTTTATTGTTATTTATTATTATTTATTATTTTTATTGTTATATTAATCACTTACTTCAGTGATATTTCGCGGAGTTATCATGGTAGTATTCGTAGAACATTGAGTTCCGCGACAAGCGCCTATTTCTGTAGTATTAACTTCGATACTTGTAACAGTAGTTTGGCTTAACGAAGATATGCTAGTAGACATTAACGAGGAAGGTACTGTGGAAGTGTCAAGTTTGATGGTCGAAGATAAGACCGATGGCAGTGTCGATGAGATAGTTAAAGGTATAACAGTTTTTGGTGTATCCATGATCGTAGTTCCAAATTCAAATGTTCTATTTTGTATAGAATCCGTCGTATATCGAAATGTCATATCGATGGGAAGTGTTACATCAGTAGCGTGATCCATGATAGCACTTGTAACGCTAGTTCTGTTATCTTTTTGGCCTTCATCTATTGTAGATTGATAGCTAAGAAACGGAACACATAGTGATATTATTATTAAATTAACACAAAAATTATGTGGATCTGTATATAATAAAAAAATTGATTCGATCTTTTAAAAAATATATATATATTTGGGACACGTTATTGGATGAAAATTCACTCATGTAATATAAATTGTATCGCTTAGTATTATTGTGGCTAAACTGCAGATAATTAATATTATTATTTATCAAATACATTGATCTTAATATTCTTCTTAATGAGAATTACTTCATTTCTTCAATCCTAATAAGAATATTTCATTTACCTAGAACTTGTCGCGTATTCCGTTACATCGTCTATTCTACTAGAAACTGGTAGACGTATCTTTGTGGTCTGATCATAATCGCTAGGCTCCTTAGTAATTTCACTGTCGTGGATTGATCTTCCAGTTGACAAATAAACTTCAGTACCTTTTGTTTCAGTCTCATGGAGGTAGCCTTCAGTAACAGTGATCGACGATATCGTTACGGGCTCCAACGTAACGAAATCATCTCGAGTCGAACTTGTTAATGGAACTTCAGTAAGAAAAATGCTACTATCACTACTAACACTAGAATCTTCGTATTTTGATGTCGTAGTCTTCTCCATAATTGTATATTTCTTCGTATAAGGTGAACTACTTGTTCTTGGGGATGTCGAATAAGTGGTAAAACTGACAGTCGATGGGGATGATAAAGATAAAGATGTATCCATTAACGAAGTCGATTCTTCAGGTGAAATTATGGCAGTTGTAGTTCCGATTAAATTCGTTTCTTGTTCAGATGTGTCTTCCATTTCTAGAGTAGTTGTCGATGGAAAACTATATTCGCACATAGGACCACCGTAATTCGGTGGACAAGCACAAATGAAACTATTGATACCATCGATACAGGTACCTCCATTGTCGCATTGTGCAAATTTCGATTCACAATCGTCATATCTTAGCTCACAAAATACACCATGATAATCAGGCACGCAGTAACAAACTGAACGATCGTCCTCCAGTAGACATACTGCTCCGTTTTGACAAGGATTCTCTTTGCATGGCACGATTGCCTTATCGCAATCTTTGCCAGTAAAACCTTTAATAAAAACAATAAAATGTTCATTGAAATTTGTATGTTGTAATTAATGTTAGAAAAATAAAAAAAGCGGCATATATTATTCTTTAAAGAGTGCTCGCTCTAAAAGGTAATTAATGATAGTAAAATACTTATAACTTCCGAAATTTAATTATAGTTTAATATTATAGTTAAATATTATAAGTTATTTATGCTATTTCTAGAGAAAAATATCTGTAATTCATAAGAAGAATAATTTATTTACCGAATAAACAAGCACAAGTGTAGGAAGAGGGAATATTGATGCAGAGACCACCATTTCTGCATGGTGACGCCAAGCATTCGTCAACGTCCACCTCACAGAGAACACCGGTCCATCCTTTTCAAAGTGAAATCGTATATGAGAAGAGAAAAGTACCATTATGATAGAATAAAAAATGCAGAGGAGCAAAATATATTTATTTTATACGCACGTAAAAATAATTTTACGAATTTCCTACCTTCGCGACAACGACAATAGAATGAAAAACCGGGTCCTTCGATGCATTCACCGGAATTTTTGCACATTGTCTCGTTGCAGACTGACGCATCGATCTCGCAATATTCTCCTAGAAATAAAACAAGAAAATAACAATGTAAAAATTTTGAATAAACATATTTGTCATCGCATACCTGAGTATCCATCCAAACATTGACAAGTGATGCCATCATAATCAACGCAGGTACCATTATTAAGGCACGGATGATTCGAGCACTCGCTATATCTTTGTTCACAATTTATACCTATTTTTAATTTAAAATGGTATTATTTTTATTAATTCTCGTATAATTTATCTCTTATTAATTTATGAATATATAATTATTACGAAATACAATGACGAAAAAAAAAAAAATGAATTACCTACAAACCCATCAGGACAGGTACAATTATATGCGGCAACACCATCGTTGCATGTGCCACCATTAAGACAAGGATCTGACCAACATTCGTCCCAATTAATTTCACAATTAATCCCCGTATAACCATCGATGCAGTAACAAGAATAAGTACTATGTCATACAAAAAAATCACAAAGTTAAAATAGATATTTTAATAATTTTAATTATTTTGATTTATATATATTTTTAAATAAATTAAGTATAATACTATATATATATATATATATATATATATATATATATATATAAAACAAGAATAAATAATATTAAATCTTTATAAGTTATTTTTATCCTAATATTTATTATACATTAAAAATATATGGTTTTAAGAAAGATTTTTATAACTGCTATACAATACTTTTTATAGATGTCAATTTATTAATTGGTTTCAATAAATTAATATATCTTCATATATCTTCCGCGTGCGAGATTCTAAACTAAAAAAAAAATACTATATTTATCTTTCTTGTATTATACAACGTGAGCTATATCTGTCTCATATTTAACGAAATGTTCGCCTTATTTTCAGATTATTATTAAGATGCGTGCTTTTATTAAACATAAAACTATATGTATGTACCTGTTCTCATTGTCCAAACAGATCCCATACATACAAGGATCTCCGCTACAATCTGATCCTAATGCAAACATCATAATCGCGGTCGACAATAATATCAGAGTAAAAATATTTTTACACGTAGTCCTCGCAGATGATGGATAGTAACTCCACTTATAAGCCAGCCTAAATAGCCCTACATACCTTTATGGCATGATTATAGCATGATATACATACACACATGTCGAGTTATTGCTAATAATGTATAATAATGTGTATGATGTGTGCACGCGCGCGCTGGAATGTGTATAAGTGTATAGATTACGTTTACTATATGTCGTTTATTATATTAGAACAAGAAGCTCTACAACCATTATATGATAATGTAAATTAATGAGATATGGAGATATTTATTTGTTTCATGTTGAATAATGCAATGCTTTTGTATAGACGTTTAATATATAATACTTATATTATTTATAATAGATTACGGAAATATTTCTATATAAATATTTCTATATAAATTAATATATCATTGTTATTACGTATTGTTAACACGGTATTAGTTATTAAAATGATTGGAGAAACTATAATTAATTATGTATTAATAAAAAACAAGAGTGTGTGTGTGTGTGTGTGTGTGTGTGTGTGTGTGTATATATATATATAAATATAAAATATTATATATATAATATTAAATATATCTAGAATTTTAATATAATATATATATATATATATATATATATATATATATATATATATAATATATATAAATTTTATATATATATTATATTATATATATATTATTTTATATATATATATATATATATACACACACACACA
>Ga0157363_1003151_pt1 | contig 14794 bp, 6 predicted proteins | sample AttsexASBM1_FD_111477 | JGI IMG/M metagenome (GOLD analysis project Ga0157363, IMG submission 111477) | Fungus gardens microbial communities from leaf cutter ant in Ribeirão Preto, State of São Paulo, Brazil - Atta sexdens ASBM1 | ecosystem: Host-associated > Fungi > Mycelium > Unclassified ...
AGCACAAAATTTGTATGATAACTGCAAAAACTCTTGAAAAGCAATACAAAGTGTTATCTTATTCAACAGTAATGTAAATTTTTATGAAATAAATAAGAGCATTATAAAATTGTTAAAGTGACGACGCTTGAATTATTGTCTTATATAGTATTCTATAGATAGCTAATGAAAAAACAAACAAAAGTTAATAACGCGCATTCTATTTCCTTCCTATAATAAAAATATAAATATTACAGTAATGTGAAAGAAATGTGATGCTGTATTCTAAATACTTTTAATAAAATGCTATTGTTTTACATTTTTTTTTTATTTTTAATGTGTGTGTGCGCTTTTATTTTTAATGTGTCTGTGTGTGTAGTGTTTAATACGAGGTAACCATTCTTGAATTCCGATGTATATATTCGTCAGAAGTCCGATGAATTTCTCGAAATCCGATGAAGTTCATAATAGCGAGTCCGATGAAATCCGGTGAAATCCGTCGAATCTGACGAAGTCCGTTGAAGTCCGGTGAAGTTCGATGACAGTCCGTGAAATCCCCATGAAAACTTGAAGTTCGAAGTCTCCAGTACTGTTGTGTCTGAGTACCTGTTTTATGAATGGTTATCTCCTTAAATTTTGCTTTTGTTAATTAGTTACATACATATATGTACGCAGAAATATTAGAATTATGGTCGAGAAAAATCATCTGCTAAATATTGCTCATAAGCACGCGTAAAAGAATGTTAAAATTTTACGGCTAATCCATGAAAATGATTCTATAAAGACGAGAACAGCAATCGTATAACTTATATTATATATATTTATATATATATATTTTATTTATATTTATTATATATTTATATATAAGAACTTATTATAAAAATTATTATTTTAACTTAAAAAATTATTATAAAAATCATTATTTATTATATAAATATTTTAAATAATCAAGATTATTTGTTCAAAGTTGCATTGCACTACAGGAATTAGTTGTTAAGTAAATAAATAAAATTCATTAGTACGTTTATTTATTAAACGATTAATTTTAGGAGACTTTTATTGTAAAACTAATTCAGAAATTTGACTTATTATTGAAGAAAAAAGAATGTTAATATTTATTACATTATAAAGTAACTACACAAAGAAACTTTTTTACATATAAAATGAGCAGCAAATATTGTAGATACGAAATAAACGATGATATATATATATATATATATAACGTCTGTTGTTTTTTAAACTGTAAAAAATATCAATTTACGAACAAAATATCAATTTAGTTAATTAGTAAGCTCTGTCTCATGTTTATATCAGAATTATTTTATATAAAAAAAAGAAATACTATTTTGCTTTATTTGAGGCTCATCAGTGATACATTACATAGTTAATATTGATTTCTCTAGAACTCTAGTATTGACTTTCAAACTTTGATTATGAACTCTATAGCACTAGATCTGCCTTCATGCAGGTAATTTATTATTTTTTTGAAATTCAATACTTTTTGGTTACACATTTAAATTCAGAAATACCAGAAAGCTTCTAAAACCGAGTTTCACGATAACTAGATTAGCTTTTTAAAATTTGAATTTTAGAATTTTAAGACTAGAATCGAATTCAGCGATCTCGAAAACTTTAGAAAGCAAGGTCTTCCAGAAGTTATCTTGTTAGAAAACTGTGATCCTTAAAGGGATAATTAATTACATTTATTAGACGTTTAACTTATAGAATCAATAATAATATTACAGCTTAATTAAAATTTTGTCAGTAAATAAAAATTCTATTGTTTCTAAATTAAACATGATAAGATAAGTGAATGTTATAACTCTAGAAGCATCACTGAGATGTATGCTACATAATTAAAGACATCGTTTTTAACCATCAAAATTATAAATTTATAAAACTCGTGACATTTCCGCGATAAGTATTTAATCGTGCTACAGTATGCTAATAATAACTTCCTTTACCTAAAAAGGTATTGCCCTAGTAGAAATATATTTGTGACAACTTATCAGACATTCCAATAAATAATAAAGTAAATGCTATGAACGGAAACTGTAAATGAATTGAAATAATTATTAGCTTAATATGCATACATATATATAATATGCATCTATATGCATTTAAATATTTTTTATTTTTAAATTGTATATTAATAATATTTTTAAATATATATATATATATATATATATACATAATTTATTTAAAAAATATTTAATATTAAAATAGAATTGATACGAGGACAATTTTATTTGCGACTTTTTTCTGATATTATTGGCCGTGGACGAAAAAGGTCTTCACCCTTGAGAAAAGATCACACTTGGAGAATGGAGAATGCCATGTAGAATAACTGCCGAGAGAATATAGCCCAGAATAGAATGTACCCAGAATAAAATATGTAACAAAACATAGAAAGTGGCAATATTGATATGTGCTTCTTAAGATGATCCATATTCTCATACTTATCTTTATCAGTTATAAGATACCGGCATAATCGACATTGTTAGGTGGATGAATTTTATTACATTTAGAAATAAATTTTTATATATTTAAATTTTATATGTTTATATAAATGTTTGTGTACGTATAATAATATTTATTTATATATAATAATACGCACATATAATAAGAAAGTAAAAAAAATCATATTATATAATATTCATATACTCATTTAAGATATAATATTAATTTTAACTTTATAATATTTTATTCTCTTTTTTTTATTGAAACACAAAAATTATATGTGATAAAATAAACGATATAGATTTTATTTGTCAGTATGTATGTACATTCTGTGCATTCTAGGATAAAACAAATGATTTAGTCCAATTACTCGTTTAAGCATTACATTTTATTAAGTGATGCAAATACAATAATGTTTTTGTTACTTTATTTATATTTTTTTCTATATACACAAGGCGAGAGATTCTACGATATCTTCTTGCTTGGAAGACTGCCGAGAGTAAAGAGACGAAATAGGCTGTCACGGTGAATGTATCTCGTATGTATCTTCTATGCATGTATTATATATGTGTTTATACATATATGATACATGCAAACAACACACAGCATCTGAACTTGATATATATGGATGTATATTGGATCATACAGTTTACATTATCGCGAGTCAAAGTGTATTTACACTGATTTCTATCCGTCTAATTTTGTAGATTAACAAAGAAAAGAAGAAATACAACATTCAAAATTAAATTAATTTAAAAAAATTAATTTTATCATAAACACGTGCTTTATGTTTAATATTAAATATTATTAATATTAATATTAATATTAATTTATTAATATTATTATTAACATTAATATTAACATTAATATTATTAATATTATTGTTATTATTATTAAAAAGTTAACATTAATATTACTATTATTAAATATATTCTATCTTAAAAAATTATTTTATTGAAAAAGAATTAATATAAAATTCATTTTACAATTTATCTTTTTAAAATTTAATGCGATAAAAGTGTAAGAAGAGTAGGGTAGGCGGGTCACATATTTTATATACTTATCTGTATGAATATACCACTCTTTTATATATACAATGTATCTTTAAATAATCAAGATATGCAAATATTTATCTCGCTCCATTTAATATCGTAAACGATTTATACGGATTCGCATAATTGCATGAAGATATCCCGAGAATTCATAGGAGGACTCGGAGGACCCCGGTATGCGAGCTCGGTAGCGCGTTCGCATAACGCGGCTTCCGCATATAATTTCATGATACATTATATTACCGCGACAGTTCGCTCAGTCAGATTATCCCGAAAACAACCGCAAAGATTAATCATTATGTGATATTGCCGAATAACGTGAGATAGCCTGTCGATGTCGCATTACAGCGTCACATATCATATGCTGTTTCATTAGATATTCTTAGGTACATGTGACATAACAACAAAATATTTATACTTGCGCGCATAGTCGATTAGGGAAGGATACCTCTATCCGGGCAGGAAACCGGAATAAAGGGATTGAATGTGAGGGAGCATAGAGTTGGTTCCGAATAGAGAGAGAAAGAGAGGCAGGGGGAGAACACAGTGAGTCGGGGTCGAGGATGAATCCATTCGGGCGTTTCCGCAGCTTTTCGGGCTCGTCCGCTGGGTCATTGGGTCAAATCTACGGTTACATCCAGAGTAGGGAGAAGGCGGGAGGAGGGAGGGGGGAGGAGGTACTAGTCATATACACCGTTATACGCGTTCACAATGCAAACTTCAACCTTAGCCGCTACCGCCGCCACTGCTGCCACCCCCAGCTCGTTATTCGATGCGCGCCTATTTTTAGAAAGAATCGCCCGGAGCACGAGAGAAATTGGAGAATGAAAAGACGACGAGAAGAAAGCGAGGGAGAGGGAGGGATGAACAAGTTGAAGCGAACGACAGGAATGAAAGGGGTATAAAGCAGCTGCCACGAGTCGACGGCCCTTGAGACCCTAACATCCTCAGACGATCGATATTTATCGTCAATCTAAGTATTGACAATCCCTGTCAAAGTATAAAACATTCAGTGTCAATCGTCGATTCGTGACAAATTTATGAATGTGAACAAAGCCAAGCCAAAATTTTAGAGCAAATCTAATTACTGAGATCAAATGTAGTCATTTGTAAATTAATTTTAACACATTAATAGATAACATGAATTGTTTGACTCTTATCTTTAGATAGTTAGACTTGTAATATTAGATACTACTCTTATCTGTAGGTAGGAAATGTTTATAAATAGCAGACAATTATATTCTCATAGTTTCATACTTTTTTACAGTAAGCAAATAAATTTGATTTTTTTTAAATTATTCTTACTTTATTCTTACATTCTTAATTGTTATTTTGGCATTTATAATGTGTGAAATTTCCAATGTGTATTTGTTATTCAAACATGTACATATTCAACATTGTCACTTCTCCAAGCGGCACCGTTTTTGATTAATCCGTGCATTATTCTCATAGCTTTCTCGCAGCTATGTAAATTTTGAAGTGACGAAATAGGGGTAAGTGAGAGGGAGTGTGACAGTAGTCACTCATGTCACGATGTAGATTGCTCCAAATATTCATTCATCTGACTTGATGGACATTGATTTAACCTTACGTGCAAAAAGAGGCCTTTCCTTTTTTAATAGAGAATACAATTAGCGTATTGATACTTCTATGTCGGCAATTACAAGTTAACACAGATTATAATTTATTACGTGTAAATGTATTATTAATTATCTTATTATTATCCCACAAATTGGATACTTAATCAGCGTATCAAAGTTCTTCAAATTTTATTAAAAATAAAGAACTAAAAAACGGAAATGAAATTAAAGGATCTAGCATATATTCAATTATTTAATTAGCTAAATGACCAATTTCGCTTAATCAAAGTGCAATAACGGCTTTTCTCTTTTCCTCGAGAGAGAAAGAGAGAGAGAGAGAGAGAGATTTCTTCAATCTTTCCCAATTACATTATGAGAAAAAATTAACACGTTTCTACACTCCATATTTTTCTATTCTCTGTAAAAATGTAGAATGAACAATATTAATCTTTTCTACCTCTCTTACTCTTAAAAAGATTTAATTACTGAAAATTTATTGCTTTTCTCAATTAAGTAAATTAATATGCTCATCCTTTTTTATTTAGAGCAATATTCAGAATGATGGAATGTGCACACTTGCTTTTAAAAAATTTGCACGTTTACACATCATGTTGTACATTCTTATTGTTAGATTGCTCAATTATAGCAATGTATGTACTAGGATATATATGAAATTATTGATTATCATAAAAACCTTGTTGCTAACTGTGAAAAATCATAAATGTCAAAGTAGAATTTACACAACGATATCCCGACAGAGATAAACTTTTATGAAATGTTTAGAGCGTAACCATTTATATCGGAAAAGACACTAAATGAATCTCAAAGTCATAAAACTATGCAGGCTGCAGTTCGTAATCTCGATAGGTCAATAACATATTGGCAGTAATTTGACCGGATATCGGAACAAGTTGGCGCGAGAACGTCGGATGTGATTCGCATTACTTCCGTTGCGTTTCAACGCTGCTAGGTTATTGGGTCAAACTAGCGGATATTCGTAGTAAAACGAAATTGCACGCATTGCCTGTATATACAATGCAATCGTTTTCATTTTTGTAATCTATGAATTTTTCTTTGTTTTATAAAGGAAAATTTTATAGTAGTACTTGGCAATACACTACACCATTCTTTGAATGCAATAAATATTGAAATTCCACATTACCGATAAAGAAAGAATTGTTGCGCATTAGTCATACCGTGATATAACTTTCAAAAATTTTATGATAGGATAATTGTATATATTTTTACATTAGACATTTATTTAATTTATTAAATTTTTATAATTAGTCAATAATTTTTAAAATTTCTTGTTTAGAAAAATCTAAACAAAATTTAAAAAAACGGCAAAATTTAAATTAAAAAAAATTTATAGTAAAAGATATTGCATTAAGACTTTTTTAGCATAGAAACGTTCTAAAGTTTTTTTTAAAGATAAAACGCTCGAAAGAAAGGGCTTTTTTGAAATAAAAATGGATACGGAAGAAACTAAAATGGAAGATGTGCATCGAAAATCTAGGTGAGAGGAACTTACGGCGCACTGTTCTTTACGTATGTGTGTGTACAGAAATAGCGAGGGAGAGTTTAAATTTGCATCGAGAATACTCGAAACGAGAACAGAATCTATCTTGCGCGACGTCGAACCTGAGCTACTCAGGTGAATAATTGACGGGAGCGTAAATTTGCAAAACTTGATCCGCAATAACTTTACGTTTAGTACTACGAGAAATAGCATAAACGTAAGACTTTTTTCTATCTAGTTTCTTTTCCTTCCAAAAACTTTTTATCGTAATATTTAGTAAATAATATTGTATGTATTACATAAATAAATTTACATAAAAATAAAATTAAAATTGTATAATTTAATACAACTTCTTGGTATTTCTATTCTTAAACTGTAGATATTGTAATTATAATTATTTTTATACTTTTTTGAAGTATAGTGAAACTGTGATAGCAAAAAGAAATGCATACAAAATAAAATTGAGTATTATTTATTTAGCAATTTTCTATTTCTGACTTTGAACACGATATAAAAAGATATTTATTTATTGAAATTTCTTTTTCCATATGAGAATTCTTGACCTCTCGCAATAAAAGCTGTTCAATAATAGATAAAGATAATGGTATCCATCGTTCAATTCTACTGACCAGGTAACCTTTTTTAGTCATCTATTTTAAGACTTATATATAAATGTGTACATTTGATTTGAAAATTAATAATGACATTAAAATTTGAATTTATATATTTTTAACATAGTAAAGATGATAATACAAAGATAAAATTTTTCAATGAGATTAGTTCAAATAGCACACATGTTCTAAATCGAGATGTAAGACATTCTATAAAAACGTCATTAAGATTTGTGTTTAAATGATGCTTTGAAACATCGTATGTCCCAATTTTAGATATGCATGCTATCTGGAAAAAATGAGAATATATTTATATCGTGAAGTACCGCGGTAATTGGAAGCGACCAATTATCTGCGCTTGTAAAAATTCGCTAGCACGAAAATTTCGTTTCGCAGATATTTTTAAAAATTACGACGCTGCGACGTTAAAATGCCTACAATTAACTCGAACGCGGTCAACGTATATGAAAAGCGATGGTGCTTGCAGCGGAACGTGTAATTATTCAGTTTTACACTATTTTATCTTCACCGAGATATAACTCTTCGACCATTTAACAATTTTTCCAGCGTTTTATATCATATATTTATATATGTATAATAATGTATGTATAATAATAATATTATTCAATATGGATAAAACTGTACCAATTATAATTGGTAAAATTAAATTATATATATATTTACAATAATATTACGCAATGATTATTATTTTTACGTATCTATATATTAGTTTTCATTATTTGCATTAAATGGAATATGGCTACAATTCAATATTTATTTAGTATTTATATTTTTACTTGAGTAGGAAAAAAATGATGAAAAAGTTATAAGCAATAATTCTAAAAAATTTATCTTGTTATAATTTATACGAAAATATTTAAAAAATAACAATAATTTAACATTGTTAAAATACAAATTCGTTTAATGATTTACAAAATCTTGTATTTGTAGAAAGAAAACTTTATTTAAATACATGATTTTTCGATATAAAGGTCTTCTCGAAAAAAATCATACGATGCAAAAGATAGAGAGAAGATAGACAATAGTTCGGTGATGTCGTCATTGAGATTATTGAGGTCATCTTCCTTCAACTTGACATAAATTCTTCTTCTTTAGATCCTGTACTATTTTTGATTCTATAGAAGCGCGAATAACAGTCGAAGGGTAAATGAACATAGCAAGCTGATAGCAAAAGCGACAATCTAAAAGCGATAATATAAAAAGTATAATATTGATGGAATATAAATAGTGTAACTTACGATTCAAAAAGGATATCATATAGAATATTATATGAATCCATTATCAAGTCTTTTACAAAAATTCACGTTACAGAGAGATCTATTGAAATAATAATTATTGAAAAAAAAAATAATGATAAAATTTATACAAATACTTAATTAATAAATAAGAAATTATAATTTTATAGTTAATTATTTATTAAATTTGCGTACATGCATGTGTATATTTTACTTTTATGTTATATATAAATTTTTGTTTTTTTTTTTTAATATTTTATTGTAATTAAATAAAATTATCCTAAAAGATATTGAAACAAATTAAAAGAAAGAAAAACATGTTAAAGGAAGAAGATATTTTAACTTTATTTGTTTTATGTTCGAAACCTTTCTACGATACACTCTCAGATTCTTATTTTCATAATATACTTTAGTGCTAAGTGAGATCATTTCAAATTTCTACAAAATGTGTTATACATACTCTACGTAAATGAAGGCTTGAATCTCTACATGCAGATTTTTGTATATAAGTATGATGCTAAGAAAGTACAGATTTACTTAATTTGTGAATTGTTCCTTCATTGACATCATCATGTTTTTTCAACACACAATACCGCAGTGTCTCCGCAGCGAATATAAATTGAGATCGTTTCTCTGTACCTTTTCCTTGAACTCATTGCGATAGTCTGTGAATCCCCGAAATAGACGATAGATGAATACATAACACCCTTGCTATAGCTGCATCGTAAAATCGGTCCGACGCGTCCTTCCTCTTGAAATTTTCAATACTCTACACCAATCTTATCTAATAGAAATTCAATCTAATAGAAAAGAAAGTACACTTTCTTTAAAAATGTTGACATCTAATATTCTAAGAATAATATCTCATATTATATTCGCATAGAGTTTCACGAAATATAAATTCCAAAAAGATAAATATTTTTATAAAATAAGAAAACTTTTTAAATTTCATTTATAATTATAAATTAAATTGTATCAATGAAAATAATTATTTATAACTTTAAATTGAATATATATATATACATATATGTGTATAATAAAAGTTTACAGAAGAAAGAACCAAAGTATGAAATGATACACAAACTTTGTCACGTATACACCACACAAGGATAAAATGTGGCGTTAAAATAAAATATGCATTCGTATTACACTCGACCCTAAAACCGTAAAAGTTCACGACCGGATTTATTATTGAAGCATGTACGATTCCAAAGAAAGATATAATACGTATCTATTTAATTTAATATAATATCCTGAGAGAAAAAATGTACTAAATTTTAATAAATATTTGTTTGAATAGTCCTAGCTAAATATTTACTAAATGTAAACATATATTTATATATTTTGTATCAGAATCATTAATTTAGTTTAACTATTCTTTTTTTAATTAACAAGTATTTTTTTACCATAAATAAATGTTAAGTTAATATCCTTTAAACAAATATAATATTTATTAAAATTGGTACACTTTTCTCAGTGTATGTAATTTTTACCATGTCTGTATATTTTCAACATTTTTATAAATATGGATTTGTACGAGAGAAACAGGTTTCTCTTGAACGTTCTCAATCAATTTTTTAAATTCATAATTAAAGAAATATACTTTGATATTTATCTAATTTCCAATGCTCGTATTTGAAATAATACCTAATAAATATAATAATAATAAAGATATTTTAAAAATATATGAATTACATATAACAATATATATAATATATATAATTCGATATAATTCGATAATATATGTAATATTTTTTAATAGGTACTTAGAATTTCTATCAGAAAATTTTCTTAAGATCTCAATAATTATAAAGAATAGTCACTTTATCCATATTTGCAATCAGTAGCGTGTATCGTAATTACATTACGACAATTTAACTGTAGCGACCAGTGATTGTATCACGTTATAATCGAGTATACAGATCTACGTGAACGCGTGATTTCGATCACATAAACTTTCTACGATTCGTACAAGTTTCGCCAGCGTTTCAAGTTTCTCGAAGCAACCTTGATAGCGGTCGACATTGACGCGAATTCATGTCTTGACACATATTAAGAAAAAGGAAGCAAGCAACAACACGCGATTCGCGCGTCTCAGCGATAAATCATCTGTAATCGTGTGCAGTTACGACGAACGGTATAGGTTAGGGGGTACGCGTAGAGAGGTACTGCGTGCCGTCCCCGATAAAGCGTGAGAAACCTTCAGGAAAAGTCTTTGCGAGGGGACGACGTCGCGTGCGGCGAAAATTTCTGTACTATGAAAAGTGACGAATTTAGAAGGTCGTGATATATACTCAAATCAATTGAAATCGAGCGGAATACGACACGAAATGCTAAAACATCTATAACATTTAAAATTCAAAGCATCTAAAAAATTGTAATTATAATTAAAGATATTTTAATGCAATATATATATATATATATATAGAGAGAGAGAGAGAAAGAGAGAGAGAGAGACTTTAATTAATTTTATTTAAACTGAAAAGATTAATTTATAAATTTAATTGAATTTCTAATTTAAACTTTACAAATAATTGTAAAAAAAAATAAGTAACCATTAATTATATCAAATTTTTCAATTGTAATGAGATTTTTTTAAATATATTGCGTTTACTTTTAGTTCAGTTTAAAATTTTATACACGTTTTGATACAAGATTTTAGATAAAGTTTAGATTACGTATATCTCTATTTGGCCATCTTCTTGATGACGAAGCATGAATAATACTAAGATATATTTTTTAAATTTATTTCTAGTGTGTAATATACATATCCACGACTGCATAATATAATTTAAACAGTTTGGTATAATAAAGTTGAAGACAATAAATATTTATTTAGGAAACTGACTGCGTGTATATTGCACTCACTGTAAGATGAAATTTCAGTTGTATTTGTTTATAACATATATTTTATCTGTTAATTAATATTATAGTTTTGAACACATAGACTTTAAAATACTTTACGATAATAGGTTATATGTAAATATTTTCATCTAACATGTATTTCAAATTTTTTTTACTCATAAGAACTTCATATGTATATACATATACTAAACAAATGCACACATACCTACTCGATAAAAAATTGATTATATCTGAAAGTATCATAGGAAATAATTTTATTTTATTTCTGACTTATAATATTTTTGCATGTTGAATAATTTCCGGTAGTATCATCCATTTCGGCCTATTTTATATATATGTATATATCTGTATATGAATCTTGTTTCACGTGAAAAATTGAAACTCATATGAAACTTGCGTGGATGCAGAGGATTCCGTCTCTGGTGCAGGAGGAGGATACCACTACTAAAAAATTAAATACATATGTTTGGTTTGAACCTCGCTTTGCTTGTAAAACCTCGTTTTATGTGGGTTTACAATTTTCCATGCGAAGCGAGGGTCAATCCAAATCTATGGTTGGTATAGTTAGATCTTATATTCAAGGCATCTTAACTACAGTCTTAAGAAGCCACAGAAGGTATTATATCAGAGGATATGATCTTACGAAATTACTTAAGACAGTCTTGAAATAAGAATGGACTATGAATATCGCTGTATGTATCTAATTTTTTGATAATAGAGTTCCCTCTCGTAGAGGGAGAAAATGGAATCTACTGCATTCATTTTACAACGCAAAGCGAAAGATTCTACACCGATTTATAACTTCCTACGCAAAAATATTATATTGTTGAAAATGTAAACAAGAATAATTAACTTTTATTGTTAATTATTTTATTGTTAATTTTTTAAATAAATTTTTTTAAATAATGAGCGACAACCAAAACCTTTTGAAAGTCATTTAAGATCATGATCTTGACAACATATGCCAAGATCAAGATCATTGGAACTTGATCTCCTAATTCGTACATATGCAAAGTTATTTTTACGATTGTGTGCGTATCAAAAATAATATACACGTTCTCTCAACGCTGTATTTGTATGTCAGCACAATTCTTAATCATAAAATGAAATTATAAGAGAAGATTTGAATTATAAGTGCTGCGACATTTCACGAGTAACTTCTTCATACCGTCACTTTAGGAAAACATGAAATTTGCATTTTCGAAGATGTAGTTATTACTGTCGTACAGTCGCATATATTCATGCCAGAAAAATAGTGGATTACATTTCTGCATAGAATACAAAAGTGTCCTATCTCCATCTATTTATTCTCTCTCTCTCTCTCTCTCTCTCTCATTCTCTTTCTCTCTCTGTACTAATAAATTAACTATAATTTACACAGATACAATGTCACATATGTATTCTGACTGTGAATAAAAATAAATAAATCATTACTCCATTTTACAAGTGTTACTGTTGATAAAACATGCAAATTTAGAGAGATTTTTTCGAATAAATTCTATTACCAATAAATATTAAGAAAAACGAAATCTGTTCTGTTAGTTAGAAATTATTAAAAACGGAAATTATTAAAAACGGAAATAATGTGATATATTAACATGGCATTGTAATATCCTCTGAAAAATATAAAAATTTGCTCGAGTGATTGCTTTATAAGTGGTTTACTGTTTCATCTTATTATATATAGTAAATATATATAGTAAATATATATTTTTACATACATATATCGTATATATATATAGTATAATATGCGTATACATATAAATACATACATATGCATAAATTAATAAAAAAAGATTTTCTAATCTATAAAGATAATACAACATGAGATTTAAAACACTCTTATAGATATGATTTTATATTTAAAGTTGATAATTGTATGAGCTTGATTCACATTAGCTTGAAAATATTATTAATTAAAAATATTAATAACAACATTTCTTTTAACCCAGTAAATTCTATTGTATAGAGCGATTACAATTTTTTCAATCTTAGGGCGTATTTATTTCACTCTATCGATGCACTACGATGTCGAATTCTATACCCTCTTTATGATCACGATATATTAAATCGAGTACAAACGTTTTGTAGAAGAGAGCTACGTTCAAACTCCGTCTCGAATTCTGCAATCCACAGACGTGTGGCTCCGTCGTCGTAATAACGCACCGGATACAAAAGGAAGTAGCAGCGTCAGGATTCCGCCATGCGATCAACTTCGCCTCGTGACTTAATGCCATCTTATTTTTGAGCTTTTCCACTTCGCACGATGAAAAATTATCGCGATGGCATTTGATGGAGCTTAAAGAAAACCAAATATACATTGCATTAAAATTATTTAAAAAATTTAGTAGCCTTATTATTAGTATCTTTATTATTATATAGTATCTTTATTATTTATATGATAAGGAATCTTTGTGAAGCCTTGAGTATTTTATTATTTTTCAATATAAAATATATTGTCAATAAAAATAAAAAAAAGTTAAAATATATAAATTTGCATATTTTATTTTTTGAAAAATATTTAAAAATAAAAAATGTAATATCTTAAGTAGAGCTTTAGAGAGTGATCTTTGTACAACTATTATGACCATTTTTATGCAGATAACATCAAATATTTTTTTTCTGAAGGAGAATTATAAAAAAGAATCATATTTAGGGATGGCTTCTTTTGCCTACAAATCGATTTATAGGCAAATGGAATCTCGAACCCCCAATATTAGAGATTCGATTTTTGCCCAGTATTGATGAAATATTGGAAAAACGATGTATAGCCAATATTGGGAAAAAATTGAATGCCCAATATTGTGATAATAAGATTATCCGCACGGCGTGCACGCAAATCATCACGCTTATGCGTCCTTTTATGAGACTCATACTGATCGCACGCGTTGCTTAGCGGCTATCATAGGCATCTGCGTCATCGCGGGAGGGAGGGGAGGCAAGAAGGAGTTATTTAACTTTACTATTTTTATTATTACAATACTATATTTTGGATCATGCCTATCCATAGGTAATAATAGTTATAGGCAATCGATCTGTATGCAATAATAAATTTAGGCAAATATGATTTTGTTTCCGAAAATTTTATTTGTGCACAAAAGTGCTTGTAGACAATCGATCTGTTAGCTATAATACTTGTAGATACAATAATACATGTAGGCAAATGTAATTCCATTTCTAAAAATTTTTATTTGTGCGCAAAAATGCATATAGGCAGTCGAGCTAGGCAATAATTTTTATACACAAACGAAAAGTCGACAAAAGTGATGTATTTAAAGGGGGAGGGGGAGGGGGAGAGAGATATTGTAGGCAATCTATTTGTAGGCAAACGGAATCCACCCATATTATATATATAAAAAGAAATAGTATTGTTAATATAAAGGTCGAACAATTATACGAAGCAATTTAACGTAAGTAATAAAAGATTATTACACCAAGAATTCATTTAGTCTCATATATATATATATATATA
>Ga0157363_1003152_pt1 | contig 14793 bp, 10 predicted proteins | sample AttsexASBM1_FD_111477 | JGI IMG/M metagenome (GOLD analysis project Ga0157363, IMG submission 111477) | Fungus gardens microbial communities from leaf cutter ant in Ribeirão Preto, State of São Paulo, Brazil - Atta sexdens ASBM1 | ecosystem: Host-associated > Fungi > Mycelium > Unclassified ...
GCAAACTGAAAAGGAGCTTGCAGAACAGCTTGGCGTTACGCAGCAAGCCATTTCCGTACGATTACATACGAATAAAAATTGAATTTTACAAAAAAAGCTCAGAACTTTTTTGTACACCTAATATATACATAAACGTATATGTAGATATACGTTTAAGATCAAATCTTGTGCAGTTTCAAACGTTTCGTATGTCAGTTGTAAGCAAAGCCGCAAAAATTATCCTATAGACTTATCTTGCGAAGAAAAACACAACGAAGTTGTGGTGCGTAATTGAGAAGAAAGTTGTAGTTGGCATGTGCCTCAAGTGTCACGGCGCGAACTTAGATAGGACATGTTCTCTCGCACGGCCTGAGCGGGCAGTCAGTCGGAAGTCCATCCCGAGTGTCGTCACGGACAGCGCAAGCTGCAAATCACGCAACAGTCGCGACGGCTAGTATAGCCGGCCGATGTGCTTGGCAATAACGACGACGGTTATATTAATAAATTCTCCTGTCGATGCTATTTCCACGCTTCCACGATCGATGGACGGGACGTATCGTCGATCCATCGCGTCGCGTCGCGTCGCGTCGCGTCGCGTCGCGTTGCATCGCGTCGCGAGGAAGGATCACCTCTGCACACGGCTGTTGGTGCAATCGTTCTCTCCGCCTATTACCGCCATTATACACGTACTAATAATTTCGTCCAAACGCGTCATCCTCTCGCTAAACCCTTAAACACTGTCGTAAAGCGTGTAACTCGGCTAAAAATACAAGGAAACGTATACACATGCCTTGTTAAATTTGTGCTGCATGCGGATAAAAGCCTTGAAGGGGCTTACTGCAGACCCTTATCCCCGATTCAACATAAATCCTTTAAACGCGCGAAAAAAAAATATATATATACATATATGTATAACATACGCGAGTAGGTTACTTTTTTATAAATTGACAATATAATTACAATATTTATATCTTAATTTAATATTTATTATACATCGTCCTCTTTGAATGTTTTATCATAGGTATATTACGATTTTTTGAAATAATATGTATATATTTATTATTATGCATATGTATACTCTGATTCACTCGTTTAATTATATTTCTCCCACATAAAAAATACCCAAGTACAAGTATATAAAAGAAGTATTGAAATTACTTGACATTTTCGAAAGAATATTTCGACATTCTCCATACATCCCAATTTCAATTTTTGACGTTATTTTTGCATTTACATCGAATTTATTGCAACGAATTATTTGTACGCAGTCGATTGTTTGTAAAATAATCGTAACGATGCCAATGTATTTTCAATCTGTGCCGAAATTAGGCCTAGGATTTTCCTAAAATAAATTTCCGCCAAACATCCCCGCTTCTTTCTTCTCATCTCATATATGGAGAGTCGAGACAGTGGCAAATTAAAGACGAGTCGTAGAAAGTGGCTGCTAGAATTCATAGAATTGGCGATTAAAATCGGTGTCTTTCATCAGTCACGAAAAAATGCCAGTATGCTAGATATATGCAATATTTATTTATTCTTTTTTAATTAATGCAATAAATTGCACTTTGTCATGCAAAAGCTTGTCATCCAATACGCATGATACAATCGTATCGATGCTCGTTGTATTTTCTTCGCACGTTTGAATAGGATAAATTGAAGGATTAAATGCCAACGGCACGCGTTTAAAGACGTTAAAATACTCGGGATTTTTAAATGGAAATTCTCTTAACTTGATGAAATTTTTTTTTGTTAAATTCTGAAATCAGATTCTTTATCTCATTATCTCATGACGATCTGAAAATAATGCCGAAAAGCGTCGAACGGTAGAATATAATGTCGAACTTTAGCGATACAAACGTAATGCCTATTGCGAATATTGCGAATAATCCATAAATACTTAGTGCACGAATCACACGTTAGCATAAACGTACGCGGCTTTGAAAACTCGCGAATCGCGTTCGGTGCAAAACGATTGAATTCAATTAATTCGGATGCATCATCGAGCAACGGTGAACGCAACCATGTGCAACAAATACATATAATGGGCCACTCTAGTCGCTAGCGTCCGCGCCAGTCCGCGCGCTGGCAAAGGTAATGCATCGTCTGTCGCCTGAATGCGACTTGTGCGACTCGCGCTGAATGACGCAAAACGCCCGCGTGCGAATTATTTCGTCGCGATCGCGATCATTTTATTTCGAGAACCGTGTCGCTGACGCTCCTTTTCAATTTGTTCTCTGTGTCTCTCTCTCTCTCTCTCTCTCTCTCTCTCTCTCTCAAATTTGCCCATAAACACAGGCAATACGACTACGTAAATCAATCGAAGTTTAATTAACTTGATTGTATCCTACTGTTAAATCTATAGTGTCAAATTTAATCCTATCAAATATATCATTATTTTTCATTAAAATGATAATTAAATTTGATATTATATAATGTTAAATTGACACTGTATAGTGTCAAATATAATCATTGTTTTAATAAAAAAGAACGATATAATAAATACCTACTTTATTCAATGAGATAAAATTTTCTTGACATGTCATTCGATATACGATATATTATACATATATATGTATATACCTACAAGTCTAAATCTTTCACCAATGCTAGCAGGATCGATCCTTATTGAGAAATTTCGCTTGGCAGTGAAATTTCTTAGGAATAGAAAATTCGTATCGATCGATATAAATTTCTGTTACGAGTATAATGATTGTATGAATTTGCGAGCGACACGGTACATTGAACGATATCGTATGTACGTACGTACATATACACATACGTATACATGAGAAATGGCGCAGCACATAGTACGGGACACTGTACAGCGCACTAACATATGCGATGGCTGTATAAACATTGTAAACACTGATCGTGCCACGCAGTGGTTCTCACGTCTATACATGTGTATGTACATACGTACGTCTGCGTGCCTCATTGCGTTAATCCGCAGATGTGCGTCCGTCGCGTCGGTGTCGGTTTTATGAGAGAGAGAGAGAGAGAGAGAGAGAGAGACGCGAAGAAATGTCATCGCGATGATCGTTAAGTAAATTTTGACGTTGTCGCCCATTATACACCGCGTGTACTTATTATTACCGTTTACGCGCGGCGTGGTGTGTGCGCTAAACGATGTCGAATAATCGAATGTCGAGTTGCAGTCAATATACTAGGACCGTTTCCAAGTATGTAGGATATCATGCGACGAAACGATCCATATTATTACGAACAAACAATTATTATATTAAACTTATTATTTCATCTTGTGCATAAAATTGTATAAAAGTTATATATATAAAAATTATCAATTTCATATATTTAAATAATAAATAATTAATTGATTCAACACACAAATGTCGTTAGAATGACATGTTAATTGCGCGAAGCTTTATGTAATGTATTTATAGATTCTTATATGTGACGAGAGTCACATATTATATGCGACTTAGAAATAAACCTGTATGTACTGGGTGATATACCGTTTCTGTAATTAGTAGTAATTTCAATGTAAATTGTAATTTCACGAAAATTAACTCACGAGAGAATATAACTAGGATGTACGTGTTACAATTTATTACGTGTTACATTGCTCGGGTTATCGACAATTGCAGTCAAATCAAAATTGTAACGCGGAATGCGTTGAGATAACACGAACGAGATACCAACAAGTGTACAAAGCATCTCGTTAAATGTTGCACGAGCGTAATTCGCGATGGGAAAAATAGGTATATGCGTGGTCAATTCAACAATCGCCTTCCTTTTTCTATTTCTGATGAACCGAATTAGCACGAGATGGAACTTAGCCATGTCATTTAGAAACAAATTTTACGTGATGCGCAACCGTTTCGATCCACGGGGATTCCCTCTTACATACTCACGTTATCTCCGTCAACGAGGAAATGCAACGCAACACATTACAACGCAAATAGGCCGTGGCTGACTCACCGGAGGATAATCGAAGTCTGGGGAAGACGAGACTTCCAGGACATAGTCCATTTTGCTCTGATTTGATGTGTCTCCTAGTGTAACGGGCGGCGTTAATGTACTCATCGCACTGGTTATCGTCTGCAAAAAAAAAACATCGTGTCTCTCTTTTTTTATCTTTAAATCAAAAATTTTTTCCATATAGATATATAGATTAAAATAATTTTGTTAGAATCCATGCGTTTACGTTAAAACTTATATCTTCTCATATGTATATATAGTTACTATATTAAATATAATCTTTTGTAAAAATAAAATATTATTTGTATCGTTTTGTATCATTAATCGTCTACGTTATCCTCTTATGTCTATTCATATAACATCACACATATGCATCTATCCATATATGCATTATTATTAATATAATAAAAGTCATATGAACTGCATATAACAAGAATTATATTATTGATTAATTTCGATGAGGAATATTACGGTCTAAATTAAATATTTTAGTAAAATAAAAAAATCACATTTATAATTATAACATTTTCGCTATAGAATCACTTTTATTTTTCTATAATTACTTAATAATATAGTATAATTAATTATACTATAATTACTGGTTCGCTGTAATTGTTATCACGCTGTTAATTACTTGGTAAGAATTTCGTATGTAAAAAAAAATGTTGAGGGTAGCAGCAGTTGGGGTCAAAAAATAGAATCACACGCGCAGTTGAGCATGAGTTTGAATGACAAATCGGTGACAAAATGCTCTTGCAGCTAGATTTGATATCGCAAATTTGCGTGTCACGTAACGGTTATGTCGAGTGTTATTTTGAGCGCAATGATTTGTGTGTCTACTAAAACTTGGTTTGGAAGCAAACACGGAATCCGTGATGCAACACTGACGAGAATTCAACCATCGATGAGATCATCGCTAAAAAAAAAAAGGAGAAAAAAAAGAGTAGAAGAGAGAATAGTAGCTCTTGCAATAATCTATAATTTTTTCAACTAAACTCTGGCCAAATTACACAACCTCTCTCTTTATTCAATTGATTTTAATTCTCATGTAATAGGTCTGTGAAATTTTTACGCCAAAGTAGATAGATATGTAGGCTGATAGGATACTTACCAAAATGGCGTCCCTAATATTCTTCTTAATATCTTCAATCTTCTGCCGCTTTTCCCTGCAAACACCAAGATGCATGTTAGATTTAGACGTTAGTTGTGTTGTTAGAAATCCGACACCGATTTCTTGTTGACCGCATAACTAAATATGACAAAGTATTATGACTAACAATGCGTATTGTATACAACAGACATAGTAGCGTAAGAGTAGATCGACCAGCAATAATGATCGAGTCATGAGCTGAATGAAACGATAGCAGAGACCGTGTGTTCTTTTATATCGGTATTTTCAGACCAATTCGATAATTTTAGCGCGGCCAACTACCACGCGTTATTTAAAAGAACTTGCTGGAAAACTCGTGGTCAATCAATAATGCGTATTTCTGGAACTGTCTGTTTTCAAAGATTCCGGCTAAACAGAATAAATCCTCTTTGTTCGAGACATTCAAATTAAAAACTCGTAAAACAAAAAAAGTTTGGATATATTGGTATACATATGTATATATCAGATTGAGAAAAAAGTTGCAAAGAAGTGAAATGTAAAAATGAAAGACGTTCTTCTATTCTTCTACCTACTTCACAGTTGTCACCGAATTTAGTTTAGACACAGAATAGAACTTGTACATGCATGCGTAAAAATTGTCAAGAATATATTGAGTTGGCAAGAAAGTAATTGCGTTTTTTTAAAAGGCATCTATCAATAAAAATTACTTTCTTACCAACCAATATAAATATATCTTCATAGAATAAAGTTTCAGTTTTAAAAATCTCTTTTTTAAATTGCGATACAACAATTTTTAACGGAGTTATGAGCAATTAAAGTCAAAATCCTTTTATTTAATCCGCAATAATTCAGTAACCAAAAATTATAGGAATATTAAAAAAAAAAATGATTTTGTAGGGAAAGTATCAAGCTTTCACGATAGGTAATCGAAAATTTTTTCAAATTTGTTTTGGGCACGTTACAAACCCACAAAGTGAGAAGAAAATTTTCCGTCTTTTTCAGCTCGTAGTTTTTAGTATGTAAAAATTACCAAATTCATATAAACTTAAAAAATGTGATAAGCTTTTAAAAGTAGAAATTTCAAGCTTTAAAAAACTTTTTTTAAATTTAAATTTCATTCATTATTGACGAAGATATACAACTTTGAACTAAAAAAACGCAAATACTTTCTTGCCAATCCAATATATACCTATGTACCGCCAACATCCGTGCAAAAGAATACACGAATTATTGAATTATTGAATTATTTAATTATTGATAACGAGGCTCCAAGACAGAGAAAATATTTAAAGCGGATCAGTGAAAGATGACGGAAATCAAGTAAAATTACGAGAAAAGTAACCGAAAAAAGTAATGAGATAACTATCGTTAGCGGGCTAAAAAAATGGACTAAAATGATATAAAAATGAGAAAAGAGAAATGGAATCATATCGAATTCAAGGAAAAAGATAAATCATCCAGAATGCTGCTTAAAAAAAAAAAAAATAAACGTTCCTCTCGTTTTATTGAAAATACAAGAAAAGCGTTAATATATCTATAAAAGAAGGTAAGTAATTCCAGTGAATGCATTTCGAAGATATATTTCGAAAATAATGATGAAGAAGATTGAGAAAAAGAGTGAAGCTAGCGATAGTGAAGAATAATATAAATATAATGCGATGAATGCGTCGCATACTTGGAAAATAGTAAAGGAAATAGTAATGACGGATATCAGCTACATGTTGATATATACTTGTAGTTAATACTGTAGCAGTCTGAACCGGTTATGAGATGAATCATTCGTGCAGAACGCCCAATGTCGCGCGCTAAAAAATTCATTACGCTACAATTTGCGATTCAAAAAAAGTCGAAAGAAAAATTGTAAGAAGAAAGATTAACGCGTCGCCATTGGCCACAATTAAAAGGATAGTAAAAATAGAATGCATCAACATGCTCTCAGTAGCCATATATAGCAAGTTGTGTGATGACTGTCTCTCTCGAAAATCGTCTCGTGAGATTCGGAGATTCGAGTTGTAGGTGTGAAGTGAAGAGTGAAAGAGTCAAGAGATGCTCCGGGAAAATTCAATAAACGTATAACCGCGTATAAGTTTTCGTAAATGGCTTGCGTGAGTAGCAGAGAGTATATACGATCTCGCATTTCGCTGACATTTAATTGTAACGCGAGCTTCGCGATGAAAAGCTACGCGACGGAAACAAAGAAGAGATTACGGTCCTCCTCCTTTAATGAGTTAACGACACATGGAATAAGCGGATTAGATTGATATAAATGCAGTGGATGAAGATCGCCGTGTAATCTAAATGATCGCGCTGCGCCGCACCAAGTAATTTTTCAAGTAATTTTAAGACGAAACTTACGCCTCACTGAAACCATTGACGTGCAGTATCCTCATCTGTTTGACGATCGTGCTTTTGCCAGACTCTCCTGCTCCTGAAACAGGGCGAAATTAATCTTTGGCGACATTGATCTCTCTGGAGTCTGCAGGCGTGATGACTACTCAGCTGACGCACCGTGGGATTTGCAGGATTTGCGGGATTTGCCATGATGTAATGACGCGCGAAAGAATATTTCACAGAATTGAGATTTCGTCAGCCGAGATATATTGTACAATATATGTATATAACTATAATATGGTATAGTTATCGATCGGCCGCGATAAAAGGTATCGTGTCATGCAGGGTTTATACATTGAGGGAATAAACGATTGGAATGCGCATTTTTCTGCATGCGTTGCCTGCAGAATCCACTCCGGAATTAAATGTTGAACATTCTCTAAACTCTAAAATGAACCAGGACGATTTCCCGCGGTATGTGATGTGCGTGACCTAGATGGTTCCATCGCAATTAATTATCATCGGAGTTAATTAAAACGCCTTTTTGATTCTCTTGGACATGAGCGAAATATATCAAGTTTTTTAATTTTCTGCCCAATTAATGTAATTCGCGAGCATCAACATTATTTCCTTTCCTGTCATATTCTCAATACTCTTACGTGTGTGTGTATATATATATATATATATATATATATATATATATGTGTGTGTGTGTGTGTGTGTGTATAATGTTGCTCATTTTATATGTATACCTAACATTTAGCGTCACTTTTCAAATATTAAATGTTCTCGACGCTAAACTTTTAAATTCTCGTTAAAAACTCGTAAATCAAGTAAACGACGAATTTGTTCGAAGAAGTTCAATCGGAGAAAGCTTGTAATTCTCAATCGTATTGACATAATCTCTGATTATAACTTACAAAAGCCTTATTAAGTAAATCACAAAAGTTATCACAAAAAAAAACAAAAAAAAAAAGAAAGAAAGCCGAAAACAAATAATACTTATTATATATTCGTATGTATACTATTGGATACTATAATTTTTCATTAGTACGTCACTCGCCAAGTATGATTATGTTATGTGTCTAATTCTGGCTTCAAGTTTTTCCCAAAGATTTTTGTGATCGAAGTCGTGAACGCGATGACACAAATTGTATATGTAATAGGAGATCGAATCGGCCATGGTCGTAATGACATGCGAGGAAGAAAGGAAACAATACGGCAACAGCTGTTGCTCCGTCCGATGCGACGCGACGCGACGCGACGTCCGTCTCCCGCGTCTCCGCCGACCTGCTCCGACGACCGCGAGGATAACGACGATGACGACGCATTCGCATCGAATTAGAACGATGACCTACATAAACGCCGCGCCGGATAATAGGAAGGCGAATGTAGAGGAGTTTAAACGTCGTGTCGCGTCGCTAAATAGCTAGAGTACAATCAATGTTTTTTACATGTATGTATTTTCGATAATGAAAGAGGGAAAAATACGTGAAATACAGAAAAAAAAAGAGAAAGAAAAAACTGCGTTTTAAAAGTAAACAGCATGAATCTGAAACTATTATTAGAATTTAAAATTACAAAGTGAGTATTGTTTATCACAAAGAATCGCATGCGATAACGTCAAAAGTAAAAATGATAGAATCGGTTAGCGCTGGATAGAGAAATAGGAAGTAGAAAAAAAGTTAAATTTAATGGTAAATAAAATAGTTTGTATATACTATTTGGGAAAAGCTTCGATGAAAAAGACGCAGACAGAACAAAATGTATATATAGCAAGAAAAAATAAAACGTAAAAAATATTGTTTGAAAATAAACTTTTGTGGAAGTAAATATTTGTATCGACGCTAGTATTAAGCGCTACATTTTATTAAACGTATTTGAAAAATATAAAAACACTCGTTTAAGCATGTCTAAAAATCATTAAAAAGAAAAAAGAGATTTATTCTATTATACTATAGAGTACAACGAATAACGAAATAATGTAAGCACAGAGCTGAATTTTTTGTAGCTACGAGACAAGAGAATATGAGAGAGAGAGAGAGAGAGAGAGAGAGAAAGATGAAGGAGAAAAGAATCGAAAGCGACGAAAAGAGATGACAAACACAAGGTAGCCACTGGATATTCGTGAGTGCCTACAGCTCGTACGATAATCGATAAAATTGAATTACGCGCCGCTGAACATCGCGATAGCGGCCGGCCGGTCGGTTCTCACCCCCGGTGTCGCGGAGGTTCTCTTTGTTCGAAACCGACAATCACCGACAGCCCTGTCCGATATATATATATATATATATATATATATATATTTACCGCGCCTCCTCGATTGACGAGCCTGCGAACGCCGAACCGGCCAAACGCGCCGCGAAAAGAATCGAGGACGTGGACGCGATGCGGGGAGGCGAGCCCCTAACACAGGATTATCCTCCTCTGCACAATTTTTATCCCGTTCACTTTAATTAAAAAACTTGACGGACGGACGAGCGGATGGACGCACGCACATATCCCGTGAGATTAATAAGCGTCGTTGGATTCGGCCGTAGGAGGAGCACGATATCGATTATACGCTCGTCTTCGCATCTAAGCGTGCGCTTATAATTTCCTTGCATCGCGTCGCGTCGCGTCCGTCGCATTGGTCGAATCGGCTCGCACGATACGATTTTGCTGAATTGTATGTAATATCGAGGAGAGGATATATATCTGGAGAAAAAATTATTGGTCGAGAGCGTCTCTCTCTCTCTTTCTCTCTCTCTCTCAATTATATGAACATAGTATAGATATACTCACCGAGCAGGAGTAGCCTGTGGGTGGCACGGTAGACCTGTTTGTCCTTCTGCAGCTGCCTGGTGATGGCATCGGATCGTCTCTTCTGATTTTTGCTTTCATCCTGGCTGTCCTTGTTCTGGCTGCCGAAACACCCCATGACACACCACGGGAAGGATACGGATCGCGGTTCGCCGTTTTTTCCTTCGATGTCTAACGATCCGGGTCCAGGCCCGTCAGGTTCTCGGGTCGCGTATACGGCGGTGGCGGTGGCGGAATTGAGCGAGAGGTAGGACGATCGGGACACGGATGGGGACGGACGACGACGGATGGGGCCCGCGATCGAGTTGGTAGTCGCGAGGGCAACCGTGCGGTCCGTGCAGTCCGTGCGATCGGCGGCCGCGGCGGCGGCGACGACGACGACGTCGTCGTCGTCCTCGTCGTCGTCGTTTATGGCCGCGCCGCCGCTACCGCTACCGCTACCGCTGCGGCTGCGGGTCCGCCGCCGTTCGAAAAGCGCTCCGAATCCCGCCGCCGCGGTACACGCGCTACACTCGCTCCCGTTCCGCGAATCCCGCCGTCCCGGTCCGTCCTCCTCCTGTTCCGCCGTTCCGTTCGTCTCGCTTATCGCCTCTCCTCTCCTTTACCTTTATTCACTCACTTGCTCGCTCGCTCGCCCGCCCGCCCACCCGCTCAGCCGCTCGCGCGCCACCCTCCCGCGCGCGCGCGCGCGCGCGCTCTTCCTCACCCGATCGACGTCTCTTCCCTCTCTCTCTCTTCTCCACTGCAATCACGGCCGGTGATGGCAATCTCGTCTCTGTCAAAGGATACTTTTCTCGCTCTATTTCTCACCGCGTTTCTTCTCTTTCTTGTTTACAGCGGCGGTGGCGGTGGCGGCGGCGGTGGCGGCGGTGACGGCGGCGGTGGCAGCGGTGGTGGCGACGGCAATGACGGCGACGGCGACGATGGCGGTGGCGGGGACGGCGATAGCGGCAGCGGTGAAAATGACGATCGCTCTGTCGTTTGTCCGTCTCTCACTTCTGACGTAAAACACACGCGTGTATCTGACGGCGACGGCGGCAGCGGCAGCGGCGGCACTTACGACTCTCACGAGCACACTCTATCACTGACGGCCTCCACTGGCCGCGAAACCATAACCATCACGCACTATAAACTCAGTGCTCCGCAGTGCTCCGCTCCGCGCCGGGCGAGACTGATTGCGAGTGCGAGAGAGCCTTGTGTCGCGCGCTCACTCTCTCTCCCTCCCTCTTGCGCGGTGTTGCGCGCCGACCACCTCTCTCGCTCACTCACCGCTCACGTCGAAGCGAGAGGGGAGGGAGAGAGAGAGAGAGAGAGAGAGAGAACAGAGGGAAGGACGAACGAATGAACGTCTCGGTCGGCGGGGTGTCGACGACTGCCGAGAGTGCCGAACAGCCGACTCAGCCGACTGGCGACTGCGGCCAACTGCGGCGATGACGAACGATGGCGATGGCGAAGTCGACTGTTGACGGCAATGATGGTCTCTGGACGCTGCTATCTAGTCCAGAATATACAGTAGCAAACGCGCGTGACACTCGCTACCCGGCGATGGTGGCGGCGATTGATCGAGTCAGGAGTGCAATGACGACGACGGAGACGTCCAAGTTACCTCTGCAGTCGAAAGGTCGAGAGATCGAGATCACGGCGCGAATCTGTGTTTCGTTCACGTGGAGGCTACTTCAGGCCATTTCACCTGAGGCTGCTTTCGCGACACGCACGCACGCTCATGTATAGGAAAGCCACGCGAAACATGATTCTTTCTCTCTCTCTCTCTCTCTCTCTCTCTCTCTCTCTCTTTATAGTCTTTATTGGTTAGTGTCGTTAGTCTCGCGAGGTGAGGCGCGATCTCTCTATCTCTCCTCTCTCTCCCCCTCGCCCTCGCCGCGACGTCTCCGGCGATACGATCGGCACAAGAGAGAGGGACGACAAGAGGAGAGCGAAAGAAGGAGGAAGAGATGGAAAGAGAGAGAGAGAGAGAGAGAGAGAGAGAGATGTATACGCGAATCCGATTTGTTAGTTGAGGGACACACGGCGCGTAAAATGCACGACCTCGCTTCGTTTCGTCTCGCTTCCTCGACGTGAACCAAATCTCTTTTTTATTCCGCCGATATGACGACGGCGAGACGTTCAACAGTTGAAATAGATAGACTCCAGAGAGACTGATCGGCGCGAAGGCACTAATTGGCCGAAAAAGAGAAAATCTTGCCTCGCCCTCCGCGTGACTTCCTTCCTCTTTGCGCCTTTCGCCGATATGACTTATGAGTTACGAGCGTTATGAGTCCCTCTTCTGCTCCTTCTTCTCTCTTATCCCCGAGATTTTGTCCCCGACAGGATACTTTTTGTTCATAAGACTCAGCCCCTCCCGAATCCCTCGTCTTTTTCTTTTCTTTTTTCGTGTTCTTTTCCCGTTTCTTTCGCTCTTCTATTCCACCCTCTCTGTGCCGACAACTCCTCCTTGTCGACAATCACAGCAAGCGGCAACACTCGGGGAATAAAATTCGCACCCTCGCGTACCTTCTCTCACGCTGTCTTTACATATGCACTCTTACTTTAAGAGCAAGTAAGAGTAACTCTTTTGCGAAAAACGTCTTTTTCTCGCCACCAGCGCTTGTCTCTTCTCCTCACTTAAGTATCCCCAGAGAAATCTGAGAAACAAACTCGCGAGTCGCGCGGCCGAAAGTGGCTAGTGCCTGCTGGTGCCGAAACCGAAACGTTCGACTTTGAGGCGCTGGCGACTCGGCGAGGTGCTCCTGGCAGCCAACATGTCGTCTGCTAGACCGGCACCAGCGGGCAGCGCGGTCAGCGCTGTGATACAGACGACTCAGGCATGTACGCGGAATTCAAGGTGCCCTGTGCTGCCCTGAAGCTTCCCTCTACTCCGATGCCAGACCATTATCGAGTAGTGTTTCATTTTTTTTCTTTTTTAGCATGCTAAATTTAGTAATTAAAAGCACTTTGCTCTTTCACTCTACTTGACTTTTTAAAAAGCATACCTATATCACCTATATCCAAGAGTAAATAAACCTCAATTTGAAATCCTGTAACGTTGTCTCCATCTTTTTTATACTAACGTGAGTAATTATCTTTCACTTGCTTCATGACCACGAAAATTCTGAGAAACATGATTAATATTTCCGGATGCTAAAAATCTAGGAGGCTAATTTTTTTATCGAGAGGAAAATGGGCCAAGACTGCTAGTCTAGAATACAAAACGTTATGTATCTTCGGGATTTATTCGATCAGTATGACGATTGTGCACACTTTACACACAGAAGTATATAGATGAGGCCGTTGGCAGGGGACGACCCTCCGGGTGTTTACCAATCACTGGCAATTTAATTACGTATCTTGTTTTTTTTTACGTCAAATATGCCTTTCGATATATATTATAAAATAAAAATTTGTGCATTTCCAATGGTATTGAAATCAAATTTCAAATCACACGATAACTTTTTTGTTTTATTTACATTGCTCGAATGTATAAAACGTATTATTAGTAACGTATTGGAAGAATCTGATTACTAGCAAATTTTAATTAGCCCTAATAGGTATCGATAATCAGAAGGAAAGGACATTTGAAATAATTTTCAAATCAATTTAAATCAATGCGCAAATCAATTTAAATGCGCTGTTTGTATTAGGGAAAACTACCAACGTTGTCGCTAAATTAATCTAATTTAATAATAGTTGGATACAAACGCTGTCAAAAACGCTCTTCTACGAAAGTAAAAATATTTTCGAAAAATTATATTCGTATAATATACATGTATGTTACAATCAATAAAATAAATATTTTAATGATGTTTCTTTCATTATTTGATTTATAAATGTTTAAAAGAAAATTCTCCTTTTGTTATTTCCATATGTATATGTAAATAACATCTCACAGTAAAAGCCACATCTCGCGCGAATACAGTACGTTAGTGCAAGATACGATCGCAAAATACGTGTGACATATGTATAATGCTCTAATATCTGCAATATGTACATATTGGTGATATTTTTGTCGTGTACCGTTTACATTACTTTTTCTCCACTGGCTAACAATTAAAATGAATACTTTCGTACTCAAATTTATTGCGAGTTGTATGCGACAGTTGCATCACTTTCGTCTTCATCAGTTTTCGACAAGTTGTAAATTTAACTGACGATAATTCACTGACGATGCACTGCAACTTGAAAAATCCGTCTTCGGAAAACGCTCTTCGCATCTAGAATCTTTTTCAATGAATTTCAAGTCAACATCTTTCCAAGATGTCCACTTGCTCTGTTTTGATTGAGCGAGTCAAAGACAAAATACTGTCTCGCGTTTTTCAAATTTAATACCACGCTGATTTCTTCACGTGGAGCTCGCATAGGTTTACAGCTTGGTAGTCGACTTGATAACTGACGTCTTTATAACCGATGATTCTTCCGTCGGTTTTTCTTCCGCCAGGAGAGAATTCAGATCTAGATCTTGAATGTTCATCGACTGTTGACCGGAACCTCCTAAAAGTAAAACAATAAAATCTGTTTTGTGTGTGTGTGTGTGTGTGTGTGTGTGTGTGTGTGTGTGTGTGTGTGTGTGTGTGTGTGTGTGTGTGTGTGTATATATTTCAAATATATATTTATTTATAAACAAATAAAAAAAAAAA
>Ga0157363_1003154_pt1 | contig 14789 bp, 4 predicted proteins | sample AttsexASBM1_FD_111477 | JGI IMG/M metagenome (GOLD analysis project Ga0157363, IMG submission 111477) | Fungus gardens microbial communities from leaf cutter ant in Ribeirão Preto, State of São Paulo, Brazil - Atta sexdens ASBM1 | ecosystem: Host-associated > Fungi > Mycelium > Unclassified ...
GCAAACTGAAAAAGAGCTTGCAGAACAGCTTGGCGTTACGCAGCAAGCCATATTTTTTCGTTTGTTTTTGAATAAAGATTGAATTTTACAAAAAAAGCTCAGAACTTTTTTGTACACCTAATATAATAAAATGAATATCATGCAGTGAATAAGATCAAATTTTGCCTCGCGACAAAACCTAAATTTTTAAAATCTTTCGTTAAAACTTAAGAAATATGAAAATAACTATTTATCCAAGAAGTGATGAAAAAGTTGTGAGAAAGTTGTAAGACTAGAGCAGTAAGCTATTGGCTTTGATATTGGTTTACGTAGGTACAAACAGTCTGCCACATACAAACTTTAGGAAATCATATCTATATAACCAATAAAGTATTTTGCATTTCTTTGTTTTAATAAAATGTTTTTTAACTTCTTTTATCTTTTAATTTAAAATTGAATATTTATTTAATTATTTTATAATGTGGGTCAATAATTAATAATAATAATAATAATAATAATAAATATAATCAATAATATTTAATCATAAATAATTCATGTGCACTTTTTATTTATATTAGTGAAAAGAATATGAAATTGCATGAAAAAATAACATGAATAAAGCATAAGCACACATCTGAGATAAATTGATTTTCATATATATGCGAATGATCGAACGCGATTATATCTTAAATTTAATAAAACCAAGAGTACTATTCGAGTATTATTCGAAATATCTAAACTTTGATCGATCATTGGCATTCTTTACTGTATTTATGTTGTACACGATCTTATTCCTAAAGCATAAGCATCCTGTCAAAATGTAATCATGTTTGTAATGAAATATTAAATAAATAAAATATTAAATATTTCAATAAAGGTTTTTAGACTTTCACGGTTTTTAGACTTTCATTATCTTCAAAGATACCAAAAGATTTGTAGATTATCACTGTGTTTTCATCTATTGCTAATACAATGTTTTGTGAACTTTGCCATTCATCAGGACAAGGAGCGCATTTATACTGAGTTGTTTCTCTGGAGAAATATCTCATAATTATTAATTTTTTTTTTATAATCGTATCTTAATATTTTTATGAACAAAATAATGAAATGAATTGATCAATTGATGTAAAGAAAATAAATAATTGTTTTTAAAAAATATGCAGGCACGATGAATAATTTTTTAAGTAAGCAATTATGTGTTTTATATTATTAAAAAATATATATATCAATAATTTAATATTTAAGAACATATAACATATTTAATAAGAACATGTTTTTAATTTTTTAAAACAAATGTTTCAACTTTATTTTAGAAAAAAAATAAAATATAGTATATTTAGTATAAATGCCAGTAGCATATGTAATTTAATTTATTGAATTTGCAAAAAATTTGCATGGATAGGAATCGGTCGGACACGAAATACTTAAGATATTTTTAAAAAAATAAGTTTTTCAATAAGAAATTCAATCTTTGCGAAAAATTGTATAAATCTTTTGTAAAACATTTAAAGTTAAAAAATCTACTTTAAACTGTCAAATTTTTTCCAATGATATTTCATTAAAATATTATGTTTTAAAATAAAACAAGTATTGCAAAAATATAAATTTTCAACTTTATGTAATTAAAAAATATATATTATGAAGCCATAATTTGAACATCAATTAAAAGCTGTATTCTTCCTCTTTAAAATTCAATTTTAAAAACTTCTCTACGATTATTTTTTTTTTTATTGAGATACTTGTAAGTTTTTATAAAATGTGAGTAAACATTCTCAAATTCTTACATATATAAATGATAGTGTATATTTCACATGGCGCATACACACATACACATATGCACACACATATATATTTTTTAATGATTATATTTAATAATATTCTTTTACCTGAAACTAAGTATGGTGAAAGGTCTATATGATTTATGGCTTTGCTTGTGAGATAATTTAGTACCCCAAAAGTCATTTTGAAATATATCCCAGAACGGTGTCTTATGTACATCAACATTATTGACAATAGCCTCGGTATCGTCAAAAACAAAGTCTCCGTTATAACTGTTAACAAAACAAAGTGACAAAATCACAATTATCCATGGAGAAAGCGATGGTGATACGGCTGAAAATGTACAAAATATCTCATTAATGTGTTTATTGTCGTGCGTAATTGTGTATTAAGTAGTAATTTACCTGGTAAATAAATATTTATTTTACTTTTCATAATATTTTGAACAAATACAGGTTGCTTTTTGTTTATTATCGTAGATATATATGCTTAGATACAGTCTTCCCTTTTGTAACCATGTGTTATAATTGTATCTTTTTCTTCATCTTCATGAATTTTAATTGGCACTTTCTTTAATCGAAAACAATGCGATCAATATTTCAAGATATAATATACATGTTTTTTTCTATGGCCGAATCCCGATACATAGTGGGAGGATTATATGGGGTGCATCCACAGACTTCTATATATACTACTAGACTGCTAACTCCTTAGGACAAGTTTATGTGAAATGAACTCCGAAATTGTAGTTCTGCGCATGTGTCACGAATATACCCAAAGGAATGCAGTATGGCTGTTTTGCATCAACTGTTCACATGCTAAACGTATAACTTTAGGTTTATTCGCATCGCACGCTCCAATATGCTCAATACATTTCAATACATTCGCGTCATCGACACCAATATGGCGACTAAATATTCACGTCGCGTTAGAGCATACTCCATGGATCAATTAAAAGCACTCCATTTGCCTCACCTCAGAAAATGATATGATTGAGGTTACGCACGCATGCGTAATGGTTGAAAATATTCTGTATTGAAAAAAGTATTTCAGATTCATTTTGTATAAAAATGCATTTAATAAATGCATTTTTGATATAAATATAAAAATATAATATAACAATATAGTACAATATTAATAAAATAAAATAATAAAATAAAATAAATAAAATAAAAAGAATTAAATAAAATAAATGAAATTTAAAAAATTAAAAAAATAAAATAAAATAATATTAATACAATAAAATACTACATGGACTGAAAAGTCCCGAGATTTTTCAATACGTGGCGCCACTAGAAAATGAACATGATTCATTTCGAGGTTCATCTGTCACTAGTTTATGTATGAAGTTTCATGACATTTCGTTCATTCGTTTACAAGCTACAGTCGTTTAAGTGGCGCTACTTTCGCCTTCGTTCTGTCTCATCACGATAACGCCATCGTACACGTCCTTGAAAGCGATGGCCAAATTGGACCAATTACGATTCGAATTGGTTGCACACCCACCATATTCTCCAGACTTGGCCCCCAGCGACTGTTCCCAAACCTCAGGCTCCAGGGAAAGAAATTCACATCGAATGAGGAAGTCATCGCGGAAACCGAGGCGTATTTCAAAGGCTTGGACGTTTCGTACTACAGAAAGGGCATCGAAATGTTGGAAAATCGCTATACCAAGTGTATCGCCCTCGAAGACAACTATGTTGAGGAATAAATATAACTTTGCCCAAAAAACGCTTGTTTTCATTAAAAATCCCGGGGCTTTTCAGCCTATGTAGTATAATATAACTTTTATATAGAAAATTAAGCTCATGTAAATGCAATGCAATAAATTAACATGTCAAGGATTTAAAAAAAACGAGCAAAATGTAATTAACTAATAAAATTTGACTTTTATTACATTCGTATAACACTATAAATTTCAAACGTTTCGACTTACAGTCTTCATCAGTGATAATAAAGAAAACGTATTTACGTAACCTCATCCAATGTCAACGAACTAACATATGATACACAATAAAAATTATCACTCTAGGCTAATCTTATTTAATTATTCCCGCGTTAAGATATTATCGAAATAAATATCAAGTCAGAAATTTGAAAGTCCGTAATTATAAAATTGTATTTAACTGATTCTTTAGTTGTTATCGAGAATCAGTTCAGTCAATAATTTCATATAAAACATCATTTCGAACAAGGATTTCTTCAACGATTATCCTACTATATTATACAATTAAATGTCAATTTCTAATTAAAAAATTATTATATTTAATTCATTGATGAGAATTTATTTTTCACTTACGTTAATTTATGTAGAATAATCCGTAATATCTTAACACAGGAATAATTAAATAAGATTAGCTTCTAGATAATTTTTATTATGTATCGTATGTTAGTTCGTTGACATTGGATGAGGTTACGTAAATACGTTTTCTTTATTATCATTGATGAAGACTTTGTCGAAATGTCGAAATGTTTGAAATTTATAGCGTTATATGAATGTAATAAAAGACGAATTTTCTTAGTTAACTATATTTGCTCGTTTTTTAAAAAAGCCTTGACATTTCAATATAACTTTTATATTTATTAAAAATGCATTTAGTTTGTATAAAAACGCTTTTCAAATAATCGAGGTAACATAAAATACCCGAAACAAGGCATATATCCAATCCATTCGAGTCACTGAACATTGAAGTACATAAATGCAACTGCTTTCATAGATTAGGTTAGGTGACATGCTCACTTATTTTAAATTCGTTCGTGTACATGAATGCAACTGCTCCAACCGCTATCTTACCTGTGATCCAAGTACTCTCTGGGTTAATTTGGAGCATGCGACGCAAACAAACCTTAGCTTAACTTGTCAAAATAGTATGCTGATGTGTGCGCTTGTGCAGATATATTAGTTACGCGGAGCGGTTTCCGACGCATGCGTATAATGTTATATCAAAATTGGGAGCCACTTTTTCAAACAAGTTAGCAGTCTAATAGTATGTATAAAAGTCTGTGAGTGCATCCGTGATGAGAAGAGATAACATGGTCCGTGTTATTACTGCCAGTTGTCAATGTAGACTGTGTTCCAAAATTTACTGCCAGTACTGAAAGGCTGTAATCAAAGTCTCGCTACAAATGCTTTGAAGCATTTGATGGACCAATTAGAAGAAAGAATTTTACAAACTAACCAATTAAAAACCGCTTTAAAGCGTTTACAACATTGCATTGACCGTACCCCTTGACGTGTTTGTAACGTTTAATTTCAAATGACACGTCAAGATGAATTAACACGATATTAATCTGAGGAACGATTTATATTAATTTATATCTCATGAAAATTATGAATCGATGTTTGTAAACTTCTTTGTTTTTTTTCCCGTTGAGGTGAGTTACACGATTATCACTGATTTTTAATTGCACTAACAGTAAAATGGTAATAATTTATAGCATATTGATTACTGCATTTTTGTTAATCTGCGAGTGACTTACTTTCAACGAGGTATTATATTCTATTTTTCGCTGAAGATGACTCCAAAGTGAGCCGAAACGTTCGATATAATAAATGAAGACAACACTTGAGTATTATCTACATTTCCTAACTCTTTACTCTTACTTCAGCGTTAAACTCTCATTAGTCTTGTTTTAATGTTTTAATTATTGTTTTTTAATTGAATAAATTAATGTTTAATTAATTAGAATAAACATTTAATATGATAAACTTATTTACAAATAAATATTTACCTCCTCTTTAGATTCCATCTTGTTTAAATTTAAATCTAACCACTTGTCGTGTTCTTCTTTTTGTATCTATCACTATATTTCCAACTTGTCTATTTTGCTCATTACTTTAATGCTAGAAGTTGAATCCAACTTCTTCTTGATGTAGCGTCACAGAAGATAATCACGTGCATAAAACTTATAGTAAATGGAAAGGGAATACGGACGTCAAGTTGTGAGCAACATCTAAAAGAAAAATGTCTTTCTATCCTGCTCAGTAATTGTTCTTTATGCGCATAATCATCCTCCGTCAATAAAAATTTTAGATGCCAACACATAATCATATTGTTTACTTAAAATTTTTATGAGACAATTATTTTGTTTATTGATAAATATAAAAGAGATTTTATTATAACTTCTTAATGGTTAATAAAATAAAATGATTCAATATTGCATTTTGTGTTGTAATCAAAACAATATCTTATCATAAGTATATCTTATCATAAGTAAGTATATTATACAACTCATAATTATCAATAAATACTTGTATGCTCGCATGTTTTATAACAAAAACAGAGAAAAATTAATGATTCCTTCGGAAGATATAGTAAAAGTTATAGGCGCGTGCAAAAAAGTTATAAGATAGAATAATCATTTTATTTAAACAAAATATTAAAGATTTCTTAGCGTTAAAAATCTGTGTTAATGCTGTGATTGATTATGCTTTTATATATTATGTTTGAACATAATAAAAGAAACCAAAAAATTTTCGATTATAATGGAATAAAGATAAAATGTATCATTGAAGTCTATATTAAAATACGCCTATATCACGAAGCAAAATTCTCAATGACGCTGAAAAAAAAAAAATATATTAAATATTAAAAAATGATACATTTTTGTCATCAATAAATTATTTAAAAGTATTTTTAATTTCCATTTTAATTTCTTTTGAATTAATTATTTATTTGAGTATTTTTCTATTAGTTTTTAGTGATAATTACTATATCTCATATATAATTGATATAATTGTACTTTTTTTACTCTTTATAATTCGAGTCATATTCTGTATAATTCAACATACATATATTCTTATATCTTATCAAGTGATTTTTCCTCTTCATTCAATATAGTCAATCTTTCTTCTTTAATATTTACAGTTTACAATTATTTTATGTTTTATAAAATAATTTAAAGAGAGAACTCGCGGTAACTAAAACATCACGCCTCACTTAACACACTTTGACATGCACGAAAAAAAGAAAAGTCACTGAGCAGAACAGAAATACATCTTCTGTCTCTCACGTATTCTGATAATTTTACTAGAATATTTATATTTTGTTTGCTAGAATATGCCATTCTAAAAGCTGGCGTATTTCTTGGAAAATTAGAGAAGGAATGCAACCAATTGCTGATTAGAATTTCTGTACATAATACATTCGTAATAAAAATGCTAAACGAATTTATGATTGGTTTTTTCGTAACCTACGCATTTCAAAAAGTATGTCTGATGGGGAATTTCCCATTACTTTCCATCGCGTATATATGAGTGGTATATGAGTGATGATCGAATGAATCTGAAAAGATAATAATAATTGAATTTCATTAAAATCGGAGATGAGGCAGCTGTTCTAAATAATTATAATTTATTTAATATAAAAATATTAAATAAACATTTAAAAAATAATTATTCAGTTTATCATCTTCAAAAACCAATGAAAATAGGCTTATTCGACACGTTTTTGCATGAAAGAATCTGGCAAAAAAAACGTTGCTCTGTGAGATATTAAGTGTTAAAGTTAATGACTATTGAGATTAGGAAATCTGTCACAAAATGAAGTCTATAATTGTACTGTTTCATATGGGTATCAATTGATTTCGACTTTCCACGCAAAGCTTGGTGGAAGGGATAACATAGTATGCTTAGTTTGCAAACATCTCTCTCTAAATCTCCGTCATATCTGTCTATGAATGTCAGGAGAAAAGGTTGCTAACTGCGAAACGCTAAACATAGGGTGATATTCACTTAAGATAGTGAAATTGGTTTCTATAGAAAAAGAAATACACAAAGTGTGTTAAACAAGGAAAAATTTAGTATCAATTTCAGAACGCGAAACAGATCGGTCTTCGTAGCCGATTCTTGCATTTAAGACTATCTTAAGTACAATCTTAGATGATGAAGATGTTATAAGTCAATTTGAGGACTGTATTAGCATTATTTAAGACATTATTTAAGATTGCTTTAAAATAAAAATGGACTATGCATGACTGCTACAATTATACTGTTGCAAAATCGAAACCTATGTGCATTTTTTTCAGATAGAATAAGCTAAATAAGAAATTCGACCAACAACAAAATTTCGGCGTAACAACAAAATAGCGTAAAAAGCATAACGTAACTAAACGGAAACTGATGTTCTCATAAAACGATATGGTTGGTTGGCGCTTACAGCGTAAGTTACGCTTACACAAGTTAGACACCGCATGTGATGGCATTTTCACTGCTTGAATAGATTATTCCAGTTCCATTATAAATTATATAATCACGTGACACGCTTGACGCTGCTTCTCAGCTCCTATGAGATGGTAGGACTAGGAAGGAAGACTAAAATATTCACATATAAGCGTCAAACAGCAGAAGCAGCAACCAATCAAAGAGGCGATTTTTAAAGTGACATAAAAAATATTTTGCTCATATTGGCCAGTTAATTGGTTGCTGCTGTAAACGCACCTTGAAGAGACTCCACTCAGAGGTGCGTTCCAAAACTCGACTCCGAGCAACGAAGTTAATTCTACTGCTGTTTTAAAACCCGAAGTAACTAATACCGCCATAGGCAGAGTTTATTCGTTCCAAAAATGACCTAGTTTTCATAGAACACTAGAAACATAAGTATTCGCGCCCACCATTTTCATTCCTTTTCCCACTCCTCTGTCCTCATTTCATTACTGAGCTGTGACAGATTATGATCATTATGATCTATATTTGCTGCTTGAAATTTTGTAGTTCCTTTCTTCATTTTTGCTCTCAAAATCATTGAATATCTATTGTAATATTAGTGCAGGAAGAGTCTGGCGTTCAGGTTATTTCTAGGTAATGTGCCAAATATGTATGTCAATTTGAAGAAAAGGATTGAAATTTTTCGTTTGCGAGAAAGTGTAGTGATGTTTTATTCACAAATCGTGTATTTATTTTAAAGCAATACAGCAAGTTGTCGATAAATATTATCTGCAGGAAATTTTAAATAATATCTTTTTTTGATCTCTTAATATAGTTTACTGCAATGCAACAAGGCATTTTATAAATTTTTTTGTCTTTGTTATTATAATATATAATATTTCAATTTTTTTATATCTTTCTTTTCTCTTAATCTTATGATAAAATTTTGAAATGCGGAAATACATAGATACGAAGTTACAAGGTTTCCAACAGCTTAGAAGCTATAATAACCGTAACGAGCATAATCTTCTCAGCTCAGCGACGGAATGGGAACAGAGCAAGGAGTGGGGAAAGGAGTAAAAATAGCGGATACTCATGTTTACAGTGCACCTGTCGTTCGAATGTAACAGGGAAATACTTGACTGTAGTTGGTTGATTCTTACATTCTGATCCGGATTAAAACTTCGATGGAAACTAGGCCAGTGAGAGTTAAGTATTCCTCGGAATTAACTATATAGCATTATTCGTTTTATCTCTCGGGAGTTACTCGGGATCGCTCCGAACGAACCCAGCGTACTTGAAATGCAGGATTCACACTATGTATGACATCCATCATACGACGTATCGATGAATATCGGACGTCATATAATATCGGAGCCAAAAAACGAAATGAACAATGCTTATGGATGCGTTCGTTTACTGCAGTTACTGCCGTAGATATCGTTTATTCTGCCTGCAAAGGCGACTACAGCGCAGTTTGTTATTCGTTTACGCAGGGATGTATACCATCCGTGCAGCTCGAAGGTCGTACTCAGGATGTTCCATAAGAGTGCAGGATCAGGAAAGAGAATACAATTATGATGGACGTGCCAGATAGGTGTAGGGATGAAATTTGCATTTGCGCTTGTGTAGCTCGGAATCGAATCCAAAGTATGACGATAATGACCGATTGGACATGATTCTTGAACCACAATGCACCAAAACATCCAATTATTATTCTATTGTGCTTTCATAACGCTAATGTACAACGAACGCTCAGGATGCAATTACATGAAGTGTGGTACGCGGCACACGGTACAGTAACTAATAGTAATTAACTAGGCAACTAGGAAACTGCGTACCACCTATTGGCTCCTGCATACTGAATGCGGAAACGCTGTGCGGCAAAATGAGACGCGGTAACTAATGAATGAACATTAGGAGCTGTAAGCTTATTGGCTATCGCATCACATTTTGCCGCGCGGCAAGCGTTTCCGCGTTCAGTATGCAGAAGCCATTTTTCACTGATATTAACATCGAACATGGTTTGCGCGCGATTTGCAGCATGAGCTAGTGACAAACTCACAGAAGTATGAAGAATTTTTTTAAATAGTTTGTTCCTAGTCGCAAACCGCGCTCAATGTATTGGGTTGTCCGAAAAATTCGTGCCGATGTTGAAGGAAAATTAAAACGCAGAAGATTTAAATTTTAGTATACATTTATTAAATTATATAGATAAGTCGGCACGAACAACCCAATAGTATCAGCGAAAGAAAGATGATATGTAGTATGCGGTTTCCTAGTTGCTTAATTAGTTACTTTTTTTTTTATTAGTTACTGTATCGCGTATCGCGCTCCATGTAATCGCATCTTCAGGGCGACTGTTACGATTAATCAACGATTAGCTCAATCAATAGAATTATTGTTATAGATAGATTTTCATTACTTTTATCACAGTTAAGTATAGAAACGCAGAGATGGAAGTATCACGAAGGTTAAGGACGATATACAGTCTTGCTGTTGAATTAATCGTCAATTAAGTTAATCATTAGTACAGTCGCCCTCAGAGAAGAACTGACATTATTTGTCATCATTCTGATATCTATCAAAATGATGTCTTTAATGTCCTTGTAATCAAAATGTCTACAAATAACATTATTTCCCTCCCTCTCTTTCTCTCTCTCTCTCTCTCTCTCTCTCTCTCTCTCTCTTTCTCTCTCTCTCTCTCTCTCTCTCTCTACCTGAGAATGTATAGGTTTATTGCGTCATATGCTCCAACACATACACCCAGCAAATAAGAATAGATTAAAATGGATTGAAATTTTTTTCTATCCGAATGCGTATTTTAAATAGTCAATACTTTTTTTTAATTTAATTGGATTCAATTGAATTTAATTAGATTCAATTGGATTGAAAAACTGCTTTTCTTATTCAAAATTTTAAATTGAATTCATAATGCACAGAAAAAGCTAATATTATTTTTAGATTGAAAGGCATGGAGATATGCTCCATGCAATTCCTATAAATAAATAAAAATGCATTCAGGATTGAAAAATATTCATTTCAATATTCGTGAATCAATTTCTAAAAATCGGAATCCATTTCAATTCATTTCAATCCATTCTTTACTGATTACATAGGATATTAGTTTTCTGCCAGACCACTTGAAGCTCGACAATTATCCTCCGTTTCCATCATTCAACACAGAGCTCGCACTTCTCTTTGTATATGTATTGTTTTGTGGAATACTTTGCTTGCAGTGCATAAACGACAAACTGCGCTGCAATTGCTTTGCAGGATATCTTACTGTTCATAATACTGCCATCTATAATAGCCGATATTACTAAAAATTAATTTTGTTAAAATATTAAAAAATGAAAAGAACAATTTGTCGAAATCGATTCTACTAAAGTGAAAATAATGCAATATAAGATATATAATGGAAAAGGTGAAGTTGTTAATTTGTACTGGTGATCAGATTAATTTAAAAATCACACTTTTTGAATGTAGTTTGAAAATATCAACATATATATATAAAAGATTTATAAACTTTATATATATATAAGATTTATAAACTTTTTATAAATAAATTTTATTATATTTTGGCCTTTATGTAATATTTCTTTTTCATTTAAGCTTAATTTCATAATTCATGGTTAATTCTTAAACGATTCAATTTAATTTTCATCTATCATCAGTATAAGATGAGGAATAGATTGAACTTCGATTAAGACTGATATTCATAGTCAGATTTTAGATTCGAGACATTTTAAGTACGATCTTAAGAAGTTGCGAACCAATCAGAGGGCTGCATTAGCATTTTAAGACATTTCTTAAGACGGTGTTGAAATAAGAATCGACTATGAATATCGACCTTAAGAGTTAAGTATGAGTTCTGAAACTGACGTCTTATTTTGCACAGATGAGCACATATGAATAATTTCGCATGAAAATGACAATTTCTCGATTGTATACGGAATTGCTATTTCCGTATGCGATATTTGTTCAAGAATAGTTCCCTAGGCCTTAATTTTCAATCAGCTCAGTTTTTTCAGATTTTCTATTGGAAGATATGATCCGTTACGAGCAGCTATTCATGCAGAGGTCCATTGCAGAGGTAAATTTAGGGTATCATTCATGAAGCTTTATCCTTAGGAAAGTGAAACGTGAAAATTTTTATTATTGAAGTTAATGGAGAAACTTTTCACTTTTCATCCTAGAGAAAAAAATTCATGATTGATACCTACTTGTTGCAAATTCCCTAAGAAATTTTCTTATAAGTTTGTCTAATTATGGTTTGTCTAATTATGGGTACCCGTGGTAGATTTGACTAATGATCCATGAGAGGAGGCTCTTATCTTGTAAATTCCCTTGGATTTTTTCATGTGTTCCTATATAAGGAACTATATATAGAGGAACTATATATAGAGGAACTATATATAGACTTATAAGATAGACAGAGCATTCACACGAGAGAAGCTGAAGACAACATTAAAGGATAGCTCTATTCCAAACATAATTGTTTTTCTCTTTTACAATGAGCGATGAGAAGCCAATCAGTTTGATCGTAAGGTCACAACTCTCGAACGTTAATCTTCGTTGCTTTCGGCTACTTCCCGATTTGCCGCGACTAATCAATTCACCACTAGAAAAGAAGAGAAGACTATTCCGCGATTATTTCTTTCTCTTTCTATCAAGCTTCTCTATCTATCTTCAGCTTCTCTCGTATGAATGCTCCGTCTATCTTATAAGTCTATGAGGACTATAAGATTCTGGTTGTATTCCATAAAGAAATTTAGAGGAAATATATATATATATATATAGGAAATAACATAGGAAATTTTTGTACAAGATTTTACATAAAAATCTATGGCATCCAGTCCATGAAAAGAGGCTCCTATAAGATAGATATGGGAAAAAGAATGATGTGCACGTTGATGTAATCCTAAATGACATCCTACAGTATGTTCCGTATTTAGGACTATTTTCGTGTGCAGATAAAGTAGATTAAACTGAGTCGAAAAGTCCTATATCATTTTGTAATTTTCACAATAATCAGTTTCTAAAAATTGTCGAATAAGCGGGTAAAATTGACGCATAAAACAACTTTAAAATATTTTTCAGAGTTCTTTATGATATATTTTAAAGATGTTTTTCAAAAAACTCTTAAAGATATCTTAAAGTTGTCTAATGCGTCACGATTGTAAACATTCTGCTCATTGGGTAATAATTGCAAAAATTGCAAAATGATAGAGGACCTTACGGTTCAATTTAATCCATTCTATCTGCACACAAAAATAGTTTTAAATATTTTGAGATATCTTGTAGTCTCAAAATAGTCACAAATATTCTGAGACATCTTGTATTGTCCCTATAATTTACATATTAGAGTGTACACAAAATATAACAGTAGCCGACTGATGTAATTCCACTGATGTAAAAATCTAAGATAATTTTTCCATAACTCCAAGAATTGAAAATCATGTGATAAACAAGGTGTGATTTTGGTGATTCGAAAAAGTCGTGAATATATATTTTCTTTATGGCAGTCAAGATTTTTTTTATCCGACGTGGAACGTATCTCATTTAACTATTATCGGCTGGTGTTTTTAGGAGTTACGAATTATTTTCTCAAGTTGATATAGGTATCTATAGGAAGAGATGGGAATACTAAATACCTATAGATACTATACTTTGACGTATAGAAACATATAGATGCACATAGGACAGAGGAGATGTGCATACGTCATCCTATAGTAACTTATAAGCATTTTCAGTCTCCATGGGGCATCTTTTCTTTGTCTTATGTACGTCTACATGTTACTGTACTCAAACTATCCTATCCTTTTAGTTCTCATGGGACATCTGTCCACATTCTTGTGAGTACCTCTATTATCCTATTTACATTCCTTTGAATGTCCTACGTACACCTATGCATGCTGCGCCAATCCTATGAGTAATTACATCTATCGAATCTTGCAGTCCTCTATAGAAATCTATAAAAAAATCCATGGGAATTTGCAGGAGGACCAGGTCATGTAACTAGCAGATGAGAAAGCAATGAATGCGCTATCCACTGCATAAACTGCACTCTATGAACCCTGCTTCCGAGGTGGGTTGAAAGAGTAACGCCGGAACTAAATTTGAATAACATACAGATTCGACGTATATAAGTTAATTATAATATAAAATCTATGCGTATAAATAATAAATAATGACGGTAAAGGTTGATAATATTCCAGTCAACTCAAATTTTAATAAAAATAAATTCAATCTATACGTTTTCGCGTAAAAAATGAAGATTCCACAAAAATGCGTTGCTCTATTCCACGAATCGAAATATTAAGTGTAAAGTTAACGACTATTGAGATTAGGAAATTTGTTACAATCATGAATACTCTAATGCAAGCATGCGCTGCAGGTTACAATTATTTTCTACTTTAAAACAAGTTTTCTGCTCTAAAACACATTCACTACTTTGAAACAAATTCTCTGCTCTAAAACATAAATTCACTACTTTAAAAACAAATTTACTGCTTTCAAAACACAAAAAATATAAGAAAATATAAGAAAATAATTTGTGTTTTTAAAGTAGTAAATTTGTTTTTAAAGTAATGAATTTGTTTTTAAAGCAGAAAATTTGTTTATTAGAGAATAGTTTGTAGTTTCCCAGATAAAAATGTTTTATATATAATTATATAAAATTATATAAAAATATATATAATTTTATATAAATGTATATAAATAGATATATTTTATATGTAATTGTATATAATTATATATAAAATTATTAGGTGTACAAAAAAGTTCTGAGCTTTTTTTTTGTAAAATTCAATCTTTATTCGTATGTAATCGTACGGAAATGGCTTGCTGCGTAACGCCAAGCTGTTCTGCAAGCTCCTTTTCA
>Ga0157363_1003155_pt1 | contig 14785 bp, 16 predicted proteins | sample AttsexASBM1_FD_111477 | JGI IMG/M metagenome (GOLD analysis project Ga0157363, IMG submission 111477) | Fungus gardens microbial communities from leaf cutter ant in Ribeirão Preto, State of São Paulo, Brazil - Atta sexdens ASBM1 | ecosystem: Host-associated > Fungi > Mycelium > Unclassified ...
GATAATATTAGAATTGTAAACAGTGAACTTTATTTTTCCTTATCTCTTTTCTTTTTCATTCTTATTTCATTTTTATTTCAATTTTATTTAGGGTTAGGGCTTAGTGTGATGTCACAGTCACATGACACTGTCATAGTCATATGGTCATGATGGAAGAACATAGAAGGTTCTAGTATGATAATATTATCTAGTATGTTTAACATATGTTGACCTTAAGGTAAATACATAGTTATTTAGGATAGGCTAAAGTAGGAGAGCACAGACCATAAGCCAGTAGTATATAAGGTAGACAATCTTGTACAGAGTTCTCTATCAAGTTCTATTGTGTTAACCCTAATATAAGGTTTCCTTCTTTGATCAATCCTGAGGTCACTGAATTGTAACAATTTGTGAATATCATGTCATATCTTTGGGCTAAGTCCATATAAGAAAACAAGAGAAACAAAACTATGAAAAAAGGGAAAATAAAAGAGAAAGAATAAAATGACTAAGTTTACTCTGCCAAATTCTGATATCCTAACATTATTACTCTAGACCCTTCTACTATCTTTTAGACCTATAATGTCACATGTTGTATCATGTGATTACCCACTGCTAACTAAAAGAAAAGTAAAACTAAACTAAATCAAAAACAAAAGATATAAACTCCATAAAATCAATATAAAATCCAATTAAAATGCTAGAGTCCTAGGGGAGTATCATAACACCATGAGGACTACACACATCTACCATGGGTAATTGACATCATTGTTCTAGCACCTTGAGTAACATCTTAATGCCAGAGATAGAGCAGCACTGGCTTTAAAGCTGTAGACTATTACTGACTTCTGAAGTAGATTCATGAGAAAGTCATGTGATGGTTGTTTCTCCATCATTTTCCATGTAGTAAGGCACTCATGCTGGCTACAACCTTCTTAATGACTCGAAGTGGTCTTCGTGCTGCCCGGAGGACACAAGCCATTTCTCAGCACATGATGTCCACTATAGCTCCCGAGGTGAGTTCTAACAGTCTTCACCTCCTTTCATTTATTCGTGTATAGGAACAGAATGTTCTCTTTGAAAGCCATCAGAGTCTCAGGAAATTCATCCTCAATCGTGAATCCAAGCTCAATGCACTCAATGACAATATGCTCACTTTGCTTCGCCCCAAAGTTGAAGTATACTCCAGTGTCACGTTAATTTGTCCTAACTTCCTGATTTGAAGCATCACTAGGAATGGAGTTCATCCGATCTCTGCGGCGCGATAGTTGGAACTGGTGTTGGGCGTGCCTTTTGTTGTGGAGGTGATGTTGAAGGTTAGTTTAATCATTTCAATTCCACCGTGAAACTGATTCTCTATTACCCGCAGATGTTATGAAGAATGCCGCCGACCCGATTAACCGTCAGAAGGCAATTGACTATTTCAAGCGCGAGTGTGTTGTCAATTGAATGTTTGAATGCTAACCTGACTTGTTGATGTTCAGATTTGAAATGGACTATATTCTGGCAGCTTTGAAGAAGCCCTATATTGTTGTAATGGATGGAGTCACATGTGTGTATAAAATTCTACGGCACAATTCTAACTGCTCGAATTTCCCACAGTAGGCGGAGGGGTGGGTTTGAGTGCAAATGCACCATTCAAGATTGCGACGGAAAATACAATGTACGGCATGCCTGAAACGAAGATCGGCTACTGCCCCGACGTGGGCGCAAGCTATTTCCTATCACGTCTAGATGGCGAACTAGGTACTTACCTCGCGCTGACTTCAGACAGTCTACGGGGTCGGGCGGTGTTGTGAGTGTCCTAGGTTTTGTTCTCTAAGCGGAGACAGTGATGACCTCACTTTGCAGTGAACTAGGATGCGCGACGCATTACATCCCATCAAGGAGAGTCCCAGTGCTCATTGATCGGTTATCAGCGCTCGACAAGCCACATCCCTCTGTGATTGATCAAACAATCGAGGAATTTTCTTCGGAGCGCCAACCGGAAGAACCGCCCACACCTTTGATTGGTGCTGTTCGCGTGGCTCTCGACTTCGCCTTTGGCTGCAATACAGTTGAAGAAATTATTACTAGGTTACAAACTCTAACCGCCCACCAAGATTTGGTTGTACGGGAATTTGCTATCATTACTTTGGCCAAATTAGAAGCACGGAGCCCAACCAGCCTCAAAGTTGCTCTCAAAGCTATCAGGAAGGGCAAAAAAAAGAGTCTACTTGAAGCACTCGACATGGAGTTGAAAATAGCAACAGCATTTTGCGTAAGTCCGAGCCCCTGGAATCAGATTACTTTTTTCTTAATCCTGTGATTGCAGAATCAAGCGACGCCCGATTTCATCACTGGCGTAAAGGCGGTCATCATTGAAAAGTCAGATAGGGAAGGGAAACGACCCTGTTGGCAGCCAGCAAATCTAAATGAGGTTACTGATGACCTCGTCAACCGTTTCTTCGACCCAACTTCGGAATACCTGAGATCGGCACCCAAACTTGAAGTTCCCGTAGTAGTCCAACTGCCTCCGCTGTCCCAGTTTGCACTTCCCACTGAAAACGAAATCCGTGAAGCTGTCGTTAATTCTCATACTGGTGGATTCCCAGGCCTTCGGCTTGGAGAGCTAATCTCTCGACTTGTCTATTCAAGACAGGGTAAGTCGGGCGTCAAGGAAAAGGTTCTTGAAGTTGTACGGCGTAAATGTGGATTACAGGATCATGCCGATGGTAATGTTGTCCTGTCGAAGTGGAGGGACGAGGAGTATTCTCTCTGATTCCTACCAATTTTTGTTATACTCTTTTTTGATAAAGTTCCGATCGTTTGTTCCGTCGTCATAATCAGGTGCGGAACGGCAATGTTACGTTTTCGAGGCAGCGCTGCCTTTTCGAGTCAATATGCGGCTTTAAAGCGGCAGTTTCCTGTTTTCAAGTGAGATGAATGTGGAATCATATATGAATCATATATCTTTGTGTAGATTTCATGTTGAAAATGCAAGGTGAAACATCTACATCGGTTCCTGACAAGTATTATTTCAATCGGTGATGGACTGCAATGAACACATGGCACTAGAGGGAATCTAATAGAACTTCGACCCTAGAAAATTTTGGAGAGATTTCATCATATAAATGCAATTTGCAGGGAGAATAAGATGCAGCGAAGTGTCGTACATATGTGCATGCCAGCGTTCGTTGCCAGATCTTGTACAGCATTACCAGAGGAAAAAAGCAAAGCTTCATATCCATATCTGATCCTCGTCAAGCTGATTTTGTTTGAGGAGACATTTGATCAGACCAAGTTGCTGATAATACACAGGCTTAACTGTGGGCAGCGGCATTGTGACTCCGCACAAAACGAAGTCACATCAATTATTAGTACGCACGATCTCTGGATCTCAGATATTATTCCTCACATATTCTTTTCCAACCGATGAACGCAGACGGAACTAATCATGTACTGCTTACCCTAATGTTGCTTCATCACAAATACACTGGCTGGGAGATCTTCCTCCTCGTAAGAACGGACCTGGAACGGACCTGGATCACGATCGGTCCAGCTCGCTTCCCTCCCGAACCGCATCCTTAACGTTTCTGCAGCGATATGTATTCTGTCAATATGATCAGTGGCGTGGTCAAATTTCATTTAAAGGACCACTAACTTTGAACCTCTAAGATTCCAGACGCGCCTTGTTTTATCTTCCCCTCTCTTCCTACTTATGACCATGGCACTTTTCCAACCACACCTCTCTCCTCCTCACGCAGTCGGCACCCTTCTTGATGCTGTTTTTTCCCTATACAACTTCTACTTCCCTCATGCTCCCCGCCTTTCGCTACCAGACTGTCGCTCGCTTGGTGACTTTGACATTGACCTTCACACTGGTTTTTTCCCTCCGACTCCACTTTCACGTTTGCCACCTTCTTTCGATATTTGGGAAAATAGTCTTTCTGCTGCTGCAGGTAGCCTGTGTCTCGGTGACAACGATTCCAGCGAAGCCAAAAGCAAGCGTGAATTTGGCCAGGCATGGCGAGACGACATAGACTCAGTGAGTATCTTTCTGATTTCAGGTTTATGCAAATTCTCATCCTCAGTATCTCAAGTGGCCAATGCTTTCCATAAATGAAGTTGAATCAAGCCTTCGTTTCCTGCAACGAGCCCATTACGTCCTTTCATGGCTTCTCCATCTCTACGTCCATTCCGTTCCAATGTTCCCCGCTCCACCCGAAGTCATCGTCGTTCCAAAATCGATCACTGTACCACTAGTCGAGGTATCCCAACTGCTTGGGATAGCTCCAGAACTCACATTCGCTGATACTGTTTTATGGAATTACGAACTCATAAACCCAACCGAGCCCCTTTCAGTGAAGAATATACGCTTTCGCCATCTTTTTTCGGGGACGAAAGACGAAGCCAACTTTTATCTTGCATCAGCTAGAGCTGAGCTTGTTGGTGTCAAAATGCTACGAATCTTTGACGAATACAACCAATTATCGCCCAACACAGGTGACTATACCGCAGTAGGCAAAGTTTCTCGAGACCTGATTCGTCTTACGGGAATAATCAGCGACATTAACGAAACCATCCAGTCTGTTCGCCCGGCATGTGATCCGCACGTTTTTTACTGGCAGATTCGACCCTGGTATAGCGGAAGTGGGAGCGACGGACCCTGTTGGAAATATGAGGGTGTTCCCGATGATCATAAACTACTGCGAAGCGGTCCTTCCGCCGGTCAGAGTAGTGTCATGCATGCGCTTGACGCTTTTCTTGGCGTTGATCACAAAACTGTTCCGCATAGGAGTTCCGTCGAAACCAAGGACCACCATGGCCAATTCATGGAGAAGATGCGGTTATACATGCCCAAAAAGCACCGTGACTATATCGCCTCCCTGTCATCCACATCCCGGTCCATCCGCGAACTCGCAAAAGAAGAATCTATTCTTCGCGATCCGTTTAATGCAGCTGTCGCGGCACTGCAGAAGCTCCGAACAGAACATATTAAAATTGCATGCCGTTATATTGTCACTATGGCGCATGCACAGTCGGCTCCAGGCTGCCCCATTGCTAGTATGTGGTCACGCCTCCAGAAAGATGAGGCGCGAGGGAATGCACTGGGAACGGGTGGGAACACGGTCGCGTCATTACTTAAGCACGGACGAGATGCTACAAAACAAACTATGCTCCCCGGAAGATTTGTTTGAAGAATAGTTTAATCGCTAATGATAGTCCAATTAATATCTGCGACTTCATCCTACGATACCTATTATTGCCTGTTATCCGTCACAGCTAAACACATGCATATTTATTTCTATTTACCATATTTATAGTCAATTAATGTCTTCTGGTGTATACATAAAGCAAAGTTGCCAAGGGAGTGCTAGTGTGGCACTATTACAGGAGAAGCACTGACTGATAAGTCATTCAGGGTCGAATTCTCAATAATATGATGTAAGTGTATGAATGAAGGCATAAGTAAGTCCTGTTTCCGCCGGTATCTACGCATGGCGGTGTTCGGAGCATCGGATTTCAGCACCCGTGTGTTTGTTTATATGTAATAAGACCCTGAAGTTAGACTGTGTGGTAATTACCTAATCATCATCAAGCTATGTTTGATTTGTAAAAATCAGGGTTTGACTGAGACATTGATAAGTATTTGATGACCCAGATGGTAAGATCATGATTAGGAAATGAAATGATCGTTATTGTTTCTGGTTTACAGCCCGTCCATGTCGTCTTTTCAGCTGAGCACTGGCTGTTGTGCGCATCTACCTGTCTTCATGTGACAACGGTTTAAATCAGAAGGAAGAATATGTCGTCCAATTCCTATCGGTAAGGAAGGTGGTGAGAGGGAATAGTGAACGTTATCGACTGATTATATCCGATGGAGTGTACTTCATCCAAGGAATGTTGGCCACACACTACAGTGCTCTTGTTGAGGCCGAGAAGATTCAGGATTTCACCGTTGCAGTTATCGAAAAATAGACGTCAAACATTGTACAGAATAGGCGGTGTGTACACCTTGTTTTGATTATCTTGATCTCAGATGGAAGTTATAATTATGCAGATTGGTGATTTTACTTAGAGTCTGTATTCTTGGTATTCCGGACGAGAAGATTGGATTTCCTAAAGCCTTGGACGGCGTCTGCAGTAGCACACTCTTGGGGCACGTGTCTGCTGCCGCTTCCTTGGGTGATTGGACCCAGCAACAACGTCAGAGCTACCTTCTGTTCGATGGTCATCGAGAGTCTGAGGGTAACGCGCAATCTTTGCCAATCATTCCTATTGAGGAGTTGAATCCATATAGGATCAACTGGACCATCAAGGCTCGAGTAGTTCAGAAAACCGACATCAAAAGATGGTCTAAGGAAACGAGCGATGGAAAGCTGTTTAGTGTAGTGTTTTTAGACCAAAGTGGCAAGATCACGGCCACCGCCTTCAACGCGGTAGCAGACGAGCTATTCTCACGTCTGGAAAAAGAGAGGGTGTATCAGGTCTCAAAGGCCCGGATCAAGACAGCTGATAAAACATATTCATATTCGAAGCACGGTCATGAGCTGACTCTAGAGAGAACCACTCATATAGAAGAGGTAATATCTTTTTGAGCCTCTGGCAAATCCCTGATAATAGAACTATTTATGTAGTGCCATGACACCACTTCTGTACCCAGAAACTGCTTCGTTCCTCTCGACCGACTCGAAGGTCTTGGGAAAGATGTATTTTGCGGTAAGCTGAAGTACCATATGGTAATACTTTTGGCTTTCCTCATGTCATGTCACTTATAGATGTCATTGGGGTTGTTCGGGAGGCCGGCCTTATTTCGGATATCACAATTCGGCAAGGTGATTGTGGTCGAATGGTATGTGGTCTACAAATTATCTATTTCACCTGGATTGAATTGGACAGAATCCTAGGTCAAAAAGTTGGAACTTAGTCTCATAGACGACACTGGTTGTTCAGTCCGAGTAACTCTGTGGGGAAACAAAGCCGAATCTCTCGAATCTCCTCGAAATTCCGTTGTCGCATTCAAAACAATCAAAGTCGGGGACTTCGGGGGTAAAGGACCATCAACTTGAATGTCCAAATCATGCTCACATTTCAAGGTGTCTCGCTTTTCACGACAGCCTTGACGCAAATAGAGGTTGAACCTTGGACAGAGGAAGGCGTCAGACTCCGACAGTAGTATAACACGCAGGACTCACAACTGGCACTCCAAACAAGGGTCCTCACTAATTGCAGGTTCAAAGTAGGTTTCAACCGCGCGGAATTACACAGCCTGCACGATATTGGTGAAATAGGAGAGAGCAGTGATTCATTTTCGGTACAGGCGACAATCCTTCACATTAACACAGAGAATCTCTGTTATCCTGCCCACATTTGTCACAACGCCAGAGATCTACATACCTAGTCAATTTTTTGAGGCAGTCCGGACCCCACCGAGGTCCAGGCACCAGACTACCGGTAAAGTCTTTATCGTCTACCTGAGATACTGGCCGGAAAATGGCAATGATGGATAGATATATCATGCACATGTGCATAGCAGACTGGTCTGATGTTGCTTGGCTGCCGAGTTTCAATGAAGTGGGTATTGCAATATTCGAGATGTCAGCCAATGAGCTACATAATATCAAAGTGAGCGTTCCGCGATTGAACATACAAATGCTCAGCCATCTCGATTAGATGCAAGATGAGGACAGATATAATAAAATTGTTCACCAAGCGACTTGTCATATTTACGACTTTTAATGTCGTGCCAAAGGGATACGTCTGGTGTTCGTCCAGATTTTCCATGATATACACCTATGCTCATATTTCCTTGTAATAGGATTGGGCACGCCCCCGTTGTGGAATTTCGCGCGTTGTTCCCGTGGATTGTTGCGAAGAGACCAGTTACATGATCGAGCTTCTCCGTAGTTTGCAGTGGGGAATATGAACATCTTCTATATGTGTAGTTTTTTCAATAGAATCAATATGTATTGCATTGAGTTACCCGTTTAGGGTTTGCCGGGCCGGAGACGCGAACTCCTGGACGCAGTTCTTTCCTTGACACGGCTTTTCCTGTATCTCTCGCGTCTTTTGTGTTAATATCTGGAATTTGCAACACTCTCTGGCCCTGCTTCCTCACTCAACAGACAAGTTTCAAGATTTCTTGGTATCGACCCGTTCTTACCTTCAGATTAGTACCAGGCATGCCAACATGCCAGTTTCCACCTCAACACGAAGTTCTACGGCATACGCAATTCCAGCATTTCCTTTTACTCCTTCATGTGCTTCTCCAAATTCAACGAAATCTCCTTCGACGAACATCCATGTTCCAACTGTCACATCTGCTGGGGTCAAAATCAACGTAGTTACTCGCATCGCTATCGAGGGTAAAACAAAGCAGGGTGAGGAAGGCGCGTCGATTAAAATGTACTTGAAGGTGAGTTATTCAGAGAATGTTAATTCTAAGTATGACAAATTTGATAGCTTGCTATCCCTGTGGATTCTATGACGCCAGGATCAACCGTTCCGCTTTTCCCAGGTAAGAGAGATGATCATTTGTAGCTGGATGATATCATTCATTGCAATAGAGGAGAATGTCAAAATTCTGACGTCTCAAGTTCACCCGCTGGATAGCAACTCAGTTCCATACAATTTTTCATCTAGTACATCACCCTTGCTACACAACGCAGCTCGTGCTCTTAATCTGCCAACACGACTGCCTACGACGTTTGACGCAATGCATCACCTCAATTCAAGTCCCATCCTTGCACCCATTGTTTCAGCGAACCGCTCTCCTGAGTCAGGCGACATTGGTATTCCTCTAGTTGATCCACATTATACAGGTCAAATCCTAGTCAGTGGCTACAGCATTGCCTATGTTTTGCCAAAATACTTCCCTAGCCGAGAAAGTGGGCAGCATGAAAGTGAAAGTAGTCAATCATTGCACAATAAACGACGTCTTTCAGTGGGTGATCGTAACCATGCACATTTCATGGCGGCGGTGGATATGTGGGTTCCATACATGACACGGCCTCCCCGGTTTCCCTATCATGTAAGAACTTCCAAACGAACTGTTGAATCGAATCATATGTTGATGCATGACTGTGTACAGCTTTCGATTCCAACTCCACGATGTCTTCATAACAATATTCGGCTTCGTATATTTCCTCCTTCCAATACACCGGCATCGTTCGCATCACTCTCATCGCTTGAAGATGATTCTAACTCCTGGGATCTCACCTCAGATCCACATGTAACGCGAACTACATCCAACCGCCTTGGGCGTACAGTCTCTTACAATCATTTCGCAGATGACGAATCTAGCGATTCGTCATCAAGCGGGTTCCTCGATGGATTTGGGATACAGGGTACATTTCCAAGTACTGATCGGCTTCGTGTCCGATGGGCGAAGCCCATGAAATCTCTAGAGGGTGCAGCTGGAAGCAGAGACCTTAGACGACGGGTCGGTGTTAAAGATGTTAAAAGCGAAATCCTGTGTGTGGTTCGAGGAAAGAGACAAAGAAATGATAACAGTCCAGAAGGCATTGTGATGGATGTCGAATACAAGGCCACCTGCAGGGGTATATGGTTCCCGGGAGTAGCCACTTTACTGGGCATGGATGTGTGCCTTGTTGCTAAAAATGCCGACGTTAGTTGGCTCAATGGCTCACCAGTCGAATGGGGCGTCATCGGGGGGGTGGGATACACGGGGTTTAGTGTCAACGGAATAGAGCAAGTAGCAAGTCAACCATCGTCAAGAATATCGTCATTCGATCCACAGTCCCCCCACCTATCCATCTCACCGATGGGCAACTACCTGCCACTTCCCGACGGAGGTCCGACGGAGAGATCTTCAACCCAGTCGCTTCTCAGGGCACCCTTACCTTTAAGTAATGTTGCAGAGTGCTCTTTTGAAGACACAAACGATGTAACAGCATCTCATTTCGGAACAATATCTTCTGTTTCTTTGTCACAATTTCCTGCTGTCGCCCCTCCTTTAGCTCCTTTGACACTTCACATCAACATAAATGACGTCCTCCGCCCGAACAAGACACCTTTTACATTCTCTATTCACGGCACCGTCCTCGTGACTCCGAAGTCTACTATTTCTCGTGTCAATGGCATTGATCCCTCATCTCCTCTTCTGGATTACTCCGAAATAACAGAGCCCATTACTCTACCACACTTTACTGTCCTGGCTGCCGACGCTGAAGCAGTTAAGATAGTAGTGAAGAATGCCATTGAAGGTAACGATGCAACGGTAGAAGTGTACAGCCCCTCTGGTGACATTACCAGGGACCCGCAAACCCGGAAAACAGTGTTGCAAAAAGGCGGTATAACTCGTACCGAAGCCAATGGCCGAATTGCACTGAGAACCATTGGAAGTCGGCATGACAAGATTCCTTTTGCTCAACCTCATACCCCCACCAGTAGCCCCATATTGCGAGTATCTCCGGGCATAACCCGTCCATTACGTTCCCTTCGTCATGTCAGGCATAACCACGATCCCCTCCTCATCCATTCAGTTAAAGTAATCGTGACACCATTCGTCTCCCGCCGCTCCCTCATACCCGACGTCTATGCCGTCAGGATACATCTGAATACACCTGGCAATAACGAGATGGACTGGTTGGAATTTGGGTTATCCCGGGTTGACCTGAATCCGTCACATACATCATTACCTGACGGTGAAGCATGTTCCCCAAGAGTCCAAATTGCGGGTGCCAGTGTTGATGGACTCTCCGTGCAACACGTGATTGACATTAAGAAGCAACCATCGGAAGTTCTACCAGGCGCTGCGTTCGAGAGAATGGAAGGCACTAAATGGGTGAGTTGGGTAAAGATACAAGTCGGACCATCTTCCGGAGATAAGGTTGTCATCGATTATGTCGTAACTGCTGAACCGACCAGTTTGATCTGGTTTTCGAGCTGGAACAAGGGGATGCAGTGGGATTTGTTGCTGCCAACATTTACTTTGCCCATTGGAAGACTGCATGTCAAACTCAAATCTGTAGAGGGTGAGATGTATTGCAATTTTGTAGCTATTGGAACTCTGAATCGATTGCTTAGGGTTTGAATTCTGTCTAATCCATACAAACCTAGGACACCTATACACGTGCCCGTCCGGCCAAAATCTGCTGAATTTCGGTCAAGGAGAGCTCTTTTCTCCACGAGTCTCGATTGAAGTGAAGCCTGCCAGGTCGGAAAAGTCGACCACATGGCTGTGGCTTACCATTGCACTCTTGTCGTCCCTTCTCGTTTTGCTTTTCTGTCAGAATTCGGGTGCGGGCCTACGGGTATATTCCTTTGATGAGTGTTTGGAGAAACCTTCGTCAAACCAGGCCATGACCGACTTCCAAGAGCCGTTAACAACGACAGTTACACTCTTGACTACGGTTTCCGAATGTCCAGCTGGCTCTCATACGGTGAACCCCACATTTTGTTCCATGGTTCCATCCCTTCGTCCACAAAGCATATCAACAGCGGAGACCCGTTCTGCAGCAACACCATCGATATCATCCGTAGCCAGCTCTGTACCTGCTTTAGTTGCCACCACTGTCCGAAATGCACTTGCGCCTAAACTTCAAATATCTCTGTGGGAGAAATTGGGCTTAGAAAACCTGCATCTCATGTTCATGTCCATCCCAATACCTGATCTCACCCTTTCTTCAGCTAAAGAGGCTTTGACCCGATATGGAAGGATAATCTGGGAAGTCACTGAATATTTATTGTTTTCGTGACCTTATGGTGTATCTCAGTGTAGGTCATCATACTACATTTCTGTATTAATATGCCGCAATCTAATTTTGTGCTTTTTAATGTGTATGTTATTGGCTTTGTTCAAAGTGCTAGTGTTTACTTGGTGTTGTAGCTACCACTGGTTGGAATAATCTAGATGTTTTACAGTGTTATCTTGTGTTAAGTATAGTTTTCACTTCAAAAGTAGAAGTCCATGATTAGTTGTACAGAGCAGAGTGAATCAAATATAGAGTACTTATTTGTGGGTAGATCAAATGCTAAGACTTATCCATAGAGTTATGCAGCCAGGTGTAAACAATGATCTTGGCTTTAACTTGTATGTTGCGCCAACTACTTGCCATGTGGTCATAATTTCAAGATAGAGTGAAGCAGAGTGAGAGAGTGCAGGTGGATCAGATTTGATTATCATACTGGAGAAAAGTACAGAGTATCTTGGATACTAAGTATTATAGCTAGGACTGTAGCTGGAACAATAGTAGAGAAGGAGATAATTAAGGAAATACTATAGAAATAAACTCTAGGTTGTATGTTCAGAAAATAAGTCATTGTAAGTTCTTGGACTTTACTCAACTCAAAGACTGGTAGTTGAGAGCTCAAGACTATAATATTTTAAATATAAGAGTAAGAATTCCTCTTTAGTCCTTGTATTTTATTGTTTGGTCTGATATAATCTAAACAAACCTGTGATACTTTCTTATCTTATCTGTGTTTATAGTAATTATTAGGGTAACTAGAGTAGAAGCACAGAGTTTGTGCTTCAAGCTCCAGGAAATCCTAAGTATTATACTTTTGACCTTTGCATTTTAAATTGTGTTTTATAGATAATGAAAAGGCACATGATATGATCACACGAAGTAAAAAATGCTAGAACAATTAATATCAAAGTATATAACTATATCATGAATCCAACACAAAAAGTTGAACTCCAGTATACAGAACAATATTCTTTATATATAAGTAAAATAGAAGAAAAAATATTTTTCTTTATATGTGGTAATATACATTCTTTGATTACATCCACCCACATATACCAACCTGGTATTAGTAGGTCTAAGTGACCTGGAAGTGATGACTGAAACATATTATTTTTCAACACTATAACATGTTTGTTATAGCTACCACTCTTAAGTTATGGTAACTAGTGAGTATGTTAGAACTTAAGTATAAAAAGTAAGAACAAAAGAATATAGAGTTTCTAGTACAAGGTCATCACAAATGAGCTACTCACTGGTTGTGATGCTTGAACTTAATGGTGTTTCAGAGGTTCAGTATAAGAAGATAATAATAATAGGTGATGAGTAGTATCAACAGAAATAATTGATGTAAATTGATGTTGTTAAGTCTGAGGTCTAATCTTCAGACACAAAAGTATATATATACAAAAGAGTGATGGTTTGCGTGCAAGCTGTTGCTATCACATGATCAAAACTCATACCTGATGGGAGCTGTCATCTGTCATAGCAGCTGTTAGGCTAATTTTAAAAGGTAACCAATTATGTCACTATATTGATATACTTGTATCTCTATAAATACTTATTGCTATGTAATATACCATATATCATTGGAAATGGTTTGATGAGCACTTTCCAACATAAGTTTGATTGTGCGAATCTGTCCAGTTGTTCATGAGATATTAGCAAACAAAGCTTTTATAGTTACTGATGGTATGATATCTCAGTTGTTTGTTGTCACTTTTGTACATCCCACATATGTGCAGATAGCCCTCATTTGGGGCTTTACAGCACAACTTAGTTTGTGAAAATTGGTCCACTGGTTGTGGAGATACAAGCTGAATGAAGTTTGTAACAGGTATTAGTGACTCAAATTCTGGAAAAGTGGCAGGTCACTTTATATTCTCCTCACATTCTCTTGAAAAAGATAAAGCTAAGGCCTCAGAAGAGGCATTCCTAGAGACAGAAGAAGCAGAGACACTTCTTAAGAAATATCTTGCAATGTAATAAGTTTAAAGTCTTCTTCTTGAATATATTTATTTTCTAGCTCTAGAACTGGCTCTGAAGAGCAAGTTAGGTGAGTCTGGAGACTCACTAACACATTGAGAACTGTTCTGAAAACTAGGAGAAAGTGTAGGATTTTTCATTGATTTATTTGGATTTTTTAAGTTAACCATGGTGGTTAAAGAAAGAGTTTTGCTTTATAACAGACTTGGATTTTGAACTTGAACTTCAGGTTTCCATTTGATTTTCATTTTAGTTTCTCTTTTTCATTTTGAACTTAGCTGAGGGGTGTGACATCTTTGTCACATGTCACATGGTCAGGTGACAAGTAGAACATCATAGAACTTGCTAAAAAGACTTAGTTATACTTTAGGGTAAATTAGTGTTAAGATGTACAGACTAAATATGAACACTTGGGCATGTTTCTATTTATGTAGTCATAGCACAGCAGACAGAGTGTGAAAGTAACTATGGTAGAGAACAATCATGAAATTGAAATAACTGTCATTGAGGGCTGATGGCATCTCAATCCATGATGAATCCCAACAAAGGTGGCAGCATATATCGCAACGAGGTTTTCCTCTGATGGCTACACGGTGCCGACGGAGGCAAGAGAACAGAATTTGTCACAAAAGTAGGGCTTGATATCCACATCATCACTGCCTGACACGAGTAGCCCGACCTTCCAGAAAATAAGAGAACTGGAGTATAGTGAGAACGCAGGATTGATATGGAGCTCGGGTCGGCTGTAAAATGCCCAGAGGAAAGGAATTTTCAATTATCAGCATATTCAATGATCGACTTGGCGACAAGTTCTACAATCTTGCACAGTGCAAGATCCCCGTCGCATTCATCAAGGTCATTGATAAAAACGGTCCTCTGTATTTCGCCTCGAGATACCGGAAACAGTGCGATGAAACTGGATGTCAAGCTTTTCACTGGGCAGGACAGGATTGTGCTGAATCCTTAGGTTTAGTACCTCTCTGTACTTGTCCGTCTCCGGAGCGAGCTGACGAGCAATAGTTGTGAAAATCCGCGTGGGATCGTCCACGCTATTACCAGAGAAAAAGCCTCGAGCCTGTTCTGTAGTCCTCTCAGCACAAGACTTGGCGACCGCAGATTCCCTACCC
>Ga0157363_1003156_pt1 | contig 14785 bp, 12 predicted proteins | sample AttsexASBM1_FD_111477 | JGI IMG/M metagenome (GOLD analysis project Ga0157363, IMG submission 111477) | Fungus gardens microbial communities from leaf cutter ant in Ribeirão Preto, State of São Paulo, Brazil - Atta sexdens ASBM1 | ecosystem: Host-associated > Fungi > Mycelium > Unclassified ...
AATATGAAAAAATTGTATTATAAAATATAATTTTAAATATTAATATAGTAAAATATCAAGATAAATGGCAAATAAAATAATCATTTTTATTCAGTAAATGCAATCGCATTATAATAGTAAACCATTTTTTTTTAATTTGCTTATTATGTAGTAAATGAAAAATATGTTAAGAAAAAGCATAAAAGCATAAAGATTTTCAACGTGTGAGATTGTTAATTATTAATAGCACAATTGGCTATATTTGCATGGTTAAAATAATTATAAATACATAGTTGTCCAAAAAATGAAGTTTAAATTATTAATTATTATTAATAATTAATTAAACAAAGAATTAATTTTCATTTAATTTACCTTTTATTTGATTTATCATTTTTTTTATTCTTAGAATTAAAGAAAGATAAAAAATAAATTAAACTATAATTAATCTAAATTAATAGAAACAAACATAAGTCGTATAAATCATATAAAACTAATAGCGCAAATATTCTATAACATGGAAAATCACTACATTGACTAAATACTAATCAGATAGGCTTCATTATGTTATAAAATAAGTACAAAGAGGAAATTAGAAATTTTTATAGAATGTGAAATCATATTAACCGTAAATTCAAGCGTAAACTTCATCGCGTTATGAAGGTGTAAATAAATAGATTAAGTAAATAGTAAGGAAAAATTAGAAATCTTAGAACACGCGATTATATTAACTGCGTAAATTTCATCGCATTACAAAAATAAAAATAAATACATAATGAGAAAATTAAAAATTTTATAAAATGCGAAATAATATTAGCTATAAACGTCGTCACATTATTAAGATATCAAAGAGTATATAAAAGAAAATTATAGAAATTTTACACTGCCGAGTCCGATCGTTATTTGTTTAAAATTCTTTTCATCTGTCATATTTCAAAAACACGTTTACCGAAGAGTTAAATGACTCTGAAAAATATTAATAAATATATCCAGTATCAAACGTCCCACCGACACAAAAATAGCTATATTTAATAATAATTTATCCGTTATGACTCGCGTGGGTGGTGAGCCGTTATTTAATTCATTATCCCAAGCCAATGAACCCCTTATTAAATTATTGATATAACAGTAAACCGAAAACCAATCAAGCGGAAAACAAATTGACGCTCTCTCCGATCCGGATCACAAATTGATCTCTCTTATTAAATATACATATACATAGAATCGCTAACTCCAATTAACATCTTTTTAAATTGTAAGTTCGTTTCTAATTAATGCTCTATAATTGTACATCGGACGGACGGAACATCGTTTGTGGTTTTATGACTTTTCTTCGCGTCTCTCTGACGACGATTTTGCAGACTCAATTATCTCTCTCGTACTCACTCGTAGCAAAGGCACATGTTCCAGACACTAGTCGACGGTCCTCGCGGTGTCTCGTCGCTCCATCAACGAGCACCCATACGGCACATGATTCTTCGCTGCCGCGATTCCCGTGAACTCTACGTGTCGCAAGACGGTGTCACATTATGTTTTCGCGTTCGACATAGTGCTCCTGCTGAGACACTTCAAACAGGATACCCCAGACAGGGCACCTGTCACAATGAAGTTAAAAGCGCTAAACGCATGTCCACTGGCTGCCTTCAGGATCGATATTACAGGAGGCGTAACGCGAGATATAAACTGCATGCGGTGCTTGCAAAATGTAACATCGCTGCTAAGTGTAAACCCGTCTCTTTTTATCCCTCTCTCATTTTTTTTCACAGTCTCGCAGAGCGAGACAATTTTACGCTTATCCGTGTTGCGTAATCCATCAGATTAATAAAGTAAATTGCTTTGGTATTCGCGAGCGCGTGATATTAATTTGTTGACCGCTTATGATAATGTTCAGTTTTTTATTTAGTAACACATATATATCTGCAGAATATAATTATTCAGATATTTGTAATTAAGCGAGGAAAAAATTTATGTACGAGACAAATTTGTATTTTTTTCTTTAATTTACTCAGAGAAATTTATCGATAATGAATTAAATGTTTATTTAAATCTGAAATAGATTGTAGAATAAACGATCGCAAAATTTTATATCCGACATGACAAATGCGTTGTATCTACGTAACAATTAATTCTATCGGATCTCGAGACGCGCGTATAAAATTCATCGCATCGCACGCGTCTTCGAATTTTCATTTTGCGGTGAAAATGCATATTCATATGATTGACTATAATTGACATAAAGTCACTAGACTGATGTATATACATAAATATATAGAAATGAACGAGCTAGGAGGATGAGATGGACCTCGATTGTTTTAGTTTTTAATAATAGTTAGGCACAATAGAAGGAATAAGGAATAAAGAATAAACGATTTCAACCTATCAGAAACCGTGTATTCCGATGTATCCGATTTCTGATAGATTAAAATCATTTATTCTTTATTACTACTTCCTTATTCCTTTTATTGTGAACAGGGCCTTTCTCAATAACAATATTAAGGCTACTATTTCATGCGGCATAACTTGCACAATCCAATTGGTCTGTTCGCGTTGTTTAAAATCCCCAAAAATTTTAAACTTAAAATGAGATAGGTACATATTTGAGCGTCGATAAAAGAGAAAGCGAAAATACTGAGTGCAAAAAGTGCAAGCAACGTGATGATTGAGTCCATCGATTAGCATTAATTAACCCCTTTCGGGTTTCTCTTTAATAATTTTTATTAAAAAGAAATCCAAAAGGGGTCAATTAATGCTAATGGACTCAATCATCATGTTGCTTGCACTTTTTGCACTCAGTATTTTCGCTTTCTCTTTTATCAACGCTCAAATATGTATCTATCTCATTTTAAAAGTAAAATTTTTTGAAGATTTTAAACAACGGCTCAATAAGTTGCAAATACTCTGTCGTCAGTCGCAATGCTTCGCAACAGCCAATTAAAAACGTCAATAACTAGTGTTTCTGATTGGCTGTCATGAAGTATTGCAATTGGCGACGGTGTGTTGGCAACTTATTGTAGACCATGCTTTAAGTTGGTTTTACATTAGTTGCAAGCTGATCGGAAGTTTGTTGCGACAGCCAATATGAAGCGTTGATTTCAAACCTGCAATCGACTTGCGTCTAATATAGAACCGATTTAAAACAATTACAGAATGTCCCTGATATCACTCTTCTTGTTATTTACCGAACGTTAAAGAAGGCTGACATGACACCCGGAGAACACTCGGGTGAGAATCTGAACACACCTCTAGCGAGACGCGTGCGCTGACTGACCGATACTGAAGATATGTGACACACGTGAAGTAAACGTGCATGTAAACACGACATGACAACTGAAATCAGCGATCAGAGTATTAGATGAGGTAAACAATCGCTAGAGGAAAATTCATTATTGTTTATGGACTCTCTGAGACCGATCTGAGAGAAATCCGATGCCGCTCGGCAACAAGCCAAAATGTGTCAAGTGCGGGACACATGAGACCCCTCTATGGCATTCGACTGACGCTGGGAACTTGTGCAATGCTTGTTTGGAGGACGAACGGAATGCTGAGGCGAGCACGTCTTCCAAGACGGACGAGGAGGATAGAAGCGGCTCGTTGAAGCCTAGAAGGAGCACACGGATCACGAGATATTGTAACACGAAGGCGATAGGGCCACACAGAATCGTGCCTAAGGGTAAAGGTCGCAGGAATCTGTTTAAGAAAACGGTGAGTGGAAGATGTTCTTCCATTTTTGTCACAATGATGTGGTAGATGCTTTTCAACAAAAGATGTGAGATGCGTTCCAGTTTCATACTCATATGCTACAAGCATCAATTCATTCTTATTGTTTATCAATCCTGTAAACAAGAGCCTTAAATCTTAAGAAATTAATCAATTACAGTCAAATGTGAGAAGAATAATTGACTATAACTGATCAATTCCTTAAAATTTAAGACTTACTATTCTATTATGTTTGCAGGATAAATATTAAACAAGAACAAATGATATTATAAGCAAAACCGAACACACTCTGGTGTAACATAGTGAATCATTATATTCTTGTTTGTCAATATTATAAAGATAATAATCATAATAGATACTTTCTATGATACAACACAAACATTTATCTGGCATTTAATGAATAACAGAGACAATTTGTGTCAATTTGCGTCACTAAATGGAAAGTCTATATTGTATCATCTGTTGCTGTTTTTCAACAAAAGTCACAGTCATTTCATCTTTGTTTAATTAGCAACAAGAATATAATGATTCACTATGTTACCTGTCTTTTTTACTTACAGTCTCTCATAGAAATATGTGGAATCATTGACTGTTTATGTTTAACTATATTTGCAGCCAGTCAAGGCACCTACAGCTACTGCGACTCCAACCACCAGCAACTTTGTATTTTACAAGGGCACATATTTTCAAGTTGGAGATATAGTCTCTCTGCAAGACGTAGACGGTGGTATTTATTATGCTCAGATACGTGGTTTATTGACGGACCAGTATTGTGAAAAGAGTGCCGCCATTACCTGGTTATTACCCACCACAGCGAGGTGAGGTTTCTTATTCCATTAACTTCATGAGATTATAACAATATTTTATAATAATATTTATCAATATACATATTCTTTTAATTCAATTTCTTACACAGTTTATCTTTTTCTTCAGTTTTATCTTTTTCTTTTCATAGAAAAAAAAAGAAAAGAAACTGTGCAAGAAGCTAAATGAACAGACTTGTTAACTGATGTACCTTTTAGTCCTCCACCAGAAGAAGGCTTCATTCCTGAGACATATTTAATTGGACCAGAAGAAGATTTACCTCGTAAATTAGAGTGCATGGAATTTGTAATGCACGCTCCATCGGATTATTTCAAGTTAAAAAACAGTCCCTATCCACCTCCTCTCACAGAGAAAGGAGCGGGCTTCATATGGACGACTCTTAGAAATGAATTGGCCATATCTAAAAAGTAATAGTAATTCTTTATTGAGAACATGTATTAGTATCCAGCTCAACACAAAGTCCAATAAAAACGTCTGTCCTAATTTTGGTCTTTGTGTTGTTTGGACAGTGTCGATCTAAGCTTAAAATAATAATAAAATCATTTTTACACGCAATCACTATAATTTCTTTTTTTAATACTTTTTAGTCATATGTGTTATTTAAATTAAGAATGATTAGAATTATGTGGGATTGTAAAGAAGTCGCAAGAGTTGACACGAAGAAAATATGATATATATTTTGAATGTGCATCACTGTACAATATAGAAATAATTTTGTAAAAAACAATACACATTTACAATAGTGCTATTTTATTTATTAAATATATTTTTATTACAATATAACATTAATGCTTTTCAGTGAATAACATGTATTTCTTACATGTAATGGAACGTGAAGCTAGACTACTAGACAATCGAAAAGTTGCCAATACTATAACTGAATTCGTAAATTTGTAGAAGTCTGATATCGTTTTAATATCTTTTATCATATATAAAAAATTTAAAAAACATTCTTTCATCTTCGATTTCTTTTCTTGTTTAGAAACTCCTCGAAATTAGTTTCTCTCGTAGTTCGTATTTTCTTACCGGAAGAACCGTGACTCAAAAAAGATAATGATCTTCATCCATGATCTTTAACTCTGATATCGTTGAGACGAGATATACGCAGAGGTAGCAGGCAGCATTGGTGCATTCTCGCTTGCTTGAAGGGAGGGGAAAAGTGTCCTCGGTGCGACGGTGGTGTCAGTTACATTCGGGATGACAGAAGAGACCAGTCAGCTGGGTGCCAACGATGTGACGGCTGGTCAGAATTTGAGGTCTTTTATAGCTTGCGGCAAGTCAGGCAGTTTCATATCCTTTATTTGTTGCGGTATATTCATGTTCTTCACTGCTGAGACAGCACGCGCGGGCGCTGCTGTGATTCCCGCCTGCACACATCATACGGATCGAAGAAGAGTGGAGAACGGATAAGTTTCAGCAGGGCTGAGTAAATGTAAGGGCTGTAATTTTAGCTACAAGGAGCGAAGACAAATGACGGATGACAACATTGACAACACGGCGTTGACATTTATTATCCTTACAAAGCGACATTTACATTATGAAGGCACTCAGTTTATGCAATGGATAATTACAAAACAAAATTGCATCGCCATGCGTGTTACGCAAACGTTTACGCTTTATGAAGCTAAATACAAAAAACTTGGCGCTTTCTTGGATATTAAAAAAATATTAAAAAAAAAAGAAAAATAAAAAGGAATTCGCACAGAAGTACGATTATATAAAGTGGCCTGATTTGCTACTGCCGATTTACTTAAGGAGGAGGTCCCAGAAGGACAAACGGACGGGGTGAGCAAGACCGCCCAGATTTGTAAGTCCCCTAAAATTGATGTTATGTCAATCAGTCCTACCTGTTACTATATCAAATATGTTTTACAGATTGCTGTACCAGTATGCATGCATAGCTCAACAGACTGCTTAGGTAGTTATGTATTAAAGCTCAATGACAGAAAATAAACACATTGCAAAATTAGCAGTACTAGCTTAAACGTTTTATCTGATGAAATGGGCATGATGTAAACATTTGGATGTAACAAAATTATAAAAGTTTATACATCGTGAGTATAAATCGAAACAATCCTGTGATTTTGCCATAATTTTATTACATTATAACATGAAACTTATTCTTTTTAGCTAAATTTTTTGTACCACATTTATTTTTCCTTTTCTTTTTATGTTGGAGAAAAAAAAAAGAAATTATGGAAGAAGTTCAGCTAAATAGAACAGGGGTTTATTCATATATCTAAATCAAGGATACAAATTCACAGGAAATAAGATCACAGTTAAGATAACAGGGATTATAAGCAACCTATACTTACCTCTTGTTTTTCCAACTTATTCTGATCCTCAATCCTCGTGAGAATCTCAGTCATGTTAGTCTCGAGAACCATACCACCCATCACCAACTCATTAAGTATGTAATGAACTTTGTCCACATGAAAAATAAGATCAAGCTCGCACACATTCTCAAAGCATTTATCTAAAGTTTCAACGAAGACTTGTATTAGGTCTAGGATTCCCAGCTCTGATTCTGAGCTATCGACGCAGAATACAAAGTAAAGCGTTGCATAGTGTCGGTAGATCAGCTTGTAGTCAGATCCGCCAATCAGACTACCACCCTCCAAGAAATTGCATACGTTGTCGTCTCTCTTCGAGACAAGCTGAAATGTCTCTTTTATTATCTGCTGCTGCATATCTTCGTTCTGAAGCAGAAAATGTATTGTAATAACAGAAAGTGTATTGCAACAATCCATATGCTTTTATGTCCCTATCGCGTTCCACATAATTGTGATTCGATAGATAAATCGACGTAGAAATTATGCCGTATATTGTCTCCACTATTAGTTTTTATTATATCTCAATAAATAAAAGGATTTAATTCGCAGAATTTACAAGCAGAAGAGAAGTCCAAAACGAACAGCATTGAGATATACTTACAAAGTACTGATAAAACTTGGAGAGACGAGGTTTCCCATGATTATTAAAGACCAGGATCGCTTTAATCATGTCTGTGAATCCGAAGTCAATTGGCGTCACTGAACCTTACGGTAATTCTGTCACTACGTTCGAAGCGCACGATCATTGGGGCATGAGAGGTTATGTTCTACTACCGCAACTATGCTCTGACGTTTTAATTCTCATTATTTTTCTTTGGCAAGTTGAAAACTCGTCGTAGTGTATATACTAATTGATAATTAATTGAGCAATTGGAGATAAACTCTCCAAGGGTATCGGTCAATTGACGGCTGTCAATTTATCTGTCAGTGAGCTGACATTTAAAAAAATCAAAAGAATTCACTCTACTTGACTAGTTGACTACGTGTAAGTACTTGTTCACTTGCACTCTCTGACACTTTCTGTACTTAAAATGAAATGAACATATATTCAGGAACGTACAAAAGTAGTGAGGGATAAGACGATAATCCGATCGGAAAATTATTATCTGACAAATATTCGCGAAAAATTCGTACATCTCCCTTTTTGTTTTAAAAATAGCTCTTTTTCTTCTCAAGGAGAACAAAAAAGTCATTAAAATAATGTACGTTGTATATATGTATATATTAACCGAATTATGACAAAAAAATGCCATAAAAATTTAATTTTTAAATTTAATAATAAATTAAATTTAATAATTTGTAGTTAATGATATTAAATTGACATTTTGATTTTTTCTTGTTCTTGATGGATTCATATATATTCATTAGTTTTTTTTTTCATTGGCATACGGAGTTCGAATAAAATGGTTTTGAATAAATGCTCTCTATTTAATCGACGATTACAACCCTAAGTATAGATCCCCAAGGGATGTTCTAAAAAACATCTAGAGGATATCTCTATGTCCTAAGAATTCACGTTCGCCAAAATGTCTCTCGAATAAAGTGTACTATCAGGAAATTTCCCGAGGAAAAATATTTCATATCTAATCATATGTGTATGTAATTATATGTATATATAATTATATACAGTTATATATAATTATATTAAAAAATTGACATTTTATATACAATTATAATTATTAGAATTGTATAGTGCTAAGTTAAAAAGATAAAAGTTAAGTTAAAAAGTTAAAAAATTAATTAATTTTAATTAGTTACATTTTATCCATAACTATTAATTTTTTATTTAATTCTTTGAAGTTAAGTCTCAGATATAATATGCGGCAATAGTGATGACTTAAAATGAGGTGAAAATTGCAAAAGTGAGCAAATTTACTATAAGTGTTGACCAATGAAATTATAAATATTCTATTGAATTTGCTCATTTTTGTAATTTTCATCTCATTTCAAATTACACAATCAATCCCCACATTTCAATCTGTCAGAAATCATGTATTCCGTGTATCTTATAGTTCCTGATAGGTTGAAATCTATTATTCCTTATTATTATCGTTATTGTGTCTGTTCCTCGTATTGAAGCTTTAGTTATATCACAGACCAGTATTCATAGTCGAATCTTATACTAAACAGTATATATAAACAAAACATGTAAATAGAGTATTTTCTAAATGAAGTATATATATTTGTCATTTCTGTTATTTGTAAAACTCTGGAATCATGAATAAAAAAAATAAAAAAAAACAAATTTAACTTTTAACTTTTCAATTACTTTTTTTTATTAACTTAACTTATAATTTAATTAATTTTATTATAAATTATAACTTGTATTTAACTAAGTTAAATTTTCAAGGTTGTTATCTTAACTTAGTTAAAAAAAAATTAACTTATCCAACCCTAATAATATATATAAAATATGTTCATGTGTGTGTGTGTGTGTGTGTGTGTGTGTGTGTATATATATATAGATTATACAATATATTTTATATATATCTAATTATATATAATTATATATAACTGTATAATTATATCTGATTAGATGTGAAATATTTTTTCTCGGGTTATTTAAATAAGAGTTTTGATTATTTAATATATTATAGTATTATGTAATACGGATGAGTTTTTAAACTTTTTATAATTTAAGAAATTAGCACATGAAAAAGGGATTAAATTAAAGATAATAAGGATTATATATACCCGAGAAAAAATGTTTTATATATATATATATATATATATATATATATAGAGAGAGAGAGAGAGAGAGAGACATATTTTGTATATAATTATATATATTTTATATAATTAACAATATATAATTTTATATAATTATATAATTAACAAGTTCTTTATGTTGAATTATGCGTATTATACTTGTTAATCAACTAGTTGCCGATTAAATTAATCGAAGTTTGAGCAAATCCATTTCTAATTTCAAATGAAGATTAGCTTATATATATTCTATTTACTTTTTATCTTCATCTAGTTCTTAGAATTTAGAAAAAGATAAAATTAAGTTAAACCGAATTCAAAGTTAATTTATTGATAGAAGTGGATATAAGAGAAATAATTTTTCTTTAGCTTTTTATTCCTTATAGTAGACTTTTGTTAATTCTTTTCAATATTACTTAAAATAAAAAAATTAAATAAAATACACCAAGTGGATCTCATGGAAGATTGTACTATATATGCATCCTAGAATTAGAAAAAAATAAAAAATAAATTCAAACTAAGATTAAAGCTAACTTAATAAGTTAGATATAAACTAGTTATTCTAAATTTAGTTATTCTAAATTTATAGAAATACACGCATATATATATGAATTGATCGAAATAATTTATACTCGCTAATTTCGAATAATTCAATTATTCTTTCTTCAGTGATTCGTCTCCTGAGTATGTTAAAAAGGAAAAAACGGAGAGTTCGAAGGTGCAGAAAGTGCGAACGAAGAACGAAGCTTGCTTCGCTACGACCGGTTTCTCGCGCTCCTCATCTCTATTCCTCGATTCCCTCATCACCGAGCGATATCCAATTCGGTCTATTATCGAGTCAGGAAGTCACTCGTACTGTCTCGGCTCGCGAGACGACAGGAAGGTAGACAACATTCTGTAGGAGTTGCCTCAGAGTAGTGCATAACGATACCAGAATATGGGAATATAAGATTACTCGCTTCGTTCAGGTCTGTGATCATCGTCACTACACCTCGCATGTCTATCCGGAACAATTCAGAATGAAACCTGTGTGCATTCGAGTGTTGTAAAGCATAAGAAGAAAGAAATTCGCGACGAGGAAAACAAAGTGGAAAATTGACCGACTCGATGAGTCGTTCGCCTGGACGAATCTGGATCCATCTGCACTCCTTGCACTTTCTGTGTTCGAAGTGGTTCGGAGTGAAATAAAGAAGTGATCCATGGGAGCGAAAAAAAGAGGAGAAATAATTATTCGATCTCTAATCAGACGATTGTGTAATATCGATGTAATTGTGTCATATCGCGGTTAATCGCGATTTTATCTGACTTGTTGTTGTCGTTCGCGCTGGATATAGCTGATACGCTTATTATTGCAATTTGAAAGGAATTAAATAGGACGACGTTTTTATTGTCGCGTACAGATCGACGTCGCATGAAAGCAATTCGTGAAACTATTATTCATTGGTTTTTTAATCGTTTTAATTTTTTTAATTGATAGATCAAATACGACCGATAGTATCGATTATATGACTTAAAACAGCTTAATACATACAAGTACGATGATTATCGCGATTCGTGAGTGAGTTACTCTCCCGTATCTTATCGAAAATCGAAATCAAGATTACATATTTAACGTAATTGCGCTACTATTGTTACGGAAAAGATACCAGAAACAGCGCGCGCGCGCGCGGTTACACACCTGATTTCCTAATTCCTATTCCTCGGCGTCGTGCGACAGTGCGACAGCACTGACAGCGTCGAGTGAGCGACGGCGAGAGGCGGGCGAAAGGGGACGTCGGGGGTCAATGAGGATCCAATGAGATCTTTTCTTCTGCTTACCGTGACTGTCCGTGGTACGCGTCTGCACAATTTCCGCGGCGCGCGATGTTCCGATGAGTCGAGTTGTTATTTTACGCGGACAAGGTAAATGGAGAGACGCCAAATGCGGCGTGATCAGGCAGTCATCGCGGCCGAAAGGTGAGCACTTTGTTTATGCATCTTGTGCTTGTTCTTCTGAGGTATTACTGTAAAACGCGACAGGTGGACGTGACATGGCTCGATCATGAAATCAGTGATGCGATCAGGCCGATCCTTGTTTATAGTCGAAAAGCAGCGTTCTTCTTGCTTAGATCACTACACATTTTTGTACATTTTGTATAGTACATTTTTGACGTTGCGAGATGTACGCTCGAAATTCGCGAATTATTATTAGAATTAACACGTTCACCTGACTGATATTATTCGTCCCCCTGAATTGCGTTCGAAGACACTCTCCGAATGACTCCGAATATCCTTGTTTAACAATCGGTGAACAACAAGGATAAAATGATACTCAAAGGTACTTGGATGTTTTCAAACGCAGTCTTGATATCTCAAGGATGAGCCTATTGTTCCTCAATGAGAAAACGTGATGGAATAACATGGGAGTAATATATAATGTCATTATGGTTTTCCATAATTAAGCAAGTGTTGATAGCAATTAGGAATGTTTGTGTTTGTGATACGAAGGAAAGAGTCAAAACTATAGAAGAAGGCTTTATGGCTGATATTATTACCATTTAAATCTTTTTAAATGTTTGAAATTGGAGCAAGATGGATGGTATTTATGCCGCTGCATACATAACTGATTATTGATAAGACCGATGGTATGGTACTGCCAACCAATGGTGTTCAGGAGCATAACACTTAGCATATCTTTTTTAATAGCCTTTGTTATGGCAATTGTAGTGGTGGAAGTTATATCAGTAAAATCTCAAACGCATTTTAATAGATATGGCGTTTTTGTCTGTATCTAGCCTACATCTCAAATAAAAATGTTATTTTTTTACAAATAAATTAAAACTTAGATAAGATAGATATTCTATATAATATAAATTAAATCTACAATACATGTATTGTAGATCGATAAGAATCGACAATAATCGATAAAAATTGATAATAAATTTTACAGAATTCATTGTCGATAACAATGAATGACACAAAATAACAAACAATTACAAACACACATTATGTTTTAAAATTGATAGCATTCTCGTGAAACTTATTAGTTCACATGCAATTGTAACCAAATATACCTTATATATACAGAAGTTTCTTACTTGCATGTTTAGATTGTTCCATATATTTCAATTTTTGTGCTAATAATATTTTTTGGAGAATTAATATAAGATATATTCACACATTCTTTCTCTGTATAGATGGAAAGATCACGACAACTGCCCAAGGATTTACCTACAATCACTGTCAACAGTAATGGCAGTGTTAAAGGCAAGGCATCTTTTGTTCGACGATTGGCAATAGGATTTGTAATTTTGGCTATATTAGGCCTCTTATATGTGCCAGCATATCACTCCGCTCAGAGCCCATTTTTAAACTTAGGTGAAACTCCATCCCCTGCAGAACCTCTTGGCAGTTCACGCTTCGTAGCATCTATGGGTATTTATCATTTTATATTCTTTATTTATTATATTACGATAATATAATTTTGGGAAGTTTTAAGAATATACTTATATAGTTATATAAATACTTATTAAATAATATAATCATAAAAATATTTTAAATTTAGAAATGATACAATAAGTAAGAAAGAGACAAATAACTGTACAAATACTGTATGTCTTTCAACAAGCGATATAAATAACACAATGGATTCAAGGATTACATCCTTATTGTTTGCCAATGTTAAACAATGATGATCACTGTGTCACATTATGTCGCTTGTTGGAAGGCACACAGTACAATCTGATTACAACATCTTTAAATATGATGCAATGTAAATATGGTTTATGGTAGTATAATTTAGAATAATGTTGAACAATATTTTATATCTTATGATACAATAATATTTAAAAAATAATATGCTTATTTTTTTTATTAACATGATTTAACAAAAGCCTGACGCAAATATTTAATTTACAGCACAATTGCCTGGATGGTCATATAATACATCAAGAAATCTTTGTGTTTATATTCATCCGGAGAATAACACATCGATTCTCAATCCTATCGGCATCTGTTCATTACCGCCATACCTGCTTATAATTATATGCTCGGCAGTCGCCAATCAGGAGGCCCGTACCGCTATTAGGAGTACTTGGGCCAATAAATATAACTTAGATAATTTGTACAATTCTACAGTAAAAATAGCGTTTCTACTAGGAAAAAGTGACAATGATACACTCAATGTAAGTATAATTTACGACATTATTACTATAATAGCGTTATTACACAGAAAATTACTTTTGCAGCGTATTCCTAAATTTATTGTTTTTTTTTTCTAGAACTTGATTATTGAGGAAAGTTCTCAATATAATGACATTGTGCAAGAACGCTTCTTTGATACATATAACAATTTGACACTGAAATCAGTCATGATGCTGAAATGGGTAATGTCGAATTGTGATCAAGCTAAATACCTCATGAAAACGGACGATGACATGTTCGTAAACATTCCCTTGCTTCTGCAAACGCTGCGTTCGAGAACACAAACGGAGACTCTTCTAGGTTCCCTCATTTGTAGTGCTAAACCAATATTAGATCCTAAAAACAAATGGCAAGTATTTTTTCATCCATATTATTTAGCAAAATGTTATAGAAAAATAATTTAAGATTGCAATGATTTCAATTGTGTAGGTATACACCTAAATACATGTACTCGGAGAAAACATATCCAAATTATTTATCAGGTACAGGGTATGTTATGAGTATGGGTGTGGCATCTAAGTTATATCAAGCAGCGTTGGTAACACCGTTGCTACACTTGGAGGATGTTTATGTCACGGGTTTATGCGCGAAACGTGCGAAAGTTCGACCCATGAACCATCCTGCATTCAGTTATTCACCTCGTAAATTAGATCCCTGCGTTCTCAGGAATGCGATTACCACGCATAAGATTAATGCGTCCAATATGTATGTGATTTGGATAAAAATGAATAACACGAATGTTTCGTGCAACAATCGTACTCGTATTGATAGAAAACCGATCACGTTGAGCAGAAGCGGTAGGAATGCTGGCTATTATGTCTTTAAAAGAAAAACTATAAACAAGTGCGTTTAAATGTACTTTTTATAACGTTGATTCCTTATATTATAAGACTAATTTTTTATCTAGCTTTCTTCTAAGCGCAAGTGGAATCGAATAGATGAGTAAGATAAGGAATCTCTAAAAACTTCAAGGAAATTCTCTCTGATTCCTTATGGAATTAATTATTTATTTATAAATTTATTTGCAAATATCGAAATATTGTTGA
>Ga0157363_1003157_pt1 | contig 14782 bp, 4 predicted proteins | sample AttsexASBM1_FD_111477 | JGI IMG/M metagenome (GOLD analysis project Ga0157363, IMG submission 111477) | Fungus gardens microbial communities from leaf cutter ant in Ribeirão Preto, State of São Paulo, Brazil - Atta sexdens ASBM1 | ecosystem: Host-associated > Fungi > Mycelium > Unclassified ...
AGACTTAACAACATCAATTATTCTTATTGATACTTTCCATCATCTATCATCATCACATCCTTATACTGAACCTCTGAAACACCATTAAGTTCAAGTATCACAACCAGTAAGTATCTTATTTGTGATAGTTTCCAAGATTTCCAAAAGGCTAAGAAACACTGGATATACACTCTGACTGTTTGTTACTCTGGTTCTTTCTCTATCTTGGCTAAAGACTTTGATTACAAACTTAAAATCTTAGATTGAATCAAGACAAAGTACCTTATATTCAGATAAATACAAAAAAACTTAATAAAGTTCCTAATACAAAACTGTCTACCTTATATACACTAGGCTACTGGTCTATACTACAATACTATTAACCTACTCTAGAGGGCCATGTGTTACTTAAGATCAATATATATCAAACACATCATAGTGACATTGTTTCCTTCTAGAACCTTCTACTATGTTCTATTGTGACATGTGATCATATGACTATGACTAATATGTGACAATTTGTAATAGTAAGATGTAACATTATACTAACCTAATCTTAGATCCCAAAATAGAAAATAAAAGAGAAAGAAAATAATAAAAAAATAAAAAAATAGAGGCTATTATTTATGGTTCTAACAACTCTAAAGACATATCTAACTCACTGTGAATATATAGTGGCTATATAAAGGAGCTGGAGGACTATTTTTATATAATCTGACTACTTCTGGAACCTACTACTCTCAATCTTAGAACTATAGCTATGTTAAGTTCACAAACGGTAGACTTAGTTTTCTATTTCACTTTTCATTTTTTATTTTCATTCTGTTTTATTTTTCTATTTTTCTATTTTTAAAACAACTAGGGTTAGGGTTGATCGGTCACACTGTCACATCAGTCACAATCTGATAGCATAGTCACAAGACAGATCACAAGACTTGAGAGAATTTAGTAAAAGATTCGAGAACAGATGACGTCATACAATATAGACACCACATGTTAGCCTCATGAACTACACATGGTTGTTTAGGGTAGGGTACACAGTAACTAGCACAGACCATCTATAGGACTATATAAGGTAGACCAGTTTGTAAAAGAGTTCTCTATCGAGTTCTCTTGTGTTACTCAATACAAAAGTTGTTTTATTACCTCACTCTAAGGTTTTAGTTCATAACAAGCTACTTCTTCGTAATATCTTTCTAAACTTTTTCATTGAAACTAGATTACAGATAATATTATAACTTAAGCCTTTGAGTAAAGACAAAAGACAACTTTTATATTGAGTAACACAAAAGAACTTAATAAAGTTCCAAGTACAAACTAGTCTACCTTATATATTACAGACTGTAGTCTGTATATATATTACAACTAATCTATCTTAAAGTATACATGCTTTCTATAAGGCCAACATGTTGTTGTCATACTGTATATTAGAGCAACTGGGTAGAAACATGAAGTTTGCACTCTAGGAAAAACCTAAGTATATATTCTTAAGAAAGTATAATACAGTACTTATCTCTAGGGAAAAACCTAAGAGAACAAAATGAGGTTTCCTAGAGGCAATGACTATCTTAAATATTAAACTATTTATTCCAATCTAGCAAAACAATACTGATGCAATCAAGAAATGATAATACCAGCATTACTAGAAACAGTAAATAGAGATATCATAAGCTTGTACTAAGGTTTTGGTATGAAAGTAGTAGGTCTGTGTGTGACAGAGTTTAGGTATGGAGTTTGATAAGGCTGGACCAAGAAGGTCCATGTTAGGGTCTGCACCTGGCATTTGTTTGAGAAAGTCCAAGTATAGAGTTTATTAGCAGAGTTTGCACATAAATGTCTATAATAGAGTTTGTGGTCCTCTTACACTGTATGATATTATCTATTTCTAGAATCTTCTATAATAAATTGTGTGACTGTTATATATAATATCACACCACTTCTGTTGTGGCAACTACTAGACACAAAATCCAATGATCACACAATGAGCAAATCTCTTAAGGCGGATATCTAGTGGGGATTTCACAAGAGAACTCGACAAGGAGGCTCTTCTTAATTAAGGTCCTATTTATACAAATGGTTCATGGTCCGTGCTACTAATAATTAAACCTGCCCTATAGTCCATACTTCAACCTCATACTCGCCTCACTTCTTACTCAAGGCTACCATGCATACTCCATGTGCCCTGACGTCACCTTCTAGATTCTTCTGCCAGGTTCCAGGCCTATGACGTCACATCATGTGACCTGTCATGTGACTTCCTTGTCACGTGCCTCTTCATCATCTAAAAGAAAAGAAAAAAGAAAAAGAAAACAAAATTCCTATAAAATCATAAAATAAAATAAAAGAAAATAAAAATTATTCATGTCCAAAGCGTTCCATAACAACTTCTTTTATCTAAATCCAAACTAAATAAAAGAAAAGAAAAGAAAACTTAAAATAAAGGAAAAATAAGAAAAACAAAACAAAAATAGAATAAAGTCAAGTCTATTGTTTACAACTCTGACATAAGGAGCTTTGCAATCTATTTACTGGATTTTTCAAAGGAGCTTGTTATATAGTATAAGATTCACTTTTTAGAAGTATGTTAACAAAGGAAACCATTCATGTCAAGTTCACAAACAGTGGACTTAGTTTTTCTTTATTTTCACTTCTATTTTCATTTTTATCTTCAATTTGTTTTCTACTTTTCTATTTTTAGAACATAAGATTAGGGTTAGTGGCAGTCACGAGTCATGAGATACATGTAAGGATGTAGAAGGTTCTGGAAGGATAATGTCATACAATGTATAATATACATGTTGACCTTAAGGCATGCACATGGTCATTTAGGGTAGGCTAAAATTAGCTCACACAGACCATTGGGTATTTGTATATAAGGTAGACTATCCTGTACAGAGTTCTCTATCGAGTTCTCTTGTGTTACTCAATACAAGAGTTGTTCTTCTGTCTCACTCTAAGGACTTTAGATCATAACAATTCAGCATTCACAAGTGGATGTTATCTTTTAATATTCTTCTTAACTATATTCTTTTGCATTCACAAAAGCCCTTTTAAGAGTTTTATATATTCTAATTGATACACTCTGTCTATCCATCTGATTGGAGATACCAAGTTATAGATAAAAGTAATTTCTATACCTAATATATAGTATAGTTCTTTGATGAAGCAAACAACAAACTACAAGTTTTATTTCAGGAATGACTGAATAGATTTCTATGATCAAACTTGTATTGGAAAGCACTCATTAAACTATCTCCAATAATATATCATATATTATATAGAGATTAGTATTTATAGAAATACAAGCATATTAATATAGTGATATAATTAGTTACCTTTTAAAATTAGCTTGACATCTGTTATAATAGATGATAGCCCCATCAGATATGAGTTTTGATCATGTGATGGAAATAGCTTGCATACAGACTATTACTATTTTGTATATATACTTCTATGCTTAAAGATTAGATCTCAGACTTAACAACATTAATTATCTCTCATTATTTCTCATTATCATTGACATCTATATTGATTTTTATCATCATTGTCATTATTATTGAACTTCTGAATCACTTCTAAATATTTGAAAGTATACCTAAGGTTTAGATATTATATCCACACAAGGTTTTATGTCTACCAAGCACCAGTAGGCTTTAGTACAAGATAAACAATTAAGCTTCTCCTATCTAGCTAGTATATTTCTTATGCTTGGGGTCTAGTAATTCTTTTTGACTAAAGGTAGTGTTGCTTTTGGTCAAGGATGGTAAGAGAGTAAAGAATAGAGGGTCCTGTGTTGAAAAGTCTCAAGAAAGGAAATTAAGCTCTAATATTATGACTTAAACTATTAAAGTAAAAGAGAAATCTTGTATTAAATTAACATAAGAGAAATTTGATAGATTTCCTAATACAAAGTGTCTACCTTATATATGCTAGATTAGTAGTCTATGCTACATGAAATCCAACCTATCCTAAAGACCATGTGTTATCCATAAAGTTAATATATAGTGAATATATTGTATGATATCATTGTTCTGAAACCTTTTATGTTCTTCTGTGTGACAGTGACTATGACATCTGTGACAGTCATAAAATAACCCTAACCCTAAGTTCAAAATTGAGAAAATGAATATAAATAAAAATGAGAAAGAATAAAAAGAAAAAAAAAGTCCACTATCTTTAATATCAACATTTATAGTCTTGTACCAAGTAGAGGAAGCTATCATTTTTCTTGACAAAAAAGACCAGTATAGCTATAGAGGATTTTAAAAACCTTATTTGTCTAATATAGAGATTTTAAACAATAAACATATTTAACTCTGACTGTTCTGTAAGGAACAAGAGATATACTTCAAAAAACTTGGGCTCTATATTAGAAATCAGTCCAGTAGTGTGGTTCTATTTGTAGTGATCTAAAAGAGTGTCAAAATTCTCTTTTGCAAAGATCAACTCAAACTATTACATATGTATAAGAAGGAAAAAGATATTATCTATCAGAGTTTTCTTTTCTTTTCTTTAGTTTGGACTTAGATGAAAGAAGTGGTATAATGTCATATATAATAGTCACACAAGTTATAAAGTATGACAGAGGCATGTCACATTCACAGTCACACCATTATGTGTTACTTGTCAGAGTTAAAGGTAGTAGACTTAATGTTTTCTTTTCTATTTTATTTTTCTTTTATTTTTATTTTTATTTTTATTTTGGACTTAGAGTTAGGATTTAGAGTAACATCACAATCTATCATGGGTTGCATGACACTATCACAAGTCACAGTAACATGATTATATATCACAGAGAATATTATAAAAGATTTCAGAACAATGATGTCATCTCATATATCAACAGCATATAGTATATATGTCCCTTTAGGATAGACTAGGTTAGTGTAGCACAAACCATTAACCAAGTGTATATAAAATAGACACTTTGTAACTGGAACTTTATTGAGTTCTCTTATGTTAACTCTAATATAAGTTAACTCACTCCAAAGTCTTGAGTTTGTAACATTACTCAATATAAAAGTTGTCTTTTATCTTTACTCAAGAACTTAAGTTATCACACCTTAAAAGCTTCTAACAATACTATCAATCCTAGATGATGCATCTTAAAGATACCTCTCAAGTCAAACCTTACAACTGAAGATACTAACTGATACTCATCTTGCTAGTCTTTTCCAGGCTGCTAAATCTAGGTTCACTCATAGTCTCTTGATTGAACCATCTTTATCAATTGAGGATTTTGTCAATTTCTTGAAGAAGCATTCAAACACTTTTGCCTTCTCTCTTTAAGAATAACCTCCTACTCCTTCTGAGCCTCTATAAGTGCTCAATTAGTCTACTTTTCTATTTTTGTATATAATTTCTCAATCTCATCTTTCTCAGTTTTCTTTGACTCTGTATTCTCAGTATAATAGGACTGTAGACTTGGACATATAATTTGTTGGTTGGTTGTTAAAGGTGAATCACATTCACTAGGTCATCTGTGGTAGTAGCATGAAAGACAGAATGAAAAAGGGACTTAACCAGCCATATTATAGAAAGAAGCCAGAAGTGATACTTGTGCAGATAAGACAACCTTGGCTTTAATAGATAATGTTGCATCTAGTCTATTTGTCATGTGGTCATAACTATAGATAACAGAGAAGTTAAGACAGAAAAGGTATAATTGTAGTACAGTTCAAGTTGATTATTATACTGGGGAATGATATATCATAGCTACATTCTTATACAAAAGTGACAATCTAATAATATTTACTGCTACACATACTCTGGGTGGTCAGTCACTATAGATATTATCATTCAGATTCCATGGATTTGATGAGAAGTGTAGAGTCTTTGATCCTTAGATTGATGGCAGTTGGAATTGGAGTGTTATCTGCACTGGAAGCATAGATATCAGAGGGTATGTGACATTGGTTATCCAAAACTTGTCTAAAAGTGATAGAAAATACTAATAACACTTACTTAATAAAATAACAATTAAACTGCTCTTAAGTAGGGAAACTCAGATAGAGGTTCTCTCTTTTTACTCCTCTCTACTCATGGCTTATATATTAGTCCAAAAATACAGAGAATAAATATAGAGAATAGAGACCAAAAGATTTCTGAGATATTACAAGCATATAGTCCTTTCTCTATTTACAATCTGATATCAAGCTGATGATTGTTTTCTACTTGTAAGTATCAATTCCATTCTTTCTCAGTCATTTCTATTGGTCACCCCTACTTGCAAATCTATAGCTCCATTAGCTTCTTATCAGAATTGAAGATGGTAAACTTTATTTCTTTTCATTTTTTTTTCTTATTTTGAACTTAGAGTTAGGGTTAGTATAATATTACACATGATTGTCATAAACTGTCACATATATGTCATGATCACAAGACATAGTTACATGATCACAAGACATAAAAGAACATAGAAAGTTCCAGAACAATAATATTATACTATATATTAATAGCATATAGCCTTTAGTGTAGACTAGAATTCATATAGTATAAACTAGTAGTCTAGCATATATAAGGTAGATACATTGTACTAAGAACTCCATTGAGTTCTTTTATGTTAACCCAATACAAGATTTATCTTTTATCTTAACACTTTGAGACTTAAGTTGTAATACTACTATCTATTGCAATCTAGTAGAACAATGCTGGGTTAATATTAGAATAATAATATGCAGATGGTTAGGAACCTGAGTTAAAAGGTACAAGTATAGAGTTTGAGATCTATAATAATGAAGTCTGTAGGTCTTGTAGCAGAGTTTGGAGATACTAAAGAGTAAAAAAGTCTATAGTGAAATCTATGGAGATTAGGGTTGAGAGAGCTTGCTTGGTTAAGCACAATGAAATATTAGATTTTATTATATCTATTCCTCCTCTATATTACTATATCTTAAAGTAAGTAATACTAATCTAAACTTAATCTACTCAAAATTCACTACTTGGATAAATCATAATGTGTGAAGGTTTAAATGGTGAAACTCAACTACTTTGTCTAGTATAAAGATATCAGATATATTTTCCCAAGAGTTGACTTCTAACCCAAAACTCTTTTATTTAATCAGATACTAATATTTTTATAATACCAGCAGTTATCTAGAATCTTATCACAAATAATAAAATACTCACTGGTTGTGATACTGGGGCTGAATAGTGTTTCAGGGGTTCAGTATAAGGATATGATGATTGACAGATGATGAAAAGTATCAACAGGAATAATTAATGTTGTTAAGTCTGAGGTCTAGTTCTCAGACACAGAGGTATATATATACAAAAGAGTGATGGTCCGTGCACAAGCTGTTGCCATCACATGATCAAAACTTGTACCTGATGGGAGCTGTCATCTATCATAGCAGCTGTCAGGCTAATTTTAGAAGATAACTAATTATGTCACTACATTGATATGCCTGTATCTCTACCAATACTTATTGCTATAAGATATATCATATATAATTGGAAATGGTTTGATGAGCACTTCCCAACGCAAGTTCAATTGTGTGAATCTGTTCAGCTGTTCATGAGATGACAAAGCTTTTACAGCTACTGATAGCCTGATATCTCAGTCATTTGTTGTTGCTCTTGTACTTCCGGTATATGTGCAGATAGCCCTTATTTGGGGCTTTCTAGCGCAACTTGGTTTAGAAAAATCGGTTCACTGGTTGTGGAGATACAAGCTGAATGAAGTTTGTGACAAATCTATTCTACCTTCTATTCTTTTTTGCTATCTACAATAATCAGATTTAAAAGATAAGTTGTATGTTGACCTAGTATAAGATCTATAGGAGTGACAGTTAGCTTAATTATATTGAACACTAGATGTTGTTATAACTCAAGGACCTTAGAGTAGGTTAATGAATAGAACTTTGTATCAGGGTTAACATAAGAGAACTCAATAGAGAACTTTATACAGGATTGTCTACTTTATATACTTAAAACAAATGGTCTGTGCTCTCTTATATTAGCCTACCCTAAATAACCATATATTTGCTTTAAGGTCAACATATATATAATATACTATATGATATTTATTCTTTTAGAACCTTTTACTATCTTCCTTTATATCATGTGATTGTGTGATACTGAGTCACATTTTGTGACATTTTGTGACAGTGACATATGATGTCACACTAACCCCTAACCCTAGTCCCCAAAAATAGAAAATAAATCTAAAATAAAATAAAAATGAGAAAGAAAGAAAATTAAATCAAGTCTAACTTTCACAACTCTAATAAGTACAGCCTTTTCATAGATAGAGATAGCTTTAATCCATATGATATTGGACTTACTTATCTTTCTACAGTGTATAGTCTTAAGTACTAGTATACTAGCTTAGCTAAAAGATATATAGTGTAAATATCTATGAAGTTTAAATATTTTATTACTAGGGTTGAAGATAAGGGTAAATATATAATATATGTTGTAATATCTAGCCATATTATCCTAGAATAACAGCTTTGGCTTCTTTTAATATAGACTTTATTTATTTCATGAGCTATAACATCTCTTAAGCTTAAACCTCTTTTGATGGAGTTTGAATTACATTTATAAAAGATATCTAATGTCAAGAAGAAAGAAAGATTGCTAAGTGAACAAGTGTATGTGATTGTTGTGCTAGAGTTTGGCCAAGAGAAGGAGGTTATATTATTGTTTGCTTATGAAAAGCTGGAAATACTAGTCAAGTTCTTGTTCAGTTAGTCAATTAGTCTGTAGATGCTAAGTGGTGAATGATACAACTTTAATTCTAAATAAGCAGTATAGTTCCTCCATAAAGAGAGCAAAAAATTAGAGTTTATGTATTACAAAATAAACTACTCACTTATCTGTAATATTTGAACCTTGGATACACTCTCAGAGGTTTAGAAGTGATTTAGAAGTTCAATAATGATAATAAAAAATAATAATTGATATTATCAAGTTTGAGATCTAATCCTTAAATCTAAAGACATATATACAAATAGTAATAGTTTATGCACAAGCTGTTTCCATCACATGATCAAAACTCATACTTGATGGGGCTATCATCTGTCATAGCAGATGTCAGGCTAATTCTAAAAAGTAACTAATTATATCACTACATTGATATGCTTGTATCTCTATAAATACTAATTTTCATATGATGTATGATATATCATTAGAAACTGTTTGATGAGTGTTTTCCAATACAACTTTGATCATGGGAATCTATTTAGTCATTCATGAGATATTAGCAAACAAAGCTTTTACAGTTACTGATGGCCTGATATCTTAGTTGTTTGTTGTTACTTTTGTCCATCTCACATATGTGTAGATAGCCATTATTTGGGGCTTTCCAGTACAACTTTGTTTGTGAAAATTGGTCTACTATTTATAGAGATACAAGCTGAATAAAGTTTGTGACAAAGAGGAAGGAAACTAGTACTTGTAAGCAGAAAAAGACCATTGGGCCAGTGTTGGATAGAGAATAGAGAGAAGACCATATGCTTCCAAAATCTCAGAAAACCTTTTCAACTGTTTAGGTTACATTTCATGGTTTTATTTCTTATATTTTTAAGCTAATACATAAGCCACAAGGAAAGAGGGTAAAAAAAGGAGAACCTCTATCCAAATTCCCCCACTTATGAGTAGTTTAATTATCATTTTTATAAGAAATAATACTGGTGGAGAAGAGGGCAACTGTGAGACATTATGTTATTTTATATTTTATATGTTGAATCTAACACCTACTTTTACTTTTGAGTGAGTTTTGAAGAGTTCTAACAGCCTGGGAAATACTGGCAAGATAAGTATCAGTTAGTATCACCAGTTGTAAGATTTGACTTGAGGGGTGCCTTTAAAGTGCATTATTTAAAATAGATAGTGTTATTATAGGCTCTTAAGAAGCTTTGCAATCTATTTACTAAATTTTCCAAAAAAGCTTGTTATATAGTGTAAGACTCACTTTATAAGTGTATTAGCAAGGGAAAGTGTTTGTAAGTAAATGTTATTCATATATTTCTTCTCTTATATTATTGTTCCAACTTCTTCTCTTGATTTCTAATACTGATATTATTTTCTTTGAATTCTTTAGTATGCAGTCAAGGGCTAGTGCTATATAATCCTTGTTGTATCCTAGTTTGACACCTTTTCTGCCTAATATCAGAGTTGAAAATAGTGGACTTTATTTTCTTTCTCTATTTATTTTTCTTTTTCTTTTTCTTTTTTATTTATTTTCTTATTTTGAACTTAAGATTAGAGAATAGTATGATGTCACACATGACTGTCACAAAATGTCACATGATCACATATCACACAAAAGAATATAGAAGATTTCAGAACAATAATATCATATAGCATATTTATTATATGTTGATCTTATAGATAATGCATGCTCTTTAGAATAGGCTAGGTTTAGTGTAACATATTTCATTATCCCAGCATATATGCTATAAATACTTTGTACTTGGAACTCTCTCAAATTCTCTTGTATTAATCCTAATATAAGATCTCTTTTTTAACCTTACTCTTTGATTTTAAGTCATAATATCTAATTCCTGCTATTGATCTTAGCTTAGGATTACTACTCTTTCTTCACAACATACACTAATATCTTAGTGCTAGAAACTCAAAGAATACTTACTCTCACTTACAATTACTTGCTCTCTTAAATCATATCCAATGTACTTATTTGAAGAGACCTCTTCTAGATACTAAAATATCACTTCTCAATCTCACTAAACACTTCAATCTCTTGAATACTGAGGTTATAGGCTACTAGACTACTTCTCTAATCACATATCATATACCAAGTTCACTTATTCAGAAGATATATTCATGTAGTAATACTACTCCCTCAACATTTATGAAACAAGCCCATCTTCCATGATGGCCACCCTTCTTGTAATACATTCTTATGGCAGTGATACAACAGTCCAAATATCCCATCTTCCATGATGGAAATACTCCTAATTGACTCAGTCTTCTATGATGGAGTTCTTCTATCTTACTCCTATCAGTGTTTCATTACTGAAACCTCCTCTTGAAATAATATACTGAAACTCTAAGTATCTCCTATATCTCTTACTTATATATCATACTAGTAGTTATACTATAATTTGCTAGTCTGATAATTGATAAAGATAATTCTTATTAGACTTGATCTCTGGTGTTCAATAGTAATACACCAAATTAGCACTCACTTCCATCTTGGACTTCATCTATTCATCTGAAGCTACAATCACATAGCAGATGGATGGCACAGCACATAAGCTGAAGCTAAGATCATTCTACAAGTTTGCATCACCAAGTATAGAGTTTACACACTCTGTGTACTTACTAAGCTAACACCATGGACTTTCACCTTCTGGTGTAAACTGCACCTGACATCACATTTCCTTTTATTCTTGTAATTTTTCAAGTCTTAATGATTGCATAGCTTATCTAGAGTCTCTGGACCATTTCTGTTATAAAGTAGCCTCTTCTTCCTTTACTCTTGTTATTGTTACTGATACAAGTGCTATACCTTCCAGGAACATGTAGACTGTCTCTATTGCATATTTCCGGAGACTAGTCTATTGGGTATTATCTTCCAAGACCCTAGCTGGTAAAACAACTACTCTTGATACTGAGCTATTTGCCATAAAACTAGGAGTCTCCAAGACTACCAGTATGAATATTGAATATATAATTCTCATTACTGACTCCCTAGGCTCTATCAGGAAGATAGTAGACCTCTCAGTGTATACTGAATAAGCCTACTCTTTGGCTATCTATTCTACACTTAGATTACTCTTTTGTAGTAGCCTTGACCATAAAATTGAATTCTAGGATTGTTTAAGCAATGGTAAGTAGTCTCTTCACCAAATTGTCCATAATGATATAAATAATACTATAGTAGCTACTAGACTTCTTCTAGCAACATCTATTAATACTTTTTGCTTTCAGTGTGTTACTTTATAACTAAATGCTTAAAAAAAGAACCTCCTTTAATTGTCTTACTGTCCAAGGGCACCATTTTCTGATGCTTAGAAGCAAGAATTACAAACCTCTTCAGCCTAGCTACTCCAAGAATGGTAGTTAGCTTGTTTATATTAGCCAGTCAGTTACATTATGTACTAGGGCATATTATAACTTAAGCCTAAATATTAAGGCAAAAGGCAAACTTATGTATTGAGTGACACAGGAGAGCTTGATAGAGTTTCTACTATAGAGTAGTCTACTTTATATACCTCTAGAAGTCAGTCTATATATATATCTAACCTATTCTAAAGCTATGACTAAGTTTTTCTAGTAGTTTCCATAATGTTCTATTAAGTTACATAACTGTGTGACTGTGATATTGTGATGTGACATCACACTCTTAGCTAAGTTTAAAAGAATAAATAAGAAAACTAGACTATAAAAGAAAAGATAAATTATAAAAAACTAGAAAGATGGAAAACAACTAAGTCTACTCAGAAGATTTCTAATAGGTGTTATAACTCCAAACCCTTAGAGTTAGATTAAGAGATGACCTTGTATTGGATAACACAAGAGAACTCAATAGAGAGCTCTTTTACAAAATAGTCTACCTTATATACTCCTACAGATGGTCCATGCTAGCTACTGTGCACCCTACCCTAAATGACCATGTGTGAAGCATGAGGCTAACATGTGGTATCTTCTACTCTCTTCTCTTAAGTCCCATGATCAGTGTTGTGACCCCACCATCTGATGTGACTGATGTGACAGTGTGATCGATCACTTCTACCCCTATTCCCTGAGTTCTAAAAATAGAAACAATGGAAAGTAAATCTAAAATAAAATAAAAATGAGAAAGAAAAATAAAAGAAATCAAGTCCACTTTCTTTGATCTTGACAATAGGACAACTAGAATCATCCTTAGCCATGCTCCCTATAGAGAGTACAGACAGCACTTTTTCCCTGCAGATTGTATTATAAAGAAACCTAATTCTTTATCAACACTGAATTTATTACAACTTAAGAGACAAAAGAGCAATCTTTTATTGGTTAACACAAGAGAACTCAGTAGAGTTCTTAGTACAGATAAGTCTACTCTATATACCTTTAGTGCATAATCTATGTGCACTTTACATCTAGCCTATCCTAAATATTATAGATCATATATTTATAAGTTATCTTATCATAAGATATATAATATCACTCTTTTCTTATATCACATGAGATCATGACAGTGACACTAACTTGTGTGATGTCACATTATCCTCATTTTTACCAAGTCCAAAATAATAAAAAGAAAAAGAAATAGAGAAAGAAATCAAATAGGAAATAAGAGAAATTTAAATAATGAAAATTTAGAAAGAAACAAGTCCACTGTTCTTGAATCTGACAAAACTCCAAAGTATTTCCTATAGACTTCTCTATTCTTGCTTACTACTCAAGAACACCATCAGACCTACAGACCCTCCTAATCTCCACCACCAAACTCCACACTTGTATACTATCTCTTTAAATGATCTCCAAGATCATTGCTAGCTATCTTCTGTCTTTCTAGGTAATATTCTAGACAATTCTGCTCATATTTCTAACTATCTATATACTATTATTCTGATAGTTAGCTTAATATCTATTCTACTAGATTGTAATGAATAATAGGATATTTAGAATAGTAACTATCTTCAGAAAATCTCATCCTATTTTTTTAGATCTTTCTGAAAGTGGGCTATACTTGGTTAGTTTATTTTATAATCCAAGATCAGATGAGATATCTCAGAAGTCTAAACAAGTCAATTATATATTATCCAAGAATATAGAAGATGGGATAAGAATGATCTTTGGCTTTAGCTTATATTCTGTATTTCTATGAGTCACACTGGTCACATATTTTGAAAGAGAACTTGATAAACTTAAAGGATTGGGACTACCAAAAGGTGGTAAGGTATGTTATTGCTAACACTAGAAATTTAGTACTAGTTTTGGTTGATTTTCAGGATAAAGCTAGTATTGTCAGAGTTGTGAATAGTGGACTCTATTTTCTTTTCTTTTTCTTTCTCATTTTAGTTGCATTTTCCATTTTTATTTTTGACTTAGAGTTAGAGTTTAGCATGATATCACTGTTCTAAGCTATTACACAATTATATATCATGATAAAAAGAGGTAGAATATTCTAGAAGGAATAATGTCACTACAATGTGTTTGACATATATTAATCTTAAGGATAATGCATAGTCCTTTAGAGTAGGCTAATAGTACTGTAGCATGGACTAGTAGGCTAGCATATATAAGATAGACAATCTTGTACTCAGAACTTGATAGCCATCTTGGGACTTTCCAACACTAGGCCCTCTCTATTCTTTTACTCTTTTATCATTCTTGACCAATAGTCAATGTAACTGTTAGTCATCCTTAGATTAAAAGCCAGACTCCAGACATAAGAAGAAGCCAGCTGTTCAGTATGAGCAGTTGTATACATCAGTAACTAGACCCAGGCTGCTGATTAGATATATCTCACTATTGAAGTGAATAGTATTATATAGAGTATATGTATATTTTGAGTAGAAGGCTTATACTACAAGTTTTCTTACAATATGTCTATGCAAAGCAGTGATATTGTTCACTAAAAAGTGCCTAGTTTAGAGATTCTCTTCTTAGGGATAATAGTATAACAGTTTGATTAGGGCAGTAGTAAGTAGAGTAGTAAGATAAGTGTTATAGACTCAAAACCTTAGAGTTGGTTCAGAGACTAAACCTTATACCAGGTTGATACAAGAGAACTCGATAAGGAGCTCCTACTAATATCTACCACTATATATACTGTTCTATCCTGGTCCGTGCTACAACATTATATTACCGACCCTAAAGTCCATGCTCTGTCCTCATGTCCTATTAC
>Ga0157363_1003159_pt1 | contig 14781 bp, 9 predicted proteins | sample AttsexASBM1_FD_111477 | JGI IMG/M metagenome (GOLD analysis project Ga0157363, IMG submission 111477) | Fungus gardens microbial communities from leaf cutter ant in Ribeirão Preto, State of São Paulo, Brazil - Atta sexdens ASBM1 | ecosystem: Host-associated > Fungi > Mycelium > Unclassified ...
CGCGCGCGCGCGCGCGCGCATGTGTGTGTACGCGAGAAAAATAAAAAAAATTAAAATTCCGTAAAATTCGTGACATTCCACCTCAACTCTAGCTTTAGTTTGCATCGCATCGCATCACATCGCATCGCATTGTACAGCACGCGAGAAATGACGGGTATCCGCGAGGAAAAAGAATCCGGCTGGAATTCGCTGCGTAAAGTTTTCCCACTAAGAAATTTTTCGAGCGCGAGATTATTCTTTTGCCACGCGAATCAGCATTAAGATTCTACAACAATAGATATCGATATCGTTGTTTCACAACCTTTTTACAATATATGTATGTATAATATCTACACAAGCATGGATACTATAACTATGTTAAGAGTACAGAATTCCAGTGCTGGTACATAAAATAAGAGACGAGGAGATCACAGAGGTAAACTGATCTGCAACAGTTTATTTAACTTGTCGATATTATATCCGGCAGACTCATCGAGATTCCGTTACATTCCGGTTACGTCGAATATATCAATACTTCAGAATTACCTGATAATCAATTCTGAAATTCAAATGGATAAGGAAGTAGATATTTAAACAGGAAACGCGCGTTCTCTTCTTCGAACATAAAACATTTCGACGAATTAATTAAAGAAAATTCGAGAAAATTTGAGAAAGCTTTTACTTAAGAGAAAAACAAGAAAGTAAAGTTAAAAATAAGAATCTCAATGAACTCTTTTTTTAACGCTGATAATCGCAGATAACGTTATAAAACTTGATGTGTTGATTAATCATATAGTTCCGGGAGAGAGCGTCGATATTGCGACGAGTGGGGAATAAAATCCATTCGCGCAAGGATAATTCAAGAATAGCTTGAGATAGGTATTGGTAAACGATAACGCGCGAATATTATATGTATGTGTGAACAAAAAAGAATTATGAGTGGGACATTAGGAACATACTTGGGGAGATCCTTGAGACGATGTAAATGACAATAATGACAGGCTCGCCGAGAGCGAAGACCGCGGCGCGGCGCGGCGCGGCCGGAGTGGATAATCGCACTGCTGATAATCCTCCGCCGACGTACAATTAAACGGTATTTAATTGCAAAATTCTCGCGCGCGAGCACAATTTCGCTCGTTCCATTGCACTCGCAACGCGTAATCCTGCGCGACTAAAGAGCGAGTACGACGGAATAACAAAGCCCGCCTGGAAAGGCTATCAATGCCTCATAATTAAGCGCAAGCAATTTGCAATTAAAGCCCCACAGATATGCGTACTAGCACCTGCGATTCATCATGGGAGAGAGAGAGAGTCCTAAAACGCAACAATTATTACTTCCTACTACCGTAAAGGTCTGCTTTCGCAATCTTTTCTGCTCTAGTAAAAAATTAAGGAAAAAGAAAGTTGTTTAATTCGATTTAAAATTTTAGTGACCTCGTAATATTCACCATAAGACGACGAATAATCTTTGCATTTTTTCATATCGTTGAAAAGAAAAGATGTCTTCTTGGAAATGACCGAAAGAATAATTGGACGAACCGTATTAATGTACATATATCATCAAAGTGATATAATAAATCTTGTTGTCGCTCCGTAAAATCGTAAATGGAAAAGAGAATATAGTTCAAGATCGAGTTTATAAAATTTATGATGAGATATGTACCGTTTTTATTATGCATAAATGCATAACGTATGTACGTCATCACAGCCTTGGATTTTTTTTCTGTGTATTCGCGCTTGTATTTTTGCTATATGAATGTGCACATGTGTATATGTATGATCTCTCTCTCTCTCTCTCTCTCTCTCTCTCTCTCTCTCTCTCTCTCTGATTCTTTCGACGTAACGCTCTCAATTATCATTTCTGCGTGACAATGCAATCCATTACATAACATAATAATTTAAAAACGCTGATTCGCTCGATTTATACGCGTGATTCATCCGATTGCTTCTTATCGGAATCCCTGTCGATTTAATCATCAAAATTGCGAAACTGATGGCGAGATATTTCGATGGGAATGCGATTCTGGCAGTTCTTCGAGGATACCATACGCCAAAAAGGACGAAGAACGAAGAATGTGGTCGTGAAGAAGTCCTCGTGTGAGAACCGCCTCGCATCCGTCCACACCTGTCGTCTCTCGGTGAGATCATTACGTAAGAAACGACGCGACGCGACGCGACGCGACGCGACGCGACGCGACGCGCTCGGAGAACTCGTCGCCGCTCGCCGCGTTAGGTAATAAAAACCCCACGTCGAGTCTATACCCGCTGCGTATCTAATGGCAAGACAATCGGAACAAAGCAAAACGTTGCGTGCATATCCCGTCCAGACAGAATTTCTTCGCAACACAGATCAGACGGTATCATCATCGACCGCGCTAGTCTCTCGCATCGACTTTCATTGCATAGATGGTGGATGGACATGAAATGACTTGTTCTGGTTCCAATTAAGTGATATTATAGTATAACGATTGAGTTTAGCGGAAAGATTTCACTGTCAAAGTACACAGAGGATCGATGAATTAAAAATTTCTCTTGCAGACGCGACGGAGTCTTAATGGAAATTATATATCATACTCTTATTATAAAGTTACGTCTCGCTTTACTTCGATCGTTATATACAATAGATATAGCGACAGATAATAGGCAAGACCGACTGGAGAACGTTACCCTAATAAAACCGCGTGAAAGATGAGAAATCTCCCGCACACGGTTCCGTCGCGTGAGAATCTTTCCGTCCCTTCTCGCCGATTCTCACCGTGAGTTCCGGCGCGACGTGGAGGATGTTCGCGATATTTCAGGAACGGTTGAATATATGTCTGCAGCGAACTTCATATACACTTGATGCACTATGTTAGATACCAGAGAAGCAATGGTAACCCAATCCGTTAAGCTAAATAACACTTTTAACTTCTATGTATCTATATATAAAAATATATAAAAGAATTCATTTCTGTGATTCAAGTAAATAACGTCTATATTAATGTATCCACTCATTGTCAGCAAAATAATAAACTAAACTTGAGTTAAATTTAACACATTTTCTTAAATTCTAACTCCATTGTTTCAGTTAAGTTAACGTCATGTCAAATAGAAGCAGTGACGATCTATATAGAAATAATAGAAAATATAACTCAAATTGCGGGTATAATTTGACATTATATAAAAACAATCTCTCTCTCTCTCTCTCTCTCTCTCTCACTCACTCACTCACTCACTCACTCAACGAACGAGCTCGTCTCCTGTATCGACGCGAGGAATTAGACCGAAGCTTCCGAAGCCTAATTAAACCTTACCCTGCGGCTACGAAATAATCATTTCCCACACTGATAACGTACCTCGCACTTACCCATCTCAATTTGCATCTTAATGGCGCGAAAGATTTCGGAGATCGAGTATTTACCGTCATACTTGGCCGTTCACATCTCCGCATTTGTGCACAGTTGAGGTATGTATTTTCGTACACTCGACCAATCGAACGCACAATCGAGCTTGCGCGTGCAATGGTCTTCAAATTCTCTCGGCATTCCTGCACATTATTCGTCACGTATAAATATTTTAACGTGAGATTATTCATGGCCTGACTTAAATAACTTATGTCAGGATATGTGTTAATACCTGTAGAATATTTAAAGAAAGAGCAAACAAACTTCTCATCGTAATTGTAACTTTTGAAGATCATAACGAGTTATCAAGACAAGATGGACGCGTCAAGCGTATAGCAATTAATTCTTCGATTCGAGCCACGAAAAATCAAAAGGGAAAAGTGGGCACATGTTATGGAATTGTTTGAAATGAATTCCAATCGGAATTGTTCAACTATTCCCTAGATTTCTATTATATTTCCTATATGGAAAATGGAATAATTCCGATCGGAACCGATTCTAGTTCGAACAATTCCAGTTTCACTTTTTAATTCCCCGCAGCTCAAAATCTTACATACTCGTACGCTATTTTCTATCAAACTAGAATATTGGCCAGACTCTTACTTCTCTCTAGAGGAATTCTAGATGTAATTATGGCGAACGTCACTTGCGAATCGCCAAAGATCTGTCGTGCTGCACATTAGAGACGATAAATTTAATCGTCAACAATATGAAGCGCGTTCCTCAAAAAGAAAAAAAAACGAGAAGAGAAAGAAACATCGCGCGGCACGTGAACCGCATTTTATGGCTGCTCTATACATATGAATACTGCATGGATAGTCGGAATTATGCCGCCGAGAAAATAGACAAATAGACTCCCGATTTACAACCGTTTTCGTAAAAAGACAACTCGTAACTGAATTATTCTCGATATTTGCGTTATCGCTCTTCAATAACATGCGTTCCATTCCATCTGCGTTTATCTTCGCACCACTTTGTCCTATACGAGTCGTATGGTCGTATCGACCCTACCGGAGATAACCGTATGCAGTAGAACGAGCTCGCACTGGGATTATAATTCGAAATGATGACAGTTTAAGCATATTCCTTTAGTATAATCGCAACTGATTCGGCCGACTAGATGATCGCAAGTTCGCGACTGTGTAAACAGTCCAAGTACATTTTACTCGAGTGCAGAGCTTTTTTTCATATGAAAAAAAGAGTTAAGCGGCCTAACATAAATACCCACTATACTTGACTACTAGCTCCGACTACCGGCTACCGGTTTCCGGTAATGTAAACCGGCCATTATCGCAACAGCTGTGGGCCGCGAAAGAGAAAAAGGAAGAAGGAAGAGAAGAGAGTGTGGGATATCTCGGATTTTTCAGATGTAATAAGCGAGAGGGAGGACAGAGAAGGGAGGCTTTTTCCCTCCTGCGTGATTTTTGCCGCGTGACTCCTCACGCGTGATCGTCCTCACGTATAATTTTCTCTTGATTTAATTTACAAGGATATTACGCAGATATAAATCAATACGTCACGAAGCAATCCCCCGTAGCGGATCCGAGATATATCGAAGATCCGGAGAATCCGGAAATTTTATCAATTTTCTGTTCACTTTGAAGTTTCTCGATTTTCATACGAGATTTTCTTGTTTCTCATAAAAAATTAATGATAATAATCGACTTATCATCGCTTGAAATATATTAAGTTAGCACGCTTCTTAGTTGGCACAAAGTGAGCTATATTTTACTGTTATACTGCCAACTCTCAAATACAGAAATATATCGAGTACTTCAAAATAAACAATACGTAAAAAAAAAAATCGTCGATTTCAATGATATCACAATCAATTTCAAAGGGAACATTTGACCAGATGACTATAATATATTATCTGACCAACGGATTGAAGAACTGTAATTTAAATTCTTGAAACGGATCATCATCTGTCTTCATAATAATTCTTTCACTCATATCCTTCAAATTTTTCAAATATATAGAATATATATAGTATAATATATAGAATAAATCAGGATCAAATCCAAGACTCGTCAAATACAAGAATCATTCTTGTAAAGATCCTATCTCAATCATTATTATTATAGATGTGGACTCTGCGGAATTTCTGTCGCTTATATTTTATCATCCATATCTTATTTTATTAAGTTATTTTATTAAAATTACAAAAAAATAAGTTGCAAGAATTTCGGAGAGTCTACATCTGTGGTTGAGATAGAATGGTGCGTAGTTACGAAAATAGCCCTACGAAATTAGTCGATCGACTTGTAGTCAACGATTCTTGGGTTTGATTCCGATACTCATTCTATTATACATCTGCCTCGATTTTATGTATAAGTTTAATTAGAAACTTTGAGGATGCGAGTGAAGAAATTATCACAAGGTTGAATAATGACCCGTTTTGAGATCTCATTTCAAAAATTTAAAAATTGTAATTCTTTAATCTGTTGATTAGATATAATAATAATATAAATTTGATCAAATATGTAAGTGATCAAATGTCCTTTTCTCAAGCAAAACAAATAAAATTTTTTTGCGGATAATCAATGCTAAAAAAATAACAAGTACGTGATATACAGAATGATATACAGCGATGATTTTTATTTCTCTTTTTTTCATCTCTAATAGTAAGAATCCTTATATTTCCACAACCACTAATGTAATATCTATACAATTGAGTTGAAATATATAAACAAATATATAAAATGAGGCTCGAAGGAATCTATCAGTGAAAAATGTAAAAAAGTCCATCAGAGCCTACATCAGCTGTTCGGATGCACAGAAAATTCTGTATTTTCGTGTGAATGTAACAAAACGAATGAAATAAACGTTTCGACCCTTCAATTCGGATCCTTATCAATGTTTGGCATTTGGATAAAGAAGAACGAACTAAACTGTAAATCGGGAATCATCAACTTGAAATTATATAATTGCGTTATTTATGTAATTTTGATTTATATTTTATATTGATAAGAAACCGAATTGAAGGATCGAAACGTTTATTTCATTCGTTCTGTTACATTCACACGAAAATACAGAATTTTCTGTGCATCCGAACAGCTCCGATGGGCTTTTTTTACATTTTTCACTGACTGAAATATGTAATAATTAGTGATGAAAAGCACTAATACGCGTACTGCTTATAAAAGCATATTATACGACGGTGATCGTAAATTTTGACTTATCAAAGCGTAATTTACGAGGGAAAGGCGCAGATTCTCGTCGCGATGAGGAGGAAGGACATTACTATATACGAACGCACGAGAGACATGACGATGAATTTTTCCAACGAGAACGAGAGAGGTTCGATTAGACATGCTCTCGTAGAATGAATTATGCGGCCCGACCGTGTGAATTGTCGTTTTCCTCTTCTTCTTTTAGGTAGCGCCAGTAGTCTTGTCAGCCATGATCTGACTGTAAACCAGTCAGTTTTAGTTTAGAGAAGCCATGTGTGGTAGATGTGTGGGGAGACGTGAAGTGCGAAATAATGACAAGTGAGCGCATTTTTATGCAAGCAAGTTAATCAGATTTGAAATAAGAAAGTACAATTCTGCATAATTTAAGAGGATTAGATATAGAAACGTGGGAATTACTTTACTAAATATTGCCATAGTTTAGTTGCTTAAGGAGTATACGATTCACAATGAAATATAACGTGCGGCGGTTTGCATCTTGACGAGAGTGTCTCCGCAACAGTAAATACAAACCGTGCGAATTGTAAATACCGATATTCTCCGTTAATCGGGATCTCTGAATGTGAACTCGGAGGGGAAAATTTCTTCCTCGAATCGTTCCCCAATTGATAATGGTAGTTACCTCGTTTACGTATGTTGTACGCAGGCATCTCATACAACGATATTCCGACCGCCAATATCCTTGCAATTCATACAAGAGAATGAAATAATTAGTAGCGTACGAGGGGATAACCACTAGCTGAAATATTGTTCCACAGACTATACGATTTCATTTGATTTCATATGATTTCATCTGGTTACAAATAATTCTCTTCACTACATATAAAGCCATTTGGTAAAATAAATAATTTTATATAATATTACACAATGATTTTTCGTGATTGCACAAGTAATTATCGGATTATACATAGGGATTTCATATGAATTTTATAATGATTTCGATGACTCTATCTTATGATTACATTAAATGATCACTTCCTTGATAATGTAATTCTCCATTCGACGCCTCAAGGAAGGAGATAAGTTATCATGGCGATTACATTATATCGGCTTGTTTTATCGTGACCCGACCTCTTTTTTTTCTCCAAGATTTCTTTCTTCTTTCGCTTCTTATCAATCGGTTCGTTGCGCGATAATCTAAATCTTTGTTAAAACTCTGTCCATTTAATATATCCGGCGTTAAGAATCGATCGCGAATCGATCGAAAAACGTTTGATAATTTAAATTCTCAAAATGCCATCGTCATACATTTAATAAAGTGCAGTTATTATCTAATATAAGCCCATATAAGCTATCGGTCAAATATCTATTAATTTTTTTACGGCTTGTGCGATTTTGATGACATAATTTCTCGATTGATTTGTGGTTATATGAAATACAAAATCAGGATTCGCGACATTAACAAATAAAATATGAAATAAAAAGAAAAACTCCTTAATTATTCAAAAATTGATGAAAAACCTATTATCATAAATATACTCTGTTAATTAATCAAAGGAACAATGGTAACCCAATTCCTTAAGTTAAAAGTAACATTTTGTTATTTTTAACTTTCATATGTGTCAAAATATAAAACAATGCATTTCTATTAACTTCAAAGTAAACATCGTCCATATTAATGTATGCACTTAATAAATAAACTAATTTTGAGTTAAGTTAAATAGACTAATTTTAAGTTAAATTTAATACATTTTCTTAAATTGTTTAACGCCATTATTTTAGTTAAATTAATAACATATCGAATGGCGATCTGTAGAAATGATTAAAAGTAATTCAAAGTGGATATAATTTTACATTATGTATTCAACAGTGTACATATACATTAGAAGCAATGCATGCATAGGTAAAAATTATGTTATTATATAGTACAGTTATATAGTACATTCTGAATAGTTTCTAAAAATATACGGTAATGTTCGACATCAATCGTCTATAAACGATCGATTTTTTTGCAAAATTTTTTCACTTGAATTTTCGGACAGTTTGCTGTTAATAAAATTATAAGCGTGAATTATTCATATATAGAATCCCTCACGTAAATTGAAAGTGTCGTCTTAAATTTTTAAAACACAGCCCTGGCAAACACGATCGAAAATAGATCCTCCTAATAAAGATTTATTAAGTATGTTATTAAGTATCTAAATCGAGCATGTCATTATCGCGTCGAATAAAATAGACGATGATCAAAATAAACAGCAGAGTTGCTAATTTGATGCTATTAATTAACCGAATCCTCCTCCAACCTTATAAATTGCTGAATAAAATTTCACAACGTGTTTTTAGATTATAAGCTCCTATGTTAAAATATCTTTGTTAAAATATCTGGGAGCATAATCGCATCACAATCGTTTCTGTTCATACGGAAGAAAGTACCTATATAATAACCGTCTTTCTCGCGAGCGTGCTGATGAAATATCGGCAACGCGCGTCAATAACATCGATATCCGAGAAGGAACTAATGAAAAAGCTGTCTCTCTCTCTCTCTCTCTCTCTCTCTCTCTCTCTCTCTCTCTCTCTCTCTATATGTCTTTCATTTATTTTCCATTGTGGAACGAGACTATTACAGCAGCCTGTCGCAGGCGGAAAATGCGAGGGAAAAACGCTTTCCGTCGTTAATAAAACCACTCGTATTGCTCTTCAATAACCAGGGGGAGGGAGGGACAGGGAGGGGGGGGGGTAAGCTTTTAAACGTTACGCGAATTTCATACCTGTCCAAAAATATCGGAAATGCGAAAGATACCGGGAAATTGAAACGTGAAACGCGTCAGTCCGCCCGCAACCGATACGTTGTTAACTCCAATTTATCACTGCGACGTATAATTAAATGAAATTCCGTCCGACTATGCGAAATAAATTTCGGCGGATATTTACGGCGTGTTCGCTATCGATTCGTTATAGAGACGCGAGTCGCTTTTTGTTTCGTTCCTCCTTTTTCTTTCACCACTTGTTCACTGATGCTTATGCTTAATAAATTATATACCAATGCAACCTTGAATCTAAAGCAACTGATATCATTCTACAGCACGCGAATAAAAGGAAGAAAATGTCTATTCAGATAGGATATTCCATCCTTTTATTCGTCCATAGTTAACAGAATTGCAGATTATTTCGTTCTTAAAACGTAGGAAAAAAAAAATGATTCAGATTCACACAAAAACGGATTGAATGTTTTGGAAATTTTAAAAACATTTTTTGAATGTGTGTGTGTGTGTGTGTGTGTGTGTGTGTGTGTGTGTGTATGTGTGTGTGTGTGTGTGTGTGTCATTATTAGATAATATGTATATTTATAGATATGTATATGTGTATATCTAGAGGGATATGATAAATACTTTTACAACTTGAAGATGTATCCTTCTAATGACGCCCAAGTTGCAAAAATATTAATCATATGTATGCGCTTCTTCCTCTTTGCCCTCCGTCAAATTAAAAAATTTAATATACGACTTTCGAAATAGTTTAATTGATTTCATGAATAACGGTAACTTTATGCAATCATACAAGATCGTGTTACATTCATGGAAAAAAAATGTTGCTGGCTACAACACTATAATTATGAAATTTGCTAATATATATGTATATATATATATATATATATATAAAAGATTTGCTCTGCTGTAGCTAATATAAGGCTGATAGCAAAGTATGCATGTTTGTTACAGATCAATTTATTTAGCCGCATGAAGTTGTCGGATATGTCAGTATAAAAGAAAATTCTCTATCAGAGCTAAATATGATTTGCTGAAACTGTACTTGCTATCAAATTGTCTGCTACACAGAAAATGTTTGCTGCAATGATCAATAGATCAAATGCTTGTCTGTTATAATGATAATATTTAGGCCTCGCAGCTAATGGAAATTAGATCTCGCAGATACGACGTTAGGTATCCATATATATTACGACTGGAATTTAGCCACAAAATTTGGTTGCTACAGCTAATATCTTTTTTTTCCATGTTAAAATAATACATAGTATCTACAACCCGTATTAATAACAACACATTTCTTTCTTCTTTCGCGAAATATCTCACCTTGGAATTCTATTTTTTGTATAACCAACGGTGATTCGATTAGTCGTACGCGATTCCTTTCACTGAAATCGAATGAGCATGGCGTAAGGTCAGCCACGATAATCAGTCGCAGTGCGAATGAAGTGAGAAATAACTTTTATCGCGAATAATGCATTATTAACAAATCACTAATGCCATTACGTATATATGTACGATGCATTTTGCCGTTATTGCACGACGCGTCGTAACCGCAACGAACCACGCGCGCAACAGGATACCGGGTCATCGGTCTTTACGTAATTTCCTTCTCCCTCGCATCGCAAATCACACTATCACACCCTTTTCTTTTTTCTCACCGCGGCCGAGAACACCGTATATACCCACTGAGATCGTTGCCATTAATTCTCCCCGCGAATTATTCGCGTCAATTGTCTTGTGTAAATACCAATTGACTTCGAGTATCACAGCAGCCAAATATAAACTGAGTGAATATACAGATGGAATTTTTTGCCTAAATTAAGACACAATTTCCTTAATTTTGTTGATCCGCTCAATAAAAAAAAAAAGAAAAGAGAAAGAGAGAGAGAGAGAGAAAAGAAAGGAAAATAATAAATATTCTTCAAAATTATCTTTTCATATTTAAAGGATTAAGGATATTTTAAAACTTAAGATGTATTATAATCAATTAATATTTAAATATTACGTTCCGATATTAATTAAATATACATTGTTAAATTAATATAACAATAGTTTGAACATGTACATAAAGGATATTTAAAAAATTAATAATTTGCGAAATTATATAGAACACGATGAATGCGATAAAGAGGTTCGATGCGCATCTCTTCTTCGTTATTTGCACGTAAATCGCTTCTGCATCGCTGTGATGTAAATCGTGACGGAATTATATTCGCCATTAGAGCGTACGAGCATCAGAATCGTAGATTTAAAAACTGCTTAAATGACAAACCGGATAAATCTGCCAACGATCAAAACTCAGCTGCGAGATGCGAATTGCGAGATATCTCCAAGGAAGATGTCTCAATCTACTTCTAAGATTTCACTTTGCGATTTGGCAAATATAAAAGCGAGAATGGAGCAGTTAAACCAAGTCCCTCATCTCATCTGTGGTCGATGACAGAGGAACTACTCTTTTCATCCCGAATAAGAAAAAAATCAGCGATAACGCCTGTCGAAATATAATATAATACGTCGTGTGTATCGATGATGTAACGCCATCATGTGTAACCTATATTATATTCGTTCCTTTTATTTTTTAAATTGCGAATTATTGGATGAAAGGATGAAATGTTAATGTCATAATAATGAACGATAATGTCGCGTTGAAGGAGGGAATCAGGCGAATTAGGTTTAACGCTTATATTATATATACGACAAGAAAAAGAATTACGTAATGTAAAATTCAACGCGTCTCACTTTTGCTCTTGCATTTAAATGATATGACGTTTTCGAGGTTACAATTGATTACGTTGTTAAAAAAAAAAAGAATGCATCGCAATGTGCCTCATTTAATTATCTTAGATTTATGACGTCGATATAGATCGACATTATTTCCCGAGTATCGAGCACCGGATATGACTGCCGGATATTCTGAGTTTTATTTGGATAATGTGAAAATCGTGTTCAATGTCAGCGCGAGGAAATTAGACAGCTGTATTTAAATAGTATGCTGAAATAATGCGCGATGAAAATATTTCAGATATGGATTTCAACTTTATATTTAACGGTTCGCGAGAATAGATGAAAAATGATAAGAAAAAGAGAAGATAAGGTTTTGCGACAATCTATTTTCCCGCGCGAAGTTATAGTCTGCAGTTGCATTTCAAATTTCCACAATAGTTTGCGTATCCAATAAACAATCGATAATTATATATAGCAAGACATATATATATATATATATACATATATATATCTTTCTAATGTAAGACTAAAAATAAGTATTTCCCGAACGTTCGCATACATTATTTTTTGATCGTTTAAAAGCAATATTTTTTTCGAAGAAAGAAAAAAAAGAAATACTTTAAATAGTTTGAAAGAATTAAAATTACTTCTATTCATTTTTCAAAAATTTAATTATTCCTTTTCCAAGGTTTTAATCACTATTTCCTCCCCCCCCCCTCTCTCTCTCTCTCTCTCTCGTTTTTTCTCGAAGACACAAGGAAAGAATAGACTGCCGCGCGTCGCCAACGATGAAAATCCATCGCCACCGATTCATTCCTGCGGTTCGCAACGTATCCTAGGGAAAAGGAAATGGAACGAAGTTTAATTTACCTTCTAACGAGAATCGAATTAACGTTGTCTCGCGCGCACATCGTTCACTAAGAGCACGGAGACACAACGCGGTATCGCCGAGTTGCTGCTGCTGCTGCTGCATCGACGGCATCGACGCCACGCCGCCGCTGATCCCGTTTCATATGTGTAATGCATTGGCATTGGACAATAGACTGCGCGCGCGCGCGCGTATGTATATATATATTTGTGTGTGTGTGTGTGTGTGTGTGTATGTGTGTGTGTGTGTGTAACGTAACATTCGGGAAGTTGAACAAAGTTTAATTTCCTCGATAGCTGAAAACACTCGCTCCGCTGTTTGCTGATTTTGAGGCGGCGCGTTATGCTGGTTATGCAAGCGTGCTCGCACGTGAATATGTGAATTTCATTCAACCAACAACGTACGGTTATTTTCCCTATTCGGGAAAATGAATCAAACATCTAAAAAATTCTGTGAGTTTTATAACAGTAAAAAATGAGAGAAAGAATATGTGGACAGATACAAAAAAGACATATTTCTAGATTTCGTACATTGCCAAAAAAGAGGATAATACATTATAGATGCGTTTTACATTGTTAAAAATCACGATATCAAATTGTATCCAATTTGAGTATTTTATTGGTCATTTCTATAAATCACTATCATCTCCCTCAACATGACGTAGATAAAGTAACTTTAACTAAAACAACAAAGTTAAACAAATCAACTCAGAAAATGTATTACATTTTTTTAGACTCAAATATTTACTTGATTATATATTAGGTATAAATACGTTGTTTTCTCTAAAATTAACCATAGAAATGAATTGATTTACATTTTAACGCACAACAATAAGAATTAAAAATAAGAAAATGCATATCTAATTCAAAGGATTACCATTTCTCTTTTGATACAATGATGTTGATAAAATAAAAGATATTATAGATATTCAAACATATCATATGTTTGAGTAATAGGTATGTTAAAATTTATGCTCGATCGAAGAGCTTCTAAATCGTCTTGGAGTATTTTAAAAACAAAATAAAGACTATACATATTTTAAATACTTTTCAACGCATATCGTTCTTCGCGCGTGGACAGAAAATTAAAATAGTTTGTAAACAATAAATTGTCGCACCTCGATGTGCCTCCACGAGATCTGGCTCAATCAGAATCAATGGATTATATTACAGAGCAGGGGCAGAGTATAGTATATCGGCGCGTAATCACTTGGATCGTTATCTCGACTCGATATGAATCGGCACGCGCACGCGAGTTGGTACTCGGTAAGCGCTTAGCGCGCTTAGCCTTACCCAGTACCTTATACTACGAATATGCGCGTGAATAGAAGCGTGAATAATGCGTGACGAGATGCAGCACGCGCGCCACGGATTTTCGTTTTGAATCGTGTTACATCGAGAAGGATATCTGGGTCGTCGCCGTCGCCGTTGTTGCTCCGCAACGTGCAAGTAGTCAAATATATCGAAATCCGTGGGACGTGCTGACGCACTTGGCGCATTATCTGCACGCGCGCGCTGCATCCCATTTGCAGTTCGCACGTGCCCCCTCGAGACGAGACTGCGAGACTCTCGTCATTAAAGAAGCGAAACGTAGATATCGCACGCGTTAGGACGTAGGTATCGCGGCATGGAATCCATGGGATATGCAGACGTCCGCGCCACTTTACGATATTCCCTCTTCCGCGTAAAAACACGTACTTGTTCCTGTTCAATTCCGATACGTCAGTTGCGATCGAAGGTATCGTTTAACGCTTTCATTGCTGGAAGCGGCTGTTTCTTACAGGAAGAGCATACGTGTTTTATTCGCGAGCTGAATAATAACAAGAATCTCTCAATATACCCGTAAATATCCAAAATGTAAAGATATACTATGAGATGTCTATCAGATGTCCATGAGAATATATATATATATATATATATATATATATATTA
>Ga0157363_1003160_pt1 | contig 14776 bp, 11 predicted proteins | sample AttsexASBM1_FD_111477 | JGI IMG/M metagenome (GOLD analysis project Ga0157363, IMG submission 111477) | Fungus gardens microbial communities from leaf cutter ant in Ribeirão Preto, State of São Paulo, Brazil - Atta sexdens ASBM1 | ecosystem: Host-associated > Fungi > Mycelium > Unclassified ...
GGAGAAAGTAGTGGCCAGCGATGGACAATACTTTGAATCATAAATGTATAACCAGTTTTTTACAATAAAGCCTCGAATTTCGGAAAAAAAACGGCGGAAGCAAAGTTGTACACCTAATATAATACTGTAGGTAGGATGTTTCACTTTCTACCAAGTAATCGGAATGATATAATATTTTTCTCCAAAATGGCGTCGTACGAATTTACTCTTTTCCGTTAAAATTTTAAAAGTTGATTCGTCTGAGAAGCACACTTGTAAAGAATATTGTAAAATTGTAACATTTTAAAACTTTTACAGTATAATAAGGCTTAATTATTTAGCAAGCGACCCAGTTGAATTCCAGAGAAGAGTACGTCGCATGGGAACAACGAGTTCATAAAATCTTTGGAAGAGGCCAATCGCCTGCGATTATCGATCGGCAAGAGACAATCAGTAATCATATATATTGTGAGGTTCGAGAGTTTGAAGGATTCGATGCGTGGACTCGTGCCTATGGGTGCGATATGGACTTCGATGGCGCAAGATCGAAACAACGTTCAAAAGTCGTATATCGACAGGCGTGATGATAAATTCTAATCATATCGAGCCGTAACGGTTTTTGAAACACGCTGGCGATGTAGTGCTCGAGCGAGTGCGAGACACTGTAGAAAGACTGTGTAAAGATGAACACCGCGTTCAACAGTGAATTTGTAACAGGCGATAAACGCACCAATAAAAGTATCGTCGCCCGAAACTTTGAATTCTTTCGAACAACAAAATGTGTGCAAGTATACGTCATCGAGCCCATCTTGACATCACTGGACGAATTTCGGGAACGCGACAGTGTTGGGCATTATCTCGAATTCTCAATTTGGTAAATGTGAATAAGCACAATCCAATGTGCGTGGGATGTTGCTTCGAGGTGCCGCGAGAAATTATACTTAAGAAAGCGGTGATCAACGCGTTCGATGGACAATGTATGCTTCGCATGGTCAGTGGTAGCCGTTCCCGGCTAAAAGTCATGCGGATAGAAAATCATATCGTTCGCATTATACTATTGTATTGAATCTCGCGGATATTGAATTTCCGATAATGTTCAAAGATATTCTGAGATTCGAAAATCTCAATATATCAATCACAATATATCAATCAACGTGTACAACATCGAAGATAAGCAGATTCTTCCTCTACAATTCACAGGTGATAAGACAAGCATGTCAATCTCCTGTACCTACAAGATTCGCGCAACGACAACATTAGACACTTTGCATGGATAAAAGATTTATTCTGCCTTGTACAATAAGTTCACAAATTACTAGGAAAAAAACAGAAAATATTTTTGTAAATATTTTAAATATCGATAAATATAATAAGAAAAATCAATAAAAAACAATATTTAAAAAACAGTAAAAAGAAATAGAAAAATGATTTCTCTATTTACAGGTGCCTTCATTACTTCAGCTCGAGCACAAAGTTCGAGATCCATAGCGAAGACTGTGGTAAGATGAACGACTATGCTATTCGACTGCCGAGCGAGGACGACAAATGACTCGAATTCGGCAACTATAATAACCGGAAACGAGTGCTGTTCATTGTCTACGTCGATCTGTGAATGGAATGTGTCCTGCGGAAGACGGAATCCGACAAGGAAGACGCGTCATCGTATGCGTATGCTAAATACATGAAGTATTTAACATAGACTACTATATGCGATGCGCGTTATCGTCATATCACTTCCGTCGCGATGAAGTATAGGTTCGCGCGACAACTTAACGATTTGGCGCATCGCGAAAAATATCGTATCCGCCAACGTCTGACTCGATCTCTGTTACGCGAAAAGTGACGAGTACATTGCTGCAAGTTTCGGTAGTGGATGATGTAACGCTACTTATTGTAACTAAAAGTTTATCCTTACACTTGCCGGGCGGCTTATCGCGCGTCGGACAGAAAGGCAGGTCAGTGTGTCGATCGTACAGATATTGTGGATACTTGAGATTGACCTCGAGAATGTAACCGGTGGGCAAATCCGGAGCGATCGCGCTCAAAGTTCGCAGCGTTTTTGACCCATCGAAATTCGGCATATGGCAATGGTTGACACATCGCTCACCCGTATAAATTGTTAACGTAGTACATCAAGTACGACGATAGTTTCGATGAGTCATACGAACGCATGTACTTGTTACGCATGTTATTAGCCTGCGCATATCTATTGGAATATTGACTGAGGCTACTGCGCTTGATGAACAAGACCATATCAATGTCAGTGAGCAACTCAAATTTTATGCGCGAATGTTTTAGCATTGCGTCCCACGTGAAACCAGGCAATGTGTAGTAATGCGCGGGATCGAGATCGTAACACAACTATTGCGGAAATTTTCGAAAATGCCGACCAATAACAAGACATCGGTTTTCAAGTACAGATAACTAGTCGAGCGTTCGAATGGAGAATTGCTTCCAGATGTTCGCGGCAAGAGCGTAATCACTCTCGGATACGTATCGCCTGTTAGCGGACTAAAATAATTCGCGAGATGACAAATACCGTTCATCCAATTTTTCAATGTAATCAATGTACTTGTACAAAGAGAAAAACACCTTTTCGTGTGAGAAGATCGAATCCTCCACGCTGTTTGCAAAATTCGGAACGTATAATTTTTAATTTATCTTTATTGAGATATGACGTCAATTTATCGAGGCTTGTACTTAGAAACTTGTATCGAATCGATAAATCGTAACTTGACGAAACTTCGAGATTCTTTTTCGGTGATATCTTGGATATGTTTTGTAAATAAAATGTATTTTTCCTTCATTATAAGAAGATACAAGTCCATCATATGCTGTAGCGATTTCTTTAATTATAAAATGCGCGTCGTAGCCCGATAAATTGTGAAATACAATCGGAATATAAAACGAATTTTTATAATTTAAATTACAATTCGAATGCGCTGGATCCGCGATATCTACCGGTGAGATGTCAATGATCTCGTACTCGCGTATCGTTCGACGCGAACGGTTTCTCGCAGATGTGACAACGCATCGCACTACGGTACTACTCCCATTACTGTTTAGACAACGCTTCCATGGACACGTTGGCGGATTCGATATTTTTCACGCGATGCGCCAAATCGTTGAGTTGTCGCGCGAATCACGCTATATAGTCTTCATCGCGAAAGTGTTATGATGATAACGCGTCGTCATACGGACATCGCACGTAGTAGCCTATGCTAATCGCTTTATGCAGCTGAAACGCGTACATCGATGCGTCTTCCTTGTCGGATTTCGTCTTCTGCAGGACACACTCTAGGTCGGTGTAGACGATGAACGGCACTTGTTCCCGGTTATTAGTTACCGAATTCGAGCCATTTGTCGTCCTCGCTCGGTAGTCGAATGGCACAGTCATCTTATCACAATCTTCGCTGTGGATCTTCGACTTTACGCTCGAGCTGAAGTAATGGAGGCATTTATAAATAAAGAAAACATTTTTCTATTTCTTTTTACTGTTTTTTATATTGTTTTTTATATTGTTTTTAAATATTGTTTTTTTTATTAGTCTTTTTAGTATTCTTATTACTTATCGATCGCAAAAATATTTCCTGTTCTTTTTCCCAGTAATTTGTAATCTTACAAGATAGAATAGATTTTTTATTCACGTAAAGTATCTAATGTTGTCGTTGCGCGAATCTTGTAGGTACAGGAGACATACTTGTCCCTCTTGTCGCCTGTGAACCATAGAGGAAGGATGTGCTTATCTTTGATACTGTACACGTTGATCGATATATTGTTGAAATTTTCAAATTTCGGAATGTCTCTTAACGTTATCGGAAATTCGATATCCGCGAGATTCAATACAGTAGTCTAATGTGGATGCGACGATTTTCTATCCACATAGCTTTTAGTCGGGTATACAGCGGCTACCACTGACTATGCGAAGAATTTCTCCATTGAACGTACGTTGATCACTATTTTCTTAAGTATAATTTTTCGTGGCACTTCGAACATCCCGCGCGTATTGAACTATGCTTATTCACATTCACTACCAAATTGAGAAGTTGCGATAATGTCCACCCGCTGTCGCGTTCCTGAAATTCGTCCAGTGATGTCAAGATGAGCTCGATGACACTCACACACATTTGTTGTTCAAAGAATTCAAAGTTTCGGATGCTTTTATTGGTGCGTTTATCGTCTGTTACAAACTCACCGTTAAACGCGATGTTGACCTTCACACTTGTCTTTCTACAATGTCTCGCACTCGCTCGAGCACTACATCGCCAGCATCTTTCAAAAACCGTCGCGGCTCGATGTGATTAGAGTTTATCCGCGCCTGTCAATATACAACTTTCGAACATTATTTCGATCTTGCGTCATCGAAGTCCATATTCGGCATCCACATGCACCGAATCCTTCAAACTCTCGAGCCTCGCGATACATGTGATTGTCTCACTGATTGTCTCTTGCCAATTGATTATCGCGGGCGTTTAGCATGACTCTGCTCTTCTAAGAGATTCTATGAGCTCGTCGCATCGTTGTTCCCATACGACGTACTCTTCTTTGACGTATTCAACTGGATCGTTTGCTGTATCAAATCGCACTTCATGTTATCGCTTGCGTTGATTAATGACGCGTGCGTCTAATCTTCTCTGCATCTAAATTTTATATCATTACTTGATCACGTGACACTATTTAGCAACATCGCATTTATCAAATCGCATTGATACATCACCGCGAAACATGCCATGAGACATATTGTGACTTGTCGCGATATGTCCTTGAAAAATCTTTGATTACGCTAAATCTAATAAAGCCTCGACGCTAAAAAGTGTCGACGCTTGCGAAATTGCAAACGTCGCATTTTTATTGTTAAATTATATTAATCATCGCGAGACGCGTCAAATAATAAAAAATACGATGCAGCAAACACGAAGCGTTTATGATAAAAATATTGAATGTGAATTATTAGTTACACTATGAATAATACTATATATAATATATGAAAAATAAATGAATATTTAAACTGTATGTCAACTGTATCTCAGCGTTTGAAATTATTCATTCCTTCTGTCTTTGCAATATTTATTTGTTCTTTTTCTTCTTTTCTTCTTCGTGATATCATATTACATGTGCCGGCAGTATCATCTGACAATATCGCTGCGCTTGCTTTAAAAGCATTGTTAGAATATAATCGAATAAGTACAATAGAAATAAAAAATATATATGTATATGTATACATTTTGCGTATGCGAGAATAAGTAAAAGGTGTTACTTAGAAAGTTGCAATGAGAGAAAAGATCATAAGTATAGGATGCACATGAATTACAACGGGTGGCATAACATATCGAGGGAAAGATGGTAAGTATATGGCAAATATAGCTTGGACCGAAGAGACTACGTGGATGGAGGTGGATCAGGAAGAGGACGATTAGGTTGTGGAAGTGGCGGTTGCGGAGAAGGTAGCGGGGGATGGGGTATCAGGTAAGCATTTTGCTTTTTACTTCTTTTCTCTACGCAGCATCTTTATATTTTTACTTCTCTACACGCTCTCAACTCCCCCCCCCCTCCCTCTCCAACAAGTTCCTCTCGCGACCACGATGCCAACGCGGCTTGATGACAGCGCATCCGTAGTCCAGAATCCTTCCATACTACTATCGAATCGGCCAAAATGGATCTTATTTTGTCAAAATACGTTTGTTCCAGGATCCATTCGGTTTCCTCTGAGATCATCCGAAATTCGATTGCCTCAACGTTTTGAGCTGATGGAATGTATGCGGCATAAATAAAAAAGTCTCGCACCGTACATCATTCCCAGATCTTCCGTGCAAGGCTCAAGGAACTAGGTATAGTAACTTAATTGAGCCTATGCGATTGATGTAAGAAAGAACTGTAGAGTTGTCTATTTTTAACAAAATATCACATCCTCTCATGTGGATTGTGAAAGATCTTAAAGCATGAAACACCGCTAGAAGTTCTAAAAAATTGATATGATTCTGTTTTTCTTCAGTTAACCAAAACCCATGGATTCGTGTTTCACCGCGTCTCATTCTGTTAGGGACGAATTCGTGAAAATTTCCATAGCGAAATGGCCTGATCTAATGGCGTTAGCTTGAGCAAGGTTTACTAAAATTTCTTTCCACCAAAGAAGATTTTCTCTAATGGAGGATGATAAAGTCATGAGAGAATCGAAATCTTCGTTCGCCGCTGAAAGAGCTAAAAATGTTTTTCTCTTTCTAAGATCTTAGTATGGAGAATTCCGTATTGTACAGCAAGGCAGATTGAAATCAGGGAACTGATGTAACGCGAAGAGACGGGTCTTACATGCCCGTAATCGTAGCGTCGTAAGCGTGTTTCAAAAAAGACTATTCTTCTTGTCCTGAAGAATTGATATGAAGAATTGATGATGCCTTCCTGTCATGCAGGCGTTGCCAGGGAGTCATCGGAGGAATCCGAGATGAAATGCCCTCAGATAGAAGATGCTTTCATTACTTTGATATCGGGCCTCGACCTAATTCGATGCATGCAGCTCATGTTCTATGTGGCAAGAGGATGCTAACCTGTAAGACGAGGGGAAACGAGACGCACTAACTTCTCCACGTGATGTTTCGATCAGGCGTGTCATTTTTTTCTTCCAGCTGCGAGATGTCGCTAGACGATGATCTCTTTCTCTTCCTTGAATTATGCAAAGATTTATTCATTTGACGTTGAAAACTGCCAGATTCGCAAAAAGTTTACAAAAATAACTGAGAATGACTGTTGGAAATAGCAACAGGAAAAACTGATGACCGCCGCCAACGAGTGCGCGGAGGATAGCGACGTAGGGCAGTTTTGCTTTCTCACTTGAAAGTTTTCCTAGGAATAGCGCATCGAAATGCGATTACACATCCGGACGAGACGTAACATAATAGTAATATATACTACATATAATACGTATAAAACATATATGACAAAGATATCCGCCAATACTCCCATGGTAACGTCTCCGGTGAGTCCGGTACGACATATCGTTTATCATATGGACTTAAAGCTATTTTCGGTATCGTGTATACCTCGTATAATTTAGATTGTATACACGATTGATAGCGAATCATTTCAATATCTTCATTCACCGCATGTAATCGAAAATTATTGTTCGCGCTACGACGTCATTCTTTATATCTTCCGTTTTTTCGTCTTTTATGCTATTCACCCTCATCGCGTACACCTTCGCTCCAACGAATTATTGCACCATTGTTTTCATTCTTCATCAGGTCGTACTATTTTGTTCACGAGAGGCATATCGTATACGTTGTCCTCTAGATAATCGCTCGCGTCGAATCTTGCGATATCACGTTTCATAGTTTCGTAAGTATCGTCGCATTCTATATGGTAAATGACTTTCCATGTCGAAGTGATCTTACATTTCGCGATCTTACATTGTCGCGGTACATCGATGACATGTACTCGTAGTAAAATTTGTACAAGTAGACTTTCGATATGTCGAGTATCCACATAAATCGGCTTGTTGAACTTCACCTCAAGTTTGCGCAGTTCAATGGCGATCAAATTTTCCGCAAAGATGCTACTACTGTGAAAATTTGGCTTCGCGATCATTGCTTCCGCGCCATATTGTCCGTCTCATTTTGTTAATAATTCTACGTCTACGTGATTTCAAATGTTTTCCATAGTTTTGCCGAATACAGCGTTATTCATTTATACAAATTTTCTCGAAATCGTTTTTCGAGCGCGTTCTAAACTATATGTTCAACTGTATGTTCAACTGTAAGTTCAATGCACTCGCAAAGCCAGGCGAATTGAACGAATTGTAACACCCGGTAGATCTTTGTTACGTGAAAACCGTGACGAGTACATTGCTGCAAATTATGAATGGATGACGTTATTTATCGTGCAGCGTCGCTAGAAGTTTATCTTCGCGTTTGCCGGGCGACTTATCGCGACAGAAAGGTAAGTCAATGTGTCGGTTGTGCAGATGCTGCGGATACTCGAGATCGATCTCGAGAATATAACCTATGAACGAATCCGGAGCGATCGCGCTCACATCAAAATTCGCAGCGTCTTCGAAAGTTGGCAATAGTTGATATCACCCATTCGTATAGATTCTTCACATCATAGTACATAAGGTATTGGATGAGTCATACGAACGCATGTATTTATTATTAGCTTGCGTGTATCTGCCTAAACATTGAGGTCATCGTGTATACCATGCTCAATGAATATGACTATATCGATATCGGTGAGCAACTCAAATCTTACGCACGTATGTTTCAGCATGGTGTCTCACGTAAAAACAGGCAAGGTGTAGTAATGCGCAGGATTGAGACCGTAACCCGCGACGCATTTTTGCGGAAATAATTTTCGAAAATAACAAGACATTTTCAAATACAGATCATTGTCCGAGCATTTGAATAGAGAATCATTGCCAGACGTTTGCGTTGTGAGCGTAATCACTCTTAGATACTGTATCGCCCATCAATGAATTGAAAAATAATTCGCACGGTGATAAGCATTTTTCAACGCAGTCAACGTATGGAAAGACACCTTTACGAATAATTCAAATTCTTCGTTCGATAATGTTGAAAATTTGGAACATTTTTAATTTATCTTTATCGAGATACGACGCCAATTTTTTTAGACTTGTACTTAGAAATTTAAAAAAATCAATAAACATAATTTTACGCAATTTTTCTGAAAATTTTTTTTATTTTTGTCTTTGATGCTATCGACATGTTTAGTGAATAAAATGTATTTTTCCTTCATTATCGGGAGATCTACATTTTCATCGTACACGGTAGCAATTTCATTAATTATAAAATGCGCGTCGTAACCGCGCGTATAAATTATGAAATATAACCGGAATATAAAATAAATTTTTATAATTTAGGTTATAATTTGAATGCGCTGGTGAGATGGCAATGATCGCTTACCCGCATATCGTCCGGCGCGAACAGTTTCTCGCAGATTTGACAACGCGCGCTACGATACGCCTTCTATTGCCGCTTAGAGAATACGAAAGTATTCACTAATTTTTCACGCGATGTGTTAAGGTTTCGGGTTGTTGCGTGAACCACGTCACACAATCTATATGGCGACGGAACTGATACAACGATAATCGCATCGTCCTACGAGCACGTAGTATCCTATACTAAATATCTCCCCTTGTTGATACGCATACGACGATGCGTCTTCCCTATTGGGTTCCGTCTTGCCTAGAATACACTCCCGGTCAGCGTAGACGAATGAATGGCACGTTTCTGATTGCAGAGCCATTTGTCGACCACGCTCGGAATCGGATAGCGCAGTCATTTTCATCTTCTGGCAATCCGTTGCATGTGACTGTAGTTTTTTGCCAAAATAATGGAGGCACCTGTAAATAGAGAAATCATTTTTCATTATTTTTTAAATAAAATGTTTTTTTTATTGACTTTTCTTATTATACTTACCAAGTGCAGAAATATTTCTTGTTCTTTTGTCTGTTAAGTTACGAGTTCATGACAAGCGCAACAGGTTTTTGATCCACGCAAAGTGACCGATATCACCATTGCGTAGATCTTGCAGATACAGAACATTGACGGAGAACCATGCTTCTCCTTTTTATCATAGTGAGCCGCAGAGGAAAGACTTGTCCATTTTCCATTCATGTTTATCGATACCGCGTTCAAATGTTCGAAACGAATTTAGAAATGTCTTTTATTGTCATTTATTGTCGGAAACTCGATACCCGCGAGATTTAACACTGTCGTGTAATGTGGATACGATGAATTACGATCTACTGTCTTTCTGCAGGGTACAGAGCGATGACCACCGACCAGGCAAAACACGCATTGTCCATGGATTACACGTGATAATCTCTTTCTGTAATTTTTTGCGGCACTTCGGTGTGGCATCCCGCGTGCATGGAATTTAGTTTATTCACGTTAACAAGTTGTGGATTCGTAATAGCATCCACTGTCGCATTTTTGGAACTCTTCGAACAATGCCAAGGTAGGCTCGACAATGTACTAATCGTACCACTCGCGCATATCGATACATCGATATATCTCGCTGTTCTTTGTATTTATACTCTTATTAACATGTTTGTTACTTGTCGCAAACTCATCGTTAAATGTGGTGTTCACTTTTACACTATCATATCTTTTTACAGCGTCTCGCATTCGCTCGAGCACTACATTGCTAATGTCTTCTAAAAACCGCCGTGACTCGATGTAATCTACGTTGACCACACCGATCAGAATCAGCGATTCTCGAACGCGGTGTCGATCTCTTGCTAGACAAGAGATCTTTCGTTGTCACTCGCGTACTCGCTACCAATGTGCACGAATCATCGTTCCAATTGCGACTTTGCACCCACGAATCGCGCGATTTTCGCCACCGCGAATTGTCTATGTCTAACAGCGAGGCGCGGACGCTTGACACAATACAGTTTTTCGAGCTGCTCGATGCTCATCGCATCGTTGCAGCTACGCGAAACACTTCATCAGAGTAGCAACCTGATCACACTGCTCTAGTTCGCGTTCCACTCGCTCGTGGTTTTCCATGTCTTTTCACAGTCTTTAGATCACATTCTTACATGAAGCACTTGCATGGAACACTTGTAACTCGTTTACACACGTGCAACACCACTTTACATCTAGAATGTCATAGTGTTTTATCACCTTGGTATTATGTCTATTAAGATGTACTTTTCACAAGGATAGTATAATTGATTACGCATATACTTCGCACAAGTCACAAAACAGCAGGATTTTTAGCAGGATTTTCCTCACGGTCACAGTATGGCATCACTAACTTGTCCGTTATCATCATTTCGACGCACTTCTCATCACCCGCGGGAATCTTAATATGCCTACAGCTATATTGAAACTTCTTTTCACTTTTCATTGAGTAATAACACTGTTTATTAAACCGAAAGTACCTTTGTACTAAAATCTCTCTTCAAAGTCAATGTGCATCGTTTCGTCATCGTTTCTCCTAAGCGTCTGAATATTCCTTTTCATTATCGTTATCGTCATTGATGATGACTTTCTCGCACTACGTGTACCTATTTCTTGATTGCGTAGGAACTGCACCGACGATATTCGCACATCTTTGTCTCTCCTTCGCTGATCACAGTCTTCAGGCACACTTTTCGCGTTCATGTTCGTGCACAATATCATTCACAATAGTATTTTTCAATATGTGCAGAGTGGGCACGTGCTGCACGGGAATGTACAAAAACCCTCTGCAATTCGTGTACGACCTACTGTCTAGCTTACCGAAAGAATCGATCTCATGCTTCCTGATGAGATACATTCCTCCATCATTAATGTCAGCCATACGAATCATGCATGATGTGCATACGGTTAAAGCACCATCCATTATATAATAACTGTGGATCACATAGTGCTTAATATGAGCGTTCAACGTACGGATTTCTGGAGACGACACAAATTTTTCTACGTGATCTATTTCATACTCACTTATATCACTAGGATATCTAGTATTCTAGTATTCTAGTATATATCTAGTATCGGATAGCACTTCTTCATCGGACGATTCTTGGTCCATTATCTCCTCCAAAGTCTACTTCCATTTCATCAAGCATTCCGAACTTCGTCTCTAATATTCGTGAACTGCTCCTCATTTCTAATATACTCGGATAATATACGTCGACTCTGTTCTCAACGTTTCCGATATTATCGAATTCTACATCGTCCATGTCCTCAATGTTTCTGATATTCTCGAACTCTACATCATGTCCTCAACGTCCGCACAATAGTCAGCTATACTTTTCGCATTAAACTTATTGCGATCGATTCGGTAATCTTACAAGGTGCGCTAACTGAAGTGCCGCACTGATGACCCATTATATATTCCATTTTCAACTTTTTTTGTCCCTTTGTCTACCATCCCTATTGAGTTGTAACATCGATAATGTGTCACCGATCTCTTCTTAAAAAAAATATCGTTATTGGCATTGTTATTAATGCGTCGCGACATGTCACCCATCTCGTGATTCTTCCCAGATAAATATCGTTATCGACGCTTCTTATCTTGAAAGAAAAGACTGTAGTATGATCATCATTTATCCCTCATTGATAGCACTTTAGCAACCGAAACATCGATGATGTATCACCAATATCCTAGACAAAATATCTTGTCCGCGTTATATCACGACGCATTTTGGGGTGGGTGCGCGGCTGCGGCGGAGTCACAATGATACGTGACGTCACAACATGGCAGCACATATCATTGGTACTGGTGTTTACGGAAACATCGATAGCACCGACACTAGGGACCGCTGTCCCTAGTCTAGGTCCCCTTCTTTATTCACACTTGCGACTGCCTTCGCGCCTTCCCCTGCGCCTATGAGTACCTCCCGCGCCCCATGTCCCTCTCACCAACCGTTGAGCTAGAATTCGTTATACCATATAACTTATTTCACGATTTAATTGATTTCTATGTTTATTTATAAATATATCTTTACATTATTTTATGTATGACGGTTTTAATGTGCACCAATGCGCTCCAATTGAATTGTAACTTACACGTTAGAAATGAGAAAACACATAAAATATACAATACTTGATTAGTAAACCGGATTAAGTATATCCTCCTCGTCTTCTCCTTGTAAAATAGAAATTTTTTTGAATAAATAAGAAGAAACATAGAGTCACTTACGCAAAATATTTATCGCACAAGTCATATATTTAAAATTTTATATGTAATATGTAAAATTTTACATGTTTCGATCAAGTCGTGACCATTATCAGTACAAAAAAAAAGAAGTGAAATAATAAATAATAAAATTGCATTAAGATGTCGAAATATTATACATAATATTTTTCGAAAATTAATCCTGTATCGTTGATCTTTTTAACAGTAAGATTAAAACTTATTTCTTAATACTTGTAAGTTTAACAGATTTAAAAACAAATTTCTAATATTTCTAATCGTTATTTTCGTTCAATTAATTTGTTCAATATAATTACATATACAAAAAATTTACCCATGTTTTCACAACTATCATGAATCTATTTAATTTGTTATCTCTGAAAAACGTTAATTTTATATTGATATCTTTACAAAAAATTAGCGTTTTTTAGCGATAACAAATTAAATAGATTCATAAAAGTATAAAAGGACGCTCTCCCAAAATTTGATAATAAAAATGTGGTTTATAAGATTTGTTGTAAAGATTGCGATACATCTTATGTTGAATAAACATGCAGGAAACTTTCCAGTAGAATATCTAAACATTATAGACATATTAATTGGAACACTGATACTCACTCTGTAATTACTGAACATCGTATTGAATTTTCACACTTCGATTGGAAGAAGTCCAAATTTTAAACACGAAATTTTTGAACAAAAGATTGATTTTAGAAATGGCATTCATACACATGCAAAAAAATGGTCTTAATTTACGTTCAGATACAGAAGGACTGCATCATACCTATGCAGCAGTGCTTGAAAATTTCTCCTGACTTATGTAATAATCTTTTTACATTTATTTATTTAGTTTATTAATTTAATTTGACAAAGTTTTATTAGTTAATAAAAATATAACAATTTTAAATATGTTTGAATTTTTTTCTTTTTCTTTTCATTTTATTATGTAATTCTTTATTTTAATAATTTTGACAGGTTTTAATTTTAATACAATATTTTATTGTGGTTCTTATCGGTTTGACTTAACAACAATATACATGTGTTTTGTTCCTATAATTGCAAATTTGCCTTAATGTTTACTGCGTGATCTCTTATTTCGAGAATAGTTCATATTTGAGTGACACGTCGTCGTACATGGACGTGTGTTCTAAAAATGTGTCTTTATATTTGATTTCTACTTTTCTATTTTTTAAGTTTTAATATGTTCAACAAAGCTTCAGTACAATGCTTTATGTTCCGTGATAGTAAGTCATTTAAATTGTTATTATTACGCATCTATAAGATTTTTTCTAAAAATGTCAGATTAACAACGTTGCATCTTTGTCAATTTGCGAGTGACTTAAGCATTATGGACATGTGAACTAATTATATTTGCATCATTCTTGCTGAGGAGAACTCCAAAAAGAATCGAAACGTTCAAAATAAAGAAGACATTAATCCAATATCTGATTATTGATTGTTCACTAAATAATTGTGCCGTTTATCATTATTGACTCTCATTAGCCTACTATATTTATCTTTTTGTATTAAATAAATATGGATACATATATATGTATATATATATATATATATATATATATATGGCTTTGTTAAAATAATTTGCCCGTAATATCTTTTATTATTCCTTCGTATCGCACACGGTCCAGGTTAAAGAGATTTCTGACCCAAAATAAAATCACAATCAATTCTTGAAATCTAAATCATAGCGTCTTATCGAAATGTTGGCCTATGTTTCGGAATCATTTAGGTGCGTTCGACTCACTTCATCCTTTTCCACATGCGAGACAAGTGTCTGCTCTAACGTTCTTCCACACTCCATCCTTCCTATTCCCTCCTTTCTTAAACCTTTTTTCCAGGGTTGGACGTAACACTTCTTTATATGTATCATTTCTGATTTTTTTATAGATATTCTTTTATAGGTATTAGTGTGATATTCCTGAATCTATAATTTTTGTGTTGTCCCAATCAATTTTGTGATCATATTCTAGTTGGTGCTACAGATATTGTACAGACATTTTAGATTGTTATTAGAGTTCGTTTTTATATTATTAGGTGTACAACTTTGCTTCTGCCGTTTTCCTATAGGTTTAGCGGTAAATGGTGATCGAAATAAATAAATCATAAACGTCATACAATAAACTTGGGCATCTGTCAACATAAC
>Ga0157363_1003161_pt1 | contig 14776 bp, 9 predicted proteins | sample AttsexASBM1_FD_111477 | JGI IMG/M metagenome (GOLD analysis project Ga0157363, IMG submission 111477) | Fungus gardens microbial communities from leaf cutter ant in Ribeirão Preto, State of São Paulo, Brazil - Atta sexdens ASBM1 | ecosystem: Host-associated > Fungi > Mycelium > Unclassified ...
AGTAGCCAGCGATGGACATACTTTGAATCATAAATGTATAACCAGTTTTTTACAATAAAGCCTTGAATTTAGGAAAAAAACGGCGGAAGCAAAGTTGTACACCTAAATATATATATATATATATATATATATATATATATTTATTTATTTATTAATATATTTATTAATAACTTTATTTCAGAAAAAATATGTGAAAAAAGAAAAAAAAACGTAGGATTAGAACGTGGGATCTCCCACCTTACGCACACGATCACCATATGGAATTCTTACAAATTGTGTTTATAAATGCAGTATATAACTTCCATAAAAAATCGTAAATAATTAATATCCCATAAATTGCGTTTTGAAATCAGTTTTGCTATTATGTGTTAATGGGAGAAGTATATAATTATTAAAATGTATTAAACTATATATATTATATCGAATGTCTTCCGCTCCTTATATTGATACATCGTTGAGAAAGCATTTTCGATCTTCGATCGTTTCTATCAAGCGCGACAGAACGAAAGGAGGTTTTTTTCAAGAAGTTGTCTCATGCTATCTAATTCTCGGCCACTCTCAATACGCCGAACGCGAGAATTGTCAATGCCATAAAGAAAGACAAGGAAATCTATTATCTTTCTTTGTTCAACACAATGTGAAGAATTTCCCTATTATTAGCAATCAGCTGTAGCAGAACGTGCAATTCTGGTGAACTAGGTTATGCTCATTTTTCTTCTCGAAGAAAGATTATTTCCTTATGAACCTGTTGGGATTTCTTTTTTATATTACTAGAAAGGCTCATATAGAACCAGATTTTGCAAATTGAAAATTTTCTTGAAAATTTTTATTAATAAGATCATATACACTTCAACTGCATTATAGTACATATCGAGTGAGATATCAAAATAAATTTTTATTTTTTTCTTTTCACAAAAAAAATCGCTCTGAATGAACCTTCAGGAACCTTTTCTGATTACGAATATTCGCAATTAAAACGCGATCCATTCATCTTTAGCCGTTTTGGTATAAAAAAAATTCATCTTTGACTAGAGATCTCCACGAGTCTCTTCTGTCGACCCTATTTGCGCAGAAAACGAAGGAATCAGCGGAATAAAGCCATGATCAATTACGAGCGTTCTGCCAATTCCACATTGCGCTAATTCCGCACCATGAGACTGCATCATTATTCTTCATTTTTTTCTAATTCTTAAAATTAGAAAAAGATAAAGAATTAGTTGAATCGAGATTAAATTTAATTGCATGATAGAAACAAACATAAGCATTCTGAACTAGTGTAAAGTAATTGACTGAACAGATCATTTTTTTTTTCTTTCTTTGCTGTTGTTTCATTTTTATTATCTTCTGCGATGTCATCTCCGTCGACTACGTCAGCGATTATAGCATCGTCAATGGTCATTTACAGTTTTTTGATAGTTTCCTATAAAATAACATATTCACACATTATTCTTACATAAATTATCATAATCAAGCAAGGAAATAAATAACACTCCAACACCCTGTAATATTGCTATTTAAAATCCTTTTCCTCTTTAAGACCCTCCTCTAGTCGCTGGCAACATTCATGACGGCATAAGTGAGACACATTAAAGTTTCTTGTATAAAATTTGTAAATAAAGAGAATTTAGGTAAAACAAATAATGACATTGCTTTAAAACACTTTAAAAATGGACGAAGACTATTCTTACTTCCCCCTTGACCCCTTCTTAATCAATAGTACCCCTTCTGAGTAAATAGTAGCAAAAAAACATGACATGACAATGCTATGCATGCGCATTAAATAAATTTTGATAAATTTTTCGATCTTCTCGTGCCTTTTACAATTATTTATTGACTGTCATGGGAGTTAAAGACAGTCCATCCATTTTTACAGTTGCAAAAACCGGCCAACCACAGGCGAGCATTTCTCTCTCTTTCGACTATAAAAGGGGAATGCATTGCTCACTATAATCGATGCTCGGCCGTCGGGATATGTATGATCATGGAGATATATATGTTTGGAGATATATATGTGTGACCGTAGTCGACGATCGTATATACTGAAGAGATTAAAAAATCCGAACCGAAAACTGGACTGAAACTTAACCGAAAAACATTTTCCGGTTACAGTTTCGGTCCATTAGCCTGCACAATATTTCGGTCCGACAAAAATAATGATTTAGTTATTGGTTTCGGTCTGGTCCGAGTCCCTGATATATATATATATATATATATATATATATATATATATATATATATTGTATATATATATATATAAATTTATACAATATCCTTTTTCTATGTATAACAATACATTTCTATAATCTTGAGAGATCTAAGTTAATAAATAATTATCAAGTAGTAATAAAATAATCAAAATATATTCATCGAATCTTTTTCTCTTAGCGAGCCAACATAGACGACATAAAGGAGTATCGCGCGCTCTTATCTCTAAGAGAAGGTAATTACCCCGAAGAAATTCGTAACATAAACTAACCGCAAACACTGGCTTATAGAAGCCCCTTTCGAAAATCAAAATTTAAAATCTCTCAAACTTTATGGAAATGAATGAATTCCACTTTTATTATTGCAGTTGCGACAAGAATTAGAAATTTACCGCAGTTACAATTATTCTTAATATATATATATATATATATATATATATATATATATCTCTACATATATATCTCCCATTTAACAAATACTTATACACATAGTTTAACTTTAATGTTCTAGCTTACTATAGTTTAACCTGTATAACACTTAAGTTTATTATTATTGTAATAAACAACAAAACTATTGCCTAGCGATGAATTGAGCGTTTAGAGTGTTTAGAGAAGCACACGTATTCGAATTTAAATAATGGAACTAATTCGCTTTACAAAATAAAAGAAGAAAATTAGAAGGACAAAAAATCAAAATCTAAAGTTGCAGAATAATTATTGTTCAAATAAAATAGGCACTCGATTGACTGTCGCAATACTTGCTTTGTTTATCCAGATTCGAAGACGGTAATTCATCGTCGCGGATCACAGTCTTTGAGCACTTGTTACGTTAAGACGTCCTATTTCACTGTCTTAGATGTACATCTAATACTTCTTCTTAATTTAATTCTATCTCGTACGCTGTTTGTACGTTGTGCTGATCAACTTCAATCCTAATTCTAGTTTATCGTAGACCTGAAAGGTAATTAATTATTATTATTATGTATATCCAAGGCTTATATATATATATTTTTCGCAGTTTTTCGTGTCAATAATTATGAGTTTTTTTTTACACAGTGTGTATTATGAAATTATTCAAAATGGATTCTAATCGAAATTATTCAATTATTCCCCAGATTTTTATTGTATTTTCTAAGGAATAATTCCGATCAGAATCCATTTCAAATTTCATAATAGATGTTTTGAGAATCAAATTTCTTGTAAAACTCGGAAAGAATGTGCCAGAAATCCATGAAATGCTACAAATAGTATATAAATTTCTGATCCATTCTCTCCCCAAGTTTTAAAGAAATTTCATTCTTTGTTCCAAACATGATTCCAATTAAAAACCTATTCTTGCAATTATTGACAAAAAGCTGCATAGAATCGTTAGTAATCAAAATTGTATTGAACGTATTCATTAGATTTCCTACTACATGTTATGCCACCATAGAAACCAAATGTTATTATGTAATTAGAAAAAAATTCAGTGCACGAACTCTTTGTTCAAATCAAGTCAGTGCATTTTTTTTTAATTATATAAAACAAAAGCAATAAATACCTTAGAGTTAGAGCTAATCGTTGTTCTGGACTAAATGCACGTTTATTCAGTTTAGTCAAAAAAAATTTTGTCATTGTAACAGAAGATTAAAAATTTCCTTTTTCATCCTTACATATCGATAAAATATATCAGGACCGTCATATTTCAATTCCTGGAAGAGAAAATCCCCATATAAAGATCGTGTCACAATAATGAGTCTCATCATCTTCGATGTAACTATCTTTTATTTCACTTTCTTCTTTGTAGTAAAGACAATAAGCATAATAATTACAAAATAAATCTTCATCATCCATATTTATAGAAATTTGTGTGATGCTCAAATATGTATAAGTTCAAAATATACCTAAAAATATAAAAATATATAAACAATAATAATAAAGTAGAAATGGACCGATAAAAATAATTCAACACAAATAATAACGCGAATATCTGTCAAAACGGGTCATAGTTTTTGAATAATATTTTTAGTTTGTCCAATATTATGTTAAAAAACACTTATGTTAAATTACAACTGATTTCACATATATAAATAATTTATCATATTCTGTTTACTTTATAAAATTAATAAAAAGAAGAGCATACAACCACAAGTTTTTTGTGTTATTTAATATGTAATCAAGTTCATAAAAGATTTAGACGTTTCGGCCACAATTTAGCCATCTTCAGTATATTTACAAATATCAATAAAAAACGCAGAATTTACATAAATTTAATATTAAAATTCAACGATCATAAATATAATTATAAATCAACGCTTTCTTCTTTCCTCTTATACGAATACATCATAAAACGTACATAAAAACAGGAAACAGATCGCTTATGTAAAGAGGAGCATTGTGGTGTGGTTTATAAGATAAATTGTGAATCTTCTTCTTACGTCGGTCAAACAAAAAGAAAATTAAAAACATGAATAAAAGAACATAAGGTTGATATAAAAAAAATTCACTATCGATATGTTAATAGTTTCACGCTACCAAGTTAATGAGAAACATGAATTGGGTAATGTTAGAATTTTAGACACAGAATAATCGTTATTTAAAAAAGAAGAATTTCTGAGATGATTTATATATAAAGCTAAATAAGTAGTATAAATAAGCAAAGTGACACTAAAGGATTGTCTGATGTTTATTTGTCTATTCTAAAGAAAGATCTCTCTCACAGTTTAAAATAATCTTAGAATAATCTAAACTTTTAACGCACATATAAATACGGACACACATTAATGTATGACAAATAACAATACACAATATTATGACGAGTTTCCATCTACGTGAAGAAATTGTTTAGACTCATCATTTGTTGTCTGTAAAGCAGGTAACGAATTGTAAATCCTTATTAAATTGACTAGAAGATATTAACGATACTATAATTATTTTAAATTAGAATTTGGCAATTCTTGTTCTACATAATTTGCAATATGTTAATTGGTTCAGCAACTACGTTTTATGATATACTCATACAAGAGGATAATTATATTTATGACCGTTGAATTTTAATGTTAAATTTATATAAATTCTGCTTTCTTTTTTATTGATATATGTAAATTTTTTAAAAACGGTCAGATTATGACCGAAACGTCTAAATCTTTTATAAACTTGATTGTACATTAAATAACTTGTGCTATGGTTGTATGCTCTTTTTTTTGTTAATTTTATAAAAAACCACGTTTGTTATAATTATATACTTTTTACTTTTTAGTTTCATAATTGAATGATATGACAAAGATCAATTTACTTTAGAATTCTACAGATTATATATTACAATTTCATTTGCATAAATGCAATCAATAATTATAAGAACATAATAATAATAATAAAATTATTCTTACATTTTACACTTACACAGAATGAAAATTTCCGTATATTTTTTGTAATGAACATTTATAAAACCATTAAATTCTTAAAGAAATATACATAGAGTATCTGGTAATGGGAGTGATTCATTTGTACACTGTGCAATTGCACAACTACTTACAGCAGCCAGTGCTTAGAGACTTTTAACTATTTTCCATACCTAATAAATTAAGCACTGTGATTAGCGTGTTTAATTGCAGTGTGCAATTGATATACAATCTCTGGTAATAATTGCACAATCTATCGTTGACAGGTGAAATGGACTAAATTAAATCGAAAAATCCTTGTATTACTTTGGATTTTTCACAATAGTTAGAATAATTTTCGCAGTTAATTATGAAATATTAATTTCTAAAGATTATTGAATAAGATTTGATAAAATAACTGATAAAATCGACACATAAGATAATTTTAAGATATCTTTTACAGTAAATACCTTAAAGAAGTTTTATAAAGAACTCTTAAAAATATATCAAAGTTGTGTTTTATGCATCGATTTTAAACATTCTGTATTATCTGTTGGATAATTAAAAAAAAATTGTGAAAATTGCAAAATGAGGACTTTTTCACATGGTTTAGTCCATTATATATCTGTATATACATATGTATTTTAAACAAAAAACTTTATCCCAAATGTTTAGAAAAAGTAAAAATCTTACAGATAAAGACTCTTGTGGAGATATGACCCTTTGTTTTTTGCTACAAGAGATGGAAATAATGCTCTGAGGAATTATGGTGACTGAGAAAGTTTGTGGAATTCCTTGATTCTTTTTTTATTTAAGTCTAAGCTCTTCGAGTATATTGCCTTGAATTCAGATGCAATCTATGTAAAGATTGTTCAACAAAGATACTCACATTTGCAAGAGACATTTATTTTTTGCTACTTGCATCACAATTTCTAAAAGATATTTTATGTAACTGATTTGCAAACATGCTTCCAATTTTATATTAATATCGTCTTGATAAATCGTCTTGATTTTTTCTACTTCTATGAAAAAATTTTCGATCGTTTACATTATATATATTACATTATATATATTTTTAAAAAAAATTGTTTTTCGTTTTATAAAAAATCGTTCTTATGAATAAAGTATATACAAAAATAGAATTTCTTATTTTAATAGTTCCTTGTTTTTCTCAGTTCAATTCTCTGTACAATAAAGGTCTGCAATAAGGAGCACAAGAATTGTCGTAACACTTACTTAAACTGTAGACGTAACGCACAAGCTTAGGCATATATATGATGTACGATTTATTGTCGTCTCTTAGGGACACGGCAATAAGATGTACGTCATACGTAAAAGCTTGTGCGTTACTTACGTCTACAACTTAAGTCTCTAAGTAAGTGTTATGACAATTCTTGTGCTTAGACCCTAAGATGGAATTAATGGCTACTACAAGGAATGAGCGGTACGAGCAGACAGAAAGACACAAAAAGAGGTTAGAACCAAAATCTGGATCTTGTGGCATTTTCTGTGTTTATGCCATGCACAAGCTTGTATGTTGCTGCGCGTTACGCGATGCGCTTTGCCTTAAGCCGGTTCTACATTAGTTGCAAGATGATCGCCAATTTGTTGCGACAGCCAATCTGAAGCTTGCATTTTAAAATCAACGCTTCAGATTAACTATCACACAAACTTGCGATCGGCTTGCAACTAATGTAGAATCAGCTTTATGCGATATCATAGTATAAGTACGTACAGTATGGACACTGAGCATTAGCACTTTTTTGATGTAGTGGGTCCCAGGTCACATGACTTGCCGCCATGTTATGTTAGAAATTTGAGTTTTTATAAAGCTACAAAATGATTGAAAAAAAAAAGACATAATTCGAATCGTGTCATGAAAATTGTTTCTAGCGAGTATATTTTTAAATCAGAATTATATAACAGTATAATGTTAACGAACTCATTATATAAAGATAATATTCACATTAATAATAATAATAATAATAATTAAACAGTAATAAGTAAATTAAAAATAATAATTGATCAAATATATATGAAAATTGTAATTGAATAATTATGCATGAAAAAATAATATATTGCATGAAAATTGTAATTTAAATTGTAATCTAATATATATGCGCGCGCGCGCACACACACACACACACACACACACACACACACACACACACATTTCAACAATAGTACATTTTATAACAAATGAATAGTATCCATTTATTTTATAATTTCATTTATTTTATAATTTTACTATATGGTTTTCCAGCAAGAAACATCCCTAACAGCACAAAGTCGACTTTGAGTCGATTCTGAATCGACTATAACTTCTAGACTATAATGTTTGAAAAATGAACGTCCGTAGTCGACTTTAGACAACTTGGAGATATCTCTAAGTCGTTTAAAGTTGACGATACAACTTTAAAGTGTCCCACTTTAAAGATGATTGTAAGCCGACTTTAAGTCAACTATTCTAGGCTGTGATCCAATTCATGCTCACAATTCATATCATTCATCCTTGTTTAACTATAGTTAAATAACAAGGATGCAATGATTTCACATTTAATCTTTATGAGCGTAAATCGCACTAAGTGTTCTAAAAATCGATTAGAAGGACGTCTATGGAAAGTCGACTTAAAGTCGACTCTAAAGACCTGGCTTAGCAAAATCAATTTACAGTCGACGTTTGTGCTATTAGAGATAGCCTAAAACTCAATTTTACTCAATTTTATTCTTGTTTGCAATATTAAACAAAGATGAAATTTATTGTGATACATTGTATCATACGTCTTTTATTGAAGAATGCTCATATTAATCAGTGTCGTAATTTAGCTGAAATATTTAAATATGAGTACAGTTCTTAAAATGGCCACAGATCACGTGACTTTGTCTCTCCTACATCAAAGAAGCCGACATAGCAACTGATATATTTAGACTGTGACCGAGCAGCTATTTAGCAGAGGTCCATTCAGTAAATTAAGTTATGTGACTGGCAGATGAGAAAGTGGATGCGTTAGCCACTGCGTAACCCCGGATTTACAATAGATTTTTAAGTCTTATTAAGCCATAAGGAATGGACGAATTACAATGAATTAGTCTCGTATTCGACTGTAGTTGATCGATTTCTTATGGCTTAAAGCTTAAAACACTTATTGTAAATTCGGACAACTCGGATCTACAATAAATGTTTTAAGGTTGTGATCAAAGTCTCACTACAAATGTTTGATAGAAGACAATTAAAAGAAAGAATTTTACAAACTGACCAATTAAAAAACATTTCGAAGCGTTTACAACACCGCATTGATCATATCTTAAGTCGTAAGAAATTGATTAATTACCAATTACAATTACAATCGAATTGACCAATTACAATCAAATTTGAAAAGAATAATCGACTATGATTCGTTCATTTTGTATGGCTTAAAGCTTATAGCTCCGACACATCAGCGCAATGTCCGTCGCGCATGACACACGATATCCAATAAGGGTATACCTTTAGAATGAAAACATCAGTAAAGCTGTACATTGGATATCGCGTGTTACGCGCGATGAACGTATGCCGGAGACATTAGAACTCTATTATAGGTCTGAGGTAAACACATGCACCCTAGACTACGTTCCAAAACTTCCTCTTCGAGGAAGAACTTCTTCGGAGAGAAAGTTTTGGAACGTAGTTCTAGGTGTTTTAACCTTAAGCCATAAAAAAGTGATCAATTACAGTTGAATGCGAGATATGCACCAATGTTGTACTTTAATTTGAGTATAAAAGTGAAGTGCAAATATTTCGAATTATAAAATACATATTTTACTTAGTACAATAAAATGTATCGAGTATTTCAGGACTTAATCGATTTCTATGTTTATGTATAAATATTTTTACGTTATTTTGTGTACGACGGCAGTCTGCACCAGAGTGCACTGAGTGCTCCCAATCAAATTCGCTATAAGTCACGTAAAAAGGTGCATTTTCACGAGTTGCTCAAACTGACCGTTTCAGCGACAAAAACGATCACATGACGACTTTTGTCGCAAAATTATTACAGCGACAAGTTTATACATGAAAAAAGGCAAGAAGTTAAATTTGACATTTGAACGACAGATTCGATATGTTGCTTGTATTTTTCATGTATCTTTTGCAATATTAATACGCTGAATTAAACAGATATTAGATTATTCTGATTGCATCGAATCCTCTATCTGGATCAGCAATAAAAAAAAGAATAAATTAAATGTGATATTTTGTAAATAAATTTATGTATATTGTAGTCAACGGTGATCTACACGGTCGATACAGTATGTCAATAGCGTTTTACGCTTATAGAAACTATTCAAATTACAAAGTTTCAGCCGCTGGATAATGAGCAACAAATCTGTCGCTACAATTGCTTATTTTAGCAGCATGTGAAAATATATCTATAGAAATTGACAAATATCAAGCATCAATTTTGATCACGTGACCTATTTTAATGCTAAAAATGAGCGTAAGTATCAGCATGAAAAGGCACTTTTACAGTCGAATGTGAGGAGAATAATCAACTGTGATTCGTCCATTTCTTATTAAAGTTCAAAACTTGTTGAGATCAAGCTTACACCTTATCATGTAGACGAGCCTTAATGTATAAGGGAATCAACTGAAATCAATCGAAATTGTTCTTTTTCAGAGAATGGGAGGAAAGGAAAGATTCTGATTAGTTAATTCACTCATGCACGTCATGGAAAAGTTTGCGGCCTTAATTTTTCTTTTTTTTGTTAAATAAATAATTTAATTACTATAGAAGAAATTTTGCAGTTTTCTAATAAAAGGATTTCTGGAGATTTTCAAGTTTTTTTGGAAATATCTGCAGATTTTTAGAGACTTTTCAACCCTGATTTAGAGATTTTTTTTCTATTAGCGAGTTGGCAACTGCGTTGGTGACCGTTGGTAATTATGTAGAATGTATTGTTTCATCGTACTTCTAATTTTTTACGCAAGTGATCAAGAGATAAAACTTACATTAACAGTCGATCGATATTGACGAGTGATTGACAAATAAAAAAACGGTACGTATTTCCTTTTTCTAAAAATTATAAACCATAATAAAATAATTAATTACAATAAATTAATTATTTTCGTGAAAAGTTATTTCTAATCGATCTAATCTTAGCAGTGAATTTGTGTTTTTAAAGAAACGAATTTGATTTTGTAAAGTAAAGAATTTGTGTAATTAAAGTAAGAACGTATATATAACGCTGTATCGAATTGGGATGACGTATCTTAACCTCTAACAACCAACTTGTACAACTAAGATCATGAATTGAGTTATTAAGCGTTAAGCTAATTCTACAATGAGTCGGTAGCCGGAAATCTTAAGTCTTAATCAGTTTTAATACTTAGGTGACTATGATTTTTCTACTAGTTGTACGAGTCGTTCAGCTCGACTAATAGGAAGGATCAGTCTTAAGAAAATCAGTAGTCTTAATCGTATTAATTGGCTGTTGGATAACTTCACCGATTCATTGATAAGACTTAGGACAATTGACTACTGACTCATTGTAGAATCAACTTAATGCTTAATAACTCGATTCACGAGGTTGATCGCCGTGTTTTTCTGTGAGATTCTTTCGTTTTGAGTGAAAACATGTCAAATGAGTATTTTTATTAAGATTTTGAGGAGGTGAGGTATTTTAAACAACTATTCTTATTTATGATTTAAAGTAAAAAGTATGTATTTTAAATAAATTCTGAAATAATCATCAATCAGAAATATCCGGGCGATTGAGAGCATAATAGGGCAGAAATCTGTGCGTTTGATCTTCACTATAATATATTTCAATTCTTACAATATCAATCGAAATATTCTGAAATAGTAAATAGTAACAATAAATACTTGTTACATTGCACAGCAATTAAAATAAATTTCTAAAAAGACAACCGAATAAAGGAGTAAAGTCAAGGTAGAAAAATAATAGTGTATTTTACATAGTCGATTTACGTTTTAAATTCACAGAGAATGCATATATATATATATATATATATATTCTAAGTTCATGAATTTAATTAATCTCAAATGTAATTAATCTCAACTATGTGCCGAAACATTCGGACATTAAGACATTTGACAATCTGAAATACTAATAATCCTTAAGGCGCTTTCTACTATATTTATTATGTTGTTATATTAACTCGATCGGTTTTTATTTCTTAAGGATGTATCGGAGCTATTTCCAAAATAGTAATATTAAATCGATGAAACTTCGGGAAACTTTTCCTTCATTATTTGTAATATACTAAAAAAAATTTCAAATAGATTCACTAATAAATCGTTAGAGTAATTATTATTTTAATGGTGATTATAGAAATACTAGTACTGTTCAATTAATAATTTATTTTGAGTATTAAAAATATTGTTAATAATATTTTTAATACTGAAAAGTAATTGGCCAATATTAGTATTAAAATTCTATAAGAGATTTTCTTACGGGAAACGCAACTTTGTCGAATGAGTAAAAAAAGTATAGAAGAAATAGTACCAAAATAGAAGAAATAGAAGAAATAGTACCAAAAATTTAATTTTTTTTGTACGTATAGATCTTGAATTACTGGAACTTTTTGCAAAATTATATTAATTTTAACAACACGGTTTCAAAGAAATTATTATTCGTAACAATTTTGCGGTTTTTAAACTGTGTCAATGACCAACTGTGTAAGTGCGGCAATGTCGCAATCAGCTGACCGTGCCAAGCGAATTCTCTCCCTATATAACCTATAGCTATAATAATTCTATACGGTAGAATCTCGTTTTATCTACATTATTCTGAATTGGAATACACGAATAAAAATTAAATTATTTCGAAAAATAACAGGTTAAATTAGATATTTAAGGCTCATGATATATATGAATATTAGAAACATTAATAGTACTTTTAATAAACTGAAAATAAATGATTAATTGACCAATGTTAGTATTAAAATTCTATAAGAGACGTGTTCTTACGAGAAATTTTGTTGAATGTAAAAGTATAAAAAGTATAGAAAAAATAATACCAAAAATTTAATTAAAAACTAAATAAAGAATGTATGCAGTTTTCTCAAATCCGGAAACCAAATAATATATAATTTGATAAATAATAAAATATATAGAAAAATATATAGAAAAAGCAATAATTTTGCAGAATAACGATATAAATAATTTTATTGCTACATCCTCTATAACACAAGTAACACAAATGATAAAGTAACTTTCAGAAAAACATGAAGAAAATTACTAAACTAAGATAAATATATATAATACATAATATTGCAATATTTATAACTTCAAAATTTATATATTTATTAATACATAAAGCTAAAACTTTGGTTTAATTAGGTGAAATTTGACTTAATTTTTTATGCTTAATATACTTTTCAACAGATTCAATTATTTTTTTTATCGATGATTGTGTTGAAGATTCTGCAGGGATTTATTTTTCATTTTGTTTGCAACTAATTTAGAGACTCTATTAGCACAATAGTTTCATAAGAATTTTGTAATATATTTATATCGATTTCAGCCATCGCCAATCTTTTACATATTAATAAACCTATATGTTGTAGAGATGTTAGAGTCCGTAATATTTGATTTATTTTTTCAAATAAATTCCAATTATCTATCTGTTCGGTGAAAGGTTTTGAATGTTTTAATAATATCTTTTTTGTGATTTTCAACTTTTGAAGAATTTTTTGCAAAATATACAGTCTTAGAGCATTGAGTACTCCAACTGTGGAGATATTGCACCAGTCCGCTAATCCGCTAATGGAACATTGACCTTTACCTTTTCGACCAGTAATATTTTTGATAACAATTAGTATCAATAAATCCATATATTACTACAGAAAATTCACTGATTAAATATTTACTGATAGTTTGTAGTAATCTGGAACCATCAAAATTGAGATTATGAACAGCAATGTAACAGTATTATTTTTCAAGTGACATCAATTATTTAGACATTCTAAGGCTGCTCTCATAGATACTGCTTGAATTTTTCTTCCATGGTACAGTAATTCTCCATTACTTGTAAACTCATTGATTCGAGTGGCATTCTCGGAAATATCTCGAACAGGATTAATATAAGTCGAAAAATTACATTTCGCACCAATCTGTAAAATGTCACAATTTTTTTTTCAAAGTCTGAAGTTTTCAAATCCAACAGAATAATGACGTTATCATCATCGTTTTCTTCTACCATGTTCATTTCATGATGTTTCTCGACTGAGAAGAAAGCAATTACTTTCATATATAACACTCTCAGCAGTTTCTTTTCTATAACGTAAGGCTGATCGCAATTTTTTCAGAGCCATTCGTCTTTTTTTGAAAGTAGAAGATGCTATTAGTACTCATCTTTACATTACAATCTTTTGTACTCTTGAAATGTGTTGCAAATGATTTATCTGATGACAAATTTACAGTTTCTGCTATTTTTTTTTGTATAATCTTCCCCGATGTTTTTTAGACCAACAGCACACGCAAATAGAAAGTCGGCGGACGCAGACATACTGTAATATCTGGATTTCGGTGCTTTGCTCGCCATTATAGCATTAAGACTTTCATTAATATTGCTAGATGCACCTGTTGAATACTTTTCTGCATTATCCGCTAGTTTATCATATTTCCTCAAGTGCCGAATATAGCTGTGGATCACGAAATCCTCCTGGTATTATTTTATGATTATAGTTTTCCTTGTTTTGAATAAACACCATGTACATCCACACCATGTACATCCACATTTACTGTGATCGTTAAACGCATGACGAGGTATGTTACGTACTGCATCAGTCATAGCTTTACTGTTACTTCTATTCTGCGCCATAGCGTGAAGTATCTGTGGAGATGTACAATTTTTTGTTACTTCTTTATGGTTTCTCTGAATATTTCAGTACAATCGTTTTAATTCCACCTGCAGTGTGATTGGCATCTGATTGTTTGATAATGATCGCTTGCAGCTCAGCTTGCTGCAACAGTAGAGCTGTCATCTTCTCTTATTAAGATACTAATCTCAACATTCTGAGACTTAAATGGCTCGACTACAAGTTTCTTGACATAGAGTTCCAATGCTTTTGCAGAATCATCGAAATTTTTACGACAATCATGATCTGGTGCTTTAACATTTGCATCACATATTTTGTATTTTCTATTGCATGTCGAATAATCTAAAATCATGCCGCTCATTTTTCCAATAATAACTCCAAAGCCATTCAAG